>Ga0307515_10018424_pt1 | contig 12636 bp, 8 predicted proteins | sample 17_EM_MG_FD_194513 | JGI IMG/M metagenome (GOLD analysis project Ga0307515, IMG submission 194513) | Populus trichocarpa ectomycorrhiza microbial communities from riparian zone in the Pacific Northwest, United States - 17_EM | ecosystem: Host-associated > Plants > Roots > Unclassified | place... | reverse complement strand
TTTTTTTTTGTTTTTTTTTTTGTTTTTCTGATTTTGCTCTATTTCCTCCCTTTTTCCTCTGTTTTTTGTCTCTCTTTTGTCGTCCCCTCCCCTCTCACCTCCTGGTGAGGGAGTATTTATAAGGGAAAAGAGGGAGAGAGTCACCCTACCCCTATCTAATCGCACCAAAGGGGTAGGGTAGCTGGGTGGCCACTAGGCAGTCGCCCGCAGGGCTTGTCCTTTTTTTTTTTTGTCTAGTGGTAGGCCATGGGTGTGGGTTGTGTCGGTGTTTTTTGAGCAAGTGGGAGAGAGAGAGACACGTTGTAAGGAGAGAAAAAAAAACCTTTTTCCCCTTCCTGCAGCGCATCCAGGGGAAGAAGACGATATACAGTGCCGTCAAAACGGCATCGTTTTGAGCTCTTTTTTTTTAATGAACAGTGAATGAAACGACGTCGTTTTGTATAAAACATGTCGTTTCATTAAAAAAAAAAGGCGCCAAAATTCAAATGTGTCTATTTCCAAATCAGTTCTTAATTTTTGATTTATTCAATCAAGTCATCAATTGAGATTTTGATTTTAAGAATCAATTCAATGACATCCTTGCCAAATCCAAATGTCAACCCTGAATTTGGCTACCTTTTCTATTTTTGTCTATGGTTTTGAATTTGTGTATTTTGACCCTCAATTGATCAACAAACTTTTAATTTCTTCAATTTGGCTCCTGATTTGGTTATTTTCAGCCCTTATATTTATGTGCATTTTCCAGTTTGGTCCTTGGTTTTGGATTTCTTCGATCAAGCTCCTAATTGCCCATCAAACTTCAATATTTATGTAATTAAGCCCATGATTTGACAAAATTAACTCTTAAAAATTATAATTTGACCCCCAAATTTAATTTATTCTAATTAAAGCCTAAATTGACTTAAAAATCAATTTTTTCTTGCAATCAAACCCTTCATAAACTCAATTAATCTTTCAACAAAATCTAATTGAGTCCTTAAACATCTAATTTTGGACTTTTCTTTCTCAAATTGATTTTTCTTTGTTAATAAGACCTTTATTAGTCAAATATATATTGTTAAATTTTAATTTTTGTATTTTTGAACTTCCTCAACCAATCTTTGACCATTTTCTAGGCGCCCCTGTGTGCTCTTCTCATTGTTATATATTTTTTTGGTTTTCTTCCAACAATTTTTATTTTTATTATTATTTTTATTTTTTTGTGAGGACCCAAAAATGATTACCAACATGGGGATACTTGAAATGAGGCCTTTTTTTAAAACACCCTTCTAACAGATGCCTTGTAGAGTTTGTAGAATTGAGTTGATTACATTTTGATCCAAGGTAATAGTGCACAGGAAGGAAGTCGATACGTCAGGAATTTCCAGTTATGTTCACTGAATTTGAGAAGGTAGATGCATATGATCAGATGCTAGTGTCTTAAAACATGCATTTGGCTAAACAGATTGATTACTAATGTAATTGATCAAGATTTCACCACTGCAGGGCACATCAATTTCAATCTGGACATAGTTGATCGTGCAGCATGGAAAAAAGAATGCACCTTATCAGGACGAGGCCAGTTTCAGAATTCTGGTCCATACTTATCCAAGTATCATTGTCAAGAACATAAATGTGGAAATGGTGTGCTGCGTATCAGACCATTTGGAAGGACAACATTTATGTCATTCTCCTCTAAGAAAGATAGTCCAATTAGTTTCTGTTAAGAAAAGCTACCTTACAATAGCACAGCAGCTCCCAAGAGGCCAAATGCTGGAGACGATAAGCTGATCATACAATCAGGAGCAGCAATTCCGGTAATGGAGTTGGACAGCCAGATGAATGTAATGGAAACATCAAAATTTCAACATAAACACATGGAAATTCAGGGAAAAAATCACGACAACCATAAAGTATTTTCAATGACAGAGTACACAATCAATGAGGTAAACCTAGATGGACTGTCTATTAAAGGGATGAGGTATATATAAATGCCATACGAATGTTGCTTTGCTTGAATTCTGTCATATGAATATATATACAGTATAGAAACTAAGTGAAAGAATAAACAAACAGCAGCACAAAAATGCTCGAAATCTCCATAGCCAAGTGGTAATGTACTTTGCCTATACATGGTAATGGCTCAAAAACTTCTTGTTGCATAGGGTTTAGAGAATTGAAGATCTGGTTGGTGCCCAAGCTTCCTGATCAGAGTAGTGTGGAGGAGGTAGCTATCATGCAAACCATTATGAGCAGTAGTGTGCTATATAAAATGCAGTTTAAGGCTTATTTCTAATTTCTAATATCATAGATGAAAATCAACAGAGATGGTGAGGTTGATTTAATTGCATTCTACTTTGTTCTGCAGTTAGTAACTGATCAACTCACCTGCCCTGCCTGGCCATGCTGAGATTCTAATATTCTACAGAACAGTTGAGTACGAACTGCACTGCTAACATCAAGGATGATCTTTCCTTTAGCAAGCTGAAAGGTTGGAGACCAAGGTTCCTAGTATATTCCATGCAACCCTAATAATCATGCATGAAGATAAAGAAGTTCTTTTCATTCAAATAATCAGGACAGTTTATGATAATATAATTGATGCATGCGAAAGCACAAAAACGATAGTAGCCAGGATAGAAAGACAGAGTAATGGCTGAAATACGGTTATCACAGCAGAACTTTAAGTCGTAATTTTTTTTCTGAACTAAAGTCTGATGAGTGCTGGAGAAAAATCAAGAAAAAATAACAAAATTGACTCCAACAACATCTTCAAAGTATAATTTGAGGGTCTTTTGAGATTTGGCTAGTTATAGCAAGCCAAATCTCTTGTAGAACTAGGTTTATAGAATCACCTAAAAAAATTTAAATTTATAATCAGATAAAAAATTATGGTTTTCTATTGCTACTATGTTAGAACCAGACAACACTTTCCGATGTACATAACTCAGCAAGAAACTATAGTTTAGCGACAGAACAAGAAGTTTCATAGGTACAACCTCAGCCTTAATGTCGCTTTGAAGCTCCTCTTTGTGCTCCTCAAATGTTACAGGAAAAACAGCTAGAGTTCCATCTTCCACCACCAAAATTTCACTCTTCTTCATCATAACAGACACGTGAGATCAACCTAGATTCATGACAGACAAGTACAGCTCCAGTGAATTCATCCAGCGCATCAGCCAAGGCGTCTATCTTCGGCATATCCAAATGATTGGTCGGTTCATCCAGTAACCGAATATGGGGCCTCTGAGATCGAAAACCAAACCTATGATATCTCCGATGACACAAAAGCTCATATTGTTAACCAAGTAGATTTGATCGATGGAGCTATAATTTTATGAATGATCGACAGGATATCATCATAATTATCAACTTTGGAAAAAGACATGAAGTATTGGATTGTTCTTCAACTTGTGAGTTAACGGATCAACTAGGATCTATTATTTTAGTAAAAACAGTGTTTTTTTGTTTTTGTTAATTATTGAAATTAACACGATTATATTTGGACCATGTTTTACCGAGTTATTAAATTACAAAAAACATGACTGAGTCAATTAGTGAAATCAATATTTTTTTTAATTCAATTTAAAACCTAAATTAAATTAAATTCTGAACCTTAATTTTTTTTTAATTATCCTCAAAGATGAAACCAGGTTTAATAACTAAGCTTTCAATTCATCCAAAGTCAGTAAAATTATCACAAAAAGTAAAGTGCACTGTATTGCATAATCAACAAATCTAAATTGGGGACACTATCGTTCAAAAAAGAAAAAAAAAGAAAATGGAGAAACAAAAGCCAAAAAATTGTCTGAATTGAATCGGAAACCAACAAATAGGAATTATATATTAAAAAAAGTACTGTATAAATTCTCAACATCATTAATTGATTTGACCTTTAACTAACTCTAATTTTATAATAATTGTATTACATGATGAAAAAATAAATAATCTGTAATGAAAAATGAACATATATCATTAAGTAACAGAAGAATGACTTCAACATTTGTGGTGCCAAAACACGAGTCAATGATGAGTGCCGGTGGTATACTTGTTTCCACAGCAAGGACTAGGACCGTCCTTAATTCCTCCAAGTGTCTTACTGTTGGTAAAACCATTTCCTACGCCAGGAGTTGGGCCTGACTGCTTGATTTCTCCAAGTGATAGACCATCAAAGAAACTCTCAATAGCTCTGCTAGCAGCAGAGTTTCTTGACTTCATGGTGTTGAAGGGACGGGCTTCAGTTGTCTCCATGAAGAAAAGGGAGTTCACAATCAAAAGAATGACAAAGAAGCTGAGAGATTTGAGCATGGTTGCCATGTCAAGTAACGAGGGAGATGAACTGATGCTTTGTTGATGAAGGAAGAGTGTGAGATAATGGGGGATAGAGGGGGAATCCATGCAGGTAATATTTATAGTGTTAATTAGCTTGTGGGATTAGGTAGGCTTCTTTGACTAGAAATTTGGGCACGCAAACCATTCAAACAAACGTGAGCCTACTGGAAGAGATCAATGCCTAGCTAGGAAGCTACGAGGGAGGTTCTTTATGCTTAGGCTTCAAGGAAAGATGCATAATATTGATCAGTTTGATAGTTCAAATTGGAAGGTGTAGAATAGAATTTTTTAACGTGGAATTTTGAAGCTGATTCCTAGATAAGAGTGGTCTTGCTCCGTATTAGGCGTTGCCCGGCGGCCCGGGTAATCTGAAAGAATTTTCTCTTAATAAAAGAGCTAGAAAGGAGACCAGAGACCATGAAATCTCTGAATTCCAAAGGATTTGGTGACTATGTCAGGTGCGACGTATCCGTGACTGGTCAGCTGCCAATGGTTTCTTAGTCAAACGGAGCAATAGAATTGGGTTTGGTGCATTTATTCAAGTTCCAATTCCAATTCCCTTCAACAAGGTAGCTAGCAAAGTCCAACACTAGGATTGACAGGGGGCCGTGGTCTTATAAAGAAGAGATTAGAATTTAAAGTCAAATTATCAGACTCGGCAAGGTTCGGGATGCAAGTTTGTTGAGGCAACTCATGGGTAAGTGGATTAATCCGGATTTATTCTAAAAGGATGTTTTATTTAAAAAGAATTCAAACTTCGTTTTGGATAAAATTATTTTAAAAAAAAGTTGAAACAATGTTGTTTTGGATAAAAAAATTAAAAAATTCTTTTAAATTGACTCAATCGAGTGACCAAGTTTAGCTGAGTTAATTGGATCACGTGTTGACTTGTCGAATCACTGAATTATTATGTCAACTTTAAAATAGTTTGAAAAGAAACGAAGAGATGATATGTTGTTACTTGGTCGAACCGCCAAGCGCATGAGATTTAATATGTTGTTACCCAATTTTGACCTCATGAAAAATCAAGAAAAGAAAGAGAAAAAAATACAAAAAAAAATAATCCAAAATACAAGATGATATACATGAAAAAAGTCTAGAAGATTGTCCAAGTTGGTGATGAAGGACAAAAGTGACAAGTACAAAAGTTGGAGGGCCAAACTGTATAAAACTGAAAAAATTAGCAACCCAATTCTGATTGACAAAAGGCTCCATTGATGAAAATATTTTTATTCGGGGTAAAGAATACAAATTTAGATAAGTAAAGACTCAATGAGAATTTTGAAAGGTTTAATTAATTTAATTAATGATTTAATTGCAAGAAAAAATGTTTTTTGAAGTAAATTTAGACTTTAATCGGAAGAAATTAAAGTCAAGGGGTCAAATTATAATTTTAAAAAGTTAATTTGGTCAAATCAGGAGCTTAATTAGCAACTTAATTAAAAAAATTCAAAACCAAAAACCAAACAAAAAATACAAGGCATGATTTATTAATCTTCGTTATATCAAAGGCAGGGTTTATACATATTCCCAATGTTGATGACATCCTCATTACTGTGTACTCTCCTTCACATATCCATATATTTATATCTCATCTGTCTTTTATGTTTAGCATTAAAAATCTGAGGGCTGATCATTTTTTTAAAGCATTAGCTTGATATTTTTTAAGTGAAAAAAAAATATTAGAAGAACATTTTGAAAAGTGAATTGAACCACATTACCAAAACGGAGCTTTAAAGGATGAAGGGAAGAAAAAACATATATGGACTTCTAAAACTCAAGCCCTTCAACAGATTTGTGGGCTTGGATCTGATTTGCTTCTTGAGCCCCCCCATGTACCATTTCAATTGGGATTTACCCAAACTATGGGCTCTCTTTTGATAAATATCTAATTACTGACATTAGTATTTTTCAGCTTTCATGTCTCTGTCGGGTAGCTTTGCTTTGTTCGAAAAGACAAAATGCGTGGATCTCATATTTGTATTGGAACTGCACCCATAAAGACTTGCATGTAAGGACTTCGACTCCAAATTGCAGCAACAAATCTATAAGAATGGGAAGTGATAAAGTGGTAGAAAAACTCCACACATGAAATGGATTTTCCTAATTAGTTCTGGGGCTATGTTGATCCTACAAAATAAATCCCTAACAAGAAATTTTCTGATGCTTAAGTTAATATTTGAGATTTTTCACATGTAACAAATACGTAAAGAATCAAGAAGATGAAAAGTAGTATTTTTATGAGCGGAGAAGAGTAGCTCTGAGTGTAGTGAAGAGGTGTTCTCTCTCTAGATAGATAGAAGTATTCCCAAGAAACTGAGCTCCAGCATCAAGAAGAAGAAGATGGCTATCTTCAGCACTGCTCCCTTCAATCTTAGCCTTTGTAAGTTGAAGTTAAGGCAGCATAAGGTTAAGGTCTCTGAGTTATCTCCAACTCCAATCAAGGCTTCTTGTGTTCCCTTGGCTACCACGGAAAATCTGAGTCCTCTTTTATCTGGGATCCAAATTATCTTATACTCTTCTACAATTCGAATGAAATGTTTTCATTGCTAGAAAAAAATTAGACCCATCTAGGGAAATTTCTATGAAACCAAGGATTATTGAGAAAAAAGTGAATATTTAAAGAATTGAGTTAATTGTCATTAAATGAATGCTATATATGTTCAGGCTTGGAGCAAAGCGCTGAAATCTGCCACTAAACGTTTCAAGAAAAAGAAGAAGAAAGATCCTACAACTATTTGAGAGATTTATAGCAATTGAATTATTGAATTTATTTCACAGCTAATCTGAATTCCTTGTGCAGTTGTTCTATAAACTAGAATAATCAATTGTATTTGTAGCACTTATTCTTTTAAAGCTCAAATAAATGGTTGACTCTCTTGTCAAAATGTAAACCAGCCGAGTTTCATTATGCTATGGATTACTGTTAAAAAAACTATGCTATTTATTATAATTCTAGAGGGAAAAAGAGGAGCACCAGTGATCATCATAGTTTATAGTTTATGCTAAATCAACTCCCGGGGCATTAGCTAAGACGGAAATTTGTTATAAATCGAAATCCTCACAGAATAAAAATACTAAAATTAGAGGAAAAACACCCAAGATACTTTTTTTTTTATCTAAGTTTTATTTTCCGAATAATTATTATAATTTTTTTATATAAAAAAATACCTTATGTAAAGAAAAGCTAAGAAGCTCTTACATAGTTACATCAGGCTTGGCGTAAAAGTTGACAGGACCAGCAAAACTTAAATAAATCCTGAATGTTACTGGAATTCTCAATTTCATCTTTTACTGATATAAAAAATATTATTTTAATATATCTTTAAATAAAAATAATTTTTAAAAACAACTTGTCACACTCTTGATTGAAAAAATCACTGATACCCATGACGTGGTTCAAGAAGTGTTTAGTATAATTAATGGGATGCCCAAGACCCTAATGAACATTAAGCAAAACCATCACACGCACCAAGATTATATTCCACAAGCAATAATAATAAAAGATAACAATTAAGTACTAAAAAGCACTACGAGAATGGCGCATTTATTATCATCTTTAATTAAAGAGAGAATTAGATGCTTAATTATCAAGTGCTTTGACTTTTAGATGTTGTAAAACACTTTAATAATTGATACATTGAAGAAAATCCTTCAAGATAGCATATCCTTGATCAAGTCTCCAAGAGCAGCAAAGGAAGACCCACCCTCCATCACAGCTTTCCTGCTAGCTTCACTCATTGCTTTGACCTTATTTCTCACTTCACCATCTTCCTCCATCGCGCTTTTCACAGACCTTGCTATCTTATCAGCCAGCACAAGATTGTCAGAACGCATCCTATAATCTAATGTCATCTCTACAGCTATCCCTAAATCCTCCACCATTTGAAACGCATTAATTTGCTGCTCAGCATGCATTGGCCATGTCACAATGGGGACTCCATGCCACAAGCTCTCCAAGATCGAGTTCCATCCACAATGTGATACAAACCCTTTTATGGCTTTATGAGCTAAGACTTGCATTTGTGGAGCCCATCCACAGACCATGCCAATATTTTTGGTCCTTTCCAGGAACCCATCTGGCAAGACCTCCTCGAAATTACTGTAATCGCTGGGTAATGCAAAATGCCCTTCAGGTGGTGGCTTACGGACGGACCATAAGAATCTGTGGCCACTTTGTTCCAGCCCAAGTGCAATCTCTTTCACCTGGGCTTCCCTAAAACGCCCTATACTTCCAAAGCACAAGAACACCACTGATTTTTCTGGTTGATCGTCAAGCCATTCCATGATCTTACCATGTCGATCCGAATTTGACCCCATCAGACTGTGCCCATTGACATTGAGCAACGGCCCCACTGTGTAAACTGGGGGTGTACCTCCACCCAAGAATGAGCTGACTGCATGGGATTCCAACTCTACATAGGAATTGACTACGATACCCTTAGCCTCTCTGAATCTTCTTCCAAGGTTTTCAAAGCAGGTGTACCCACCATCCTTGTTCAGCAACGCTGATGGCAAAACCCTAGCAGGCACAGGATTGGCAAAACAGGAAACAATCAAGTCAGGATCAGTTTCTTTAAACTCAATCCCAACCTGTTCTTGCCTAGTAGGAAGATAGAGCAAGAGACCCAGAAAGGCAGCACTAGAAGCGAAGTAAACATAAGAAGAAATCCCAAGTTCATTAGCAACATCAATCATTGAAGCACAGAACAGGTCAACAACCAAACCAACAACCGGTACTGATGACTTGTTGGACATGACATGGTTGACCACAGCATCTTTTACAAGGGGTTTATGAGCCTCCATGAAACTGGTAACATAGTTTTCAGGGGACCTCAAAGGATCTAAATCAGGTGGGGTTACTGTAGGAAGAGTGATGTATTGTATTCGAGTATCGATGGTGGTGAGCACTGATTGATTGGAGGTATCTGTGTCAGGACCAAATGGTGCTCTGATGATGACAAGAACTGTTACTAGGAAACTGTCATCTTGATCAAGTAAGCGCTTGGCAAATTCGATAGCGGGAACAAGATGGCCAATCCCAGGTGAAGGGACAAGAACTAGCTGTGCCTTCTTCATTTTGAAGCTATGGCCGGTGGCTGGTGGTGGATCGGTTCTACTTTCTCTCTCAATCTCTCTCTCTCTCTCTCCCCCTCTCTCACTATATATATATATATATATATATATAATATTAATTAGTTCAACATATAAACAGAAAAAAGCAACTCCAACATCATCAAATTACAAAATACACATGGTGGACCCTACCCTTCTTATGGACCCTACTCTCCACGTCATTTGAATCACCACGTGTCCTCTTCTGCTGCCTGCATCATCACCCTCCATTACCTATCGCTAATTAATAAAATAGAAAACTAATAGAAATCTTTTTCCGTTTTATTTATTAAAGAAACTTGAAACTATGACGAAGGCTGATAATGTAATATCTGTTAACTATCTCGGTGGTAGAAAACATGGGGTTAGATTTCTAGTCCTCGAGCCAAGTCCTGCACTCTTTTTTATGCTCTAAGATCGCACCTCTTCTTGACCACTTTATGGCCACTTGATGACCTAATTAACACACATGCACAGCACTCATTTTTAACACAATCTCTTAGTATTTAATCTGCAATTTTTAATTCCGAACTAAATATAATCTTAAATCTTATCCTCTTAATATTTCTTCTCTTAATTTTTCACCTCATTCCAAACACAACCTTAGATAAATCATTATAAACTATTAAAGGGAAGCTATCCCAAGATCATAATATTCCACAGTCAATAATAAAAAAGAAAACGATTAAATACTACAAAGCACAACAATAGTCGATGCAATTATTGTCGAAATTGATACACATTGTTTGAGGAACTTAATGAAAATCCATGATGGGCATGCTAAAAAATATATATTAAATGGTTCATAGAGTGTAAATGGTAGAAAAATCTTCAAGATAGCATGATTTCAATCAAGTCTCCAAATGCAGCAAATGAAGATCCACCCTCCACCACAGTTTTCCTGCTAGCTTCACTCACTGCTTTAACCTTGTTTCTCACGGTGCTCCCTTCCTCCATCAATGATTTTACAGACTTGGCTATCTTATCAGCCACAATAAGTTCATTAGAATCCATCCTATAATCTAATGTCATTTCTATGGCTAATCCTAAATCATTCACCATTTGAAATGCATTAAGTTGTTGCTCGGCATACATTGGCCATGTCACAGCAGGTACACCATACCATAAGCTTTCCAAAATCGAGTTCCATCCACAGTGTGATACAAATCCTCCCACAGATCTGTGGGCGAGGACTTGTATTTGGGGAGCCCATCCACATACCATGCCAATATTTTTTGTTCTTTCTAAGAACCCGTCTGGCAAGACCTCTTCAAAGCTCATGTAATCACTAGGCATTGCAAATTGTCCTTCCGGTGGTGGCTTACGAATGGAACATAAGAATCTATGTCCACTTTGTTCCAGCCCAAGTGCAATTTCTTTCACTTGAGCGTCACTAAAACGCCCTATACTTCCAAAGCACAAGAACACAACTGATTTTTCTGGTTGATCATCAAGCCATTTCATGATCTTACCATATGTTGATCATCCAGATTTGATTCCATCAAACTCTGGCCATTGACATTTAGTAGTGGCCCCACTGTATATACTGGGGGTGTATCTCCACCCAAAAAGGAGCTGACTGCATGGGATTCAAGCTCAGTAAATGTATTGACGATAAAACCTTTAGTATCTTTAAATCTTCTCGCATGGTTTTCAAAGCAGATGTACCCACCAGCCTTGTTCAACAACACTGATGGCATAACCCTAGCAGGCACATGGTTGAAAAAACAGGGAACAATCAAGTCAGGGTCAGTTTCCTTGAACTCAATCCCAACCTGATCCTTCCTTGTTGGAAGATGAAGCATGAGACCAAGAAAGCCTGCACTAGAAGAGATGTAAACATAAGAAGGAATCCCAAGTTCCTTAGCAACATCAATCATTGAAGAACAAAACAAGTCAACAACCAAACCAACAACCGGTACTGATGACTTTTTGGACATAACATGGTTAAGGATAGCATCTTTTACATGAGGCTTATGTCTCTCGAGGAAAGTAGAAAAATAGTTTTCAGGGGACCTAAAAGGGTCTTGATCATCAGGTGGGCTTACTTGAGGAAGAGTGATGTAGGATATTCGAGTATCGATGGTAGTGAGTGATTGATTGAAGGTGTCTACGTCAAGAGCAAACGGAGCTTTGATGACAAGAACTGTGATTAAGAAACTTTCATCTTGATCGAGCAAGCGTTTGGCAAACTCGATGGTGGATACAAGGTGGCCAATTCCAGGAGAAGGGACTAGAACTAGCTGTGCTTTCTTCATTTTGGAGTTATGGCTTATGGCTGTATGGTGGTTAAGTTGCTATTTCTTGTTCTCAAGACATGCTCTTATAACGTGTTGTCTCAAGACTCGTGTATTTTTTTTCTTTCAAAAAAGATATTTTCGAATTTGTTTATATATACGGTAATTGAGATTAATTTATTTTTAAACAATGTTAAAGATATTATGCATCATTCATATTAACCTTATGTATTAAAAAAATTAATAATTTTTTATACGAGCTATATATCCAAGATTTGAACTTAAAAAATGAAGAATTGAAGTATATACTTTACCTTCTAATTATCATATTGGATTAAATTTTTATTCTTACTTCTAATATAAATTGGTTCGAAGATAATTTTGCTGTTGAAATATAGGAAAGATGCTAATTCCTTGTTATTGATATATATTCTTGTATAATACGTCCTCGAGATTGTCTTTGTAAGCCAAGTGTCAACCAAAAAGTGCCATATTTCTTTGTCACTCCACGGCATAGCCGAATTGATCATAAGATGGTAGGGATCAAGTGTTCAACAAAAAGGTCTCATTTTTCTTTGTTGCTACACGGCCGGCATTGCCGAATTTATGAGAAGAAGGTAGGGATCAAGTGCAAAATCATTTGTTGAAAATGACTTAAAACTTTTAACCCTTTCGAAAGTGGTTACCAAATGATGATCAGAAGCAAGAGATCAAGTGCATGGAGCTCCCTTTGAGCATGATTATTGATGGTGCTCATTTGTCCTTATGGTCCTGAACTCACAAAGAGCTGTTGTTTTTGGTTGGAACTTAATTGATGTCCAAGAAATACTTGATGTCTCCCTTGGTTAGTATTGTTTTTTGAAAATTATTAGCTTACTATCTCTAATTGATCAAAGTTAATTTATAGATCCAAATAGTAAAACAAACTATTAAATAACATGAAATTGATGAAAGAATTATGTTAGTAACGAAT
>Ga0307515_10018423_pt1 | contig 12637 bp, 19 predicted proteins | sample 17_EM_MG_FD_194513 | JGI IMG/M metagenome (GOLD analysis project Ga0307515, IMG submission 194513) | Populus trichocarpa ectomycorrhiza microbial communities from riparian zone in the Pacific Northwest, United States - 17_EM | ecosystem: Host-associated > Plants > Roots > Unclassified | place... | reverse complement strand
TAATAATGCCTTTCCTAGTTGCAGAGCGATTGTGCAGAGCCACAGAACTGGAATTAACATTTGCAATACCCCCAAATTGCATCATAGCAGTGGTGCGCTTTTTGCGGAATTTCAAGTCTATATTATCAAGGTACTCTAACCCAGTGCGTTTGAGCCTTCTAGCATTCATATTACTGTTGCTAGAACGCATTTTTTTCCTAATTGCTTTGTCTTTCAGAGGTAGTGTTGCCACGAGTCGTGTGCTTGGCAAGTCCTTGGCCGACTCATCAAGAAGTCTTGCCTTTTTGGGCCGACTTGCCAGAACTCGGCCCCACCTTCCTAATTCGGATGAGTCCTGGTAAGTTGGTGGGTCTTGGTGAGTCGATGAGTCCTGGTGAGTTGACGTATTGTGAGCTCTCTTACCAGTCTGCATGTGTCGTGAACTATGTATATATGATGCAAAAATTACCTGTTCAAATCGTACAATGTGACCAGCACTTTAGGGGTGCTATTTCACATACAGTTGGTGACGTCATACAGTGAGCAAAAAAACTGATTTTCAAAAGGGCAAATTTTGCTTGTGAGTGAAATTATGGCCCAGAGAACAAAGGTGAACCCGTGGGAATTTGTGGTCACAAAGGTAGATATCTAGTCCTCTATTGTGCCAAAGCTCAGAACTTCAATGCCTGTCAATCATTTAATATAAATTGTACAATCAGGTAGACTCGACCAATCAGTTTTTTTGCTAGCACCTGGTTTGGGCCTCTTTGGCCTTTATCACTGCCCCTATCCTTCTGGGCTTGCTGTCAACCACATTTATACAAACCTTACTTGGTGTTCTATCCCATTCCACCAGCACTTGCCCCCAAAGTTCATCCACACCAGCAGGAGGGGCCCATAGATGTTGGGCTGCTGCTTGAGGTCTTGCCACTCATATTCAAATGGGCTGAGGCTGGGTGACTACAGGCCACTTCAAGACAATGACCTTGATCCATTGGAACCATTTTGGAGCCTTCTGAAAGGTGTCTTTAGGGTCATTATCCTGTTGAAAGGTGAGCCAAGGCCAGTCCAGCCCATAAAACTCCACAGTAGCCAGGAATTCAACTTGAAGAATGCTGGTGTGCAGCTCAGCATACATTCTCCTATCTATTGTGCATATATGGTCCACTCCTTGGGTAGGTGTGCAGCTCCAAACCATCAAGAATCTGCCCCCAAACCTGACAATCCACTGGTGTGATTGTGCTTCAGGCCAAACCCAGGTTTTGTCCATACCTAGGCCCTCCCATTTGACCCCATCCTATTAATATTAGTCTCATGTGACCATTTCACCCAGCCCCAGCCCTCTGGAGTCCAGTGGTGACTTTCTGGCAAGGGGGTGCTGATCATTGGCTTTGAGCTGTCTTGGATGCCCACCAGGGTGCTTGTGCAGGCTGTCTTTGACAGAGGAGTAAAGCCTTTGAACTGTAGAGTAGCTGACATGCATCTGGGCAGCCACCTGGTGACAGGATTTGCCATTTTGGAGCAAAGTCCCAATAGTTGCTGGGTGTTGGAGGACATGTCTGCTGGGGGGTAGATGATGCCCAGAGGTGGTATATATACTCTTGAGGGCAGGTTACAAAATATATAGGGTTTAGTCATGTGATATGACATGCCTAGGCCTGATTTCAATGTGAGCAAAAAAACTGATTGGTCAAGTGGGGTGTATTCTAAATCCAATATCAAATCAACAAAGAGGGCCAAATATTTGCTGTTTGGCACAACAAAGAACATGATATTTAGCTTTGTTACCACAAATTCCCACAGGTTTACCTTTGTCTTCTGGGCTACAATTTGACTCACAAGCAAAATTTGCCCTTTTGAAAATCAGTTTTTTTGCTCACTGTATTAGCTGGCATGGGTGAAAATGAGACGGACAAGTATCTCAATGATGACTAGTATATAGTTATTCAAGATATAGATACCATACAACTTTTTAATGTATTTTCTGGTAATTTTTTACTGTTGCCTGTCTTTCCTTTGTCCCAACTTGTGCAGACTCATCCCAATTTGGCCTAAACTCATAAGTCATCCAAATGCGGATGGCCTTGACTCAACTCAACTCAACTCAACTTGTGGCAACACTATTTGGAGGTGGTTATCATGGTGCCTGATTGTCAGCCACCTGGCACACCTCGGCAAATTCGTTGCACACATGTAAATAAATTCAATATATTCAAATTAAATACATGAATATACTATTATACTATTATACAGGCCGCACATACATGGAGGAGTTACCTACGGGGTCATTACGAGGTCTGGTAGAGCCTGGGCAAGGCTGTTGCGTTGTCAGCTATTGGAGGCTGAACAACATAATGAATGATACAGTACTTACCTCTGGGTATGCAGAGGGCCTTGGGGATGTGCGCTTGGATGTGTGGGAGCAGCGAAGAGGGTGGCAGAGGAGGAGGAAGTCCAAGCTGATAGTCGGCACGTGTGGGCTGTGGGTTGGGCTACAAGCATCAGCGAAGCATATGCAACATATGTGCATATGTACATACACAGAGGGGTCGCTCCTGGGGTCGTTATGTGGTCTGGCAGGGCCTGCACAAGGTCGTTGAGTTGTAAGCTGTTGGGTGCTGAATGGTGCATTGGATGATATTGTACTCACCTGTGGGTATGCAAGGGGCTTTGGAGATGTGTGGTTGGGCATGTGGGGGCAGCAAGGGAGGCAGCAAGGGGGGAGGGGAAGTCCGAGGTCTTGCGGGGCCGATAGCTGTTGTGGGTGGGCTGTGGGCCAGGCTACAAGCGTCAGTGAAGTACATGCAATATATGTGAATATGTATGTACAGTGAGCAAAAAAACTGATTCACACAAGGTCAAATTTTGCTTGTGAGTCAAATTATGGCCCAGGGAACAAAGGTAAATCCGTGGGAAATTCTGAGAACAAAGGTAGATATCGTGTCTTTTGCTATATCAAAGTTCAGGACTTCAGTCCTGGCCAATAATTTAATACACAGTTTACAATCAAGCAGACTTGATGAATCAGTTTTTTTGCTGGTGCTTGGTTTGGGCCCCTTTGGCCTTTATCACTGCCCCTATCCTTCTGGGCTTGCTCTCAACCACATTTCTACAAACCTCACTTGGTGTTCTATCCCATGCCACCAGCACTTGCCCCCAAAGCTCATCCACACTAGCAGGAGGGGCCCATAAACATTGGGCTGCCATTTGAGGTGTTGCCACCCATATTCAAATGGGCTGAGGCTGGGTGACTGCAGGCCACATCAAGATGATTACCTTGATCTATTGGTACCATTTTGAAGCCTTCTGATAGGTGTCTTTAGGGTCATTATCCTGTTGAAAGGTGAGCCAAGGCAAGTCCAGCACACAAAACTCCACAATAGCCAGGAATTCAACTTGAAGAATGCTGGTGTGCAGCTCAGCACCCATTCTCCTATCTATTGTGCACATTATGGTCCACTCCTTGGGCAGGTGTGCAGCCCCAAACCATCAAGAATCTGCCCCCAAACTTGACAATCCACTGGTGTGATTGTGCTTCAGGCCAAACCCAGGTTTTGTCCATACCTAGGCCCTCCCATTGACCCCATCCCATTAATATTAGTCTCATGTGACCAATTCACCCAGCCCCAGCCCTCCAGGGTCCAGTGGTGGTGCTCCAAAGCTCCACTGCCAATGAGCCCTGGAAAGAAATGGCCTTTTCTGCTCTATGACAGTCTTGAGACCTGCTTTTCTTGGACAGTCATAACTGTTTGGAGGATGACATTGAGGCCTGAAAGTCTTATGAGTTGTGAAGCAGTATCAGCCACCCCAGAGGTGGTTCTTTGGGCAAGGAGGAATTGACCATTTGCTATGAGCTGCCTTGGGTGCCCACCAGGTGCTTGGGCAGGCTGTCTTTGACAAAGTAGTAACACCTTTGAACTGTAGAGTAGCTGACATGCATCTGGGCAGCCACCTGGCAACAGGATTTGCCATTGTGGAGTAAAGTTCCAATATTTGCTGGGTGTTGGAGGACATGTTTTCCAGGGGGTAGTTGATGCCCATGGGTGGTATATATACTCTCGAAAGCAGATTACATGATATTTTAGGTTTAGCCATGTGATATCATATGACTAGGCCCATTTTAATGCAGGCAAAAAAACTGATTCATCAAGTGGGGTCCCTTCTAAAGTCAATATCAAATCAACAAAGAGGGCCAAATATTTGGCGTTTGACATAACAAAGGGCATGATATCTAGCTTTGTTACCAGAAATTCCCACGGGTTTACCTTTGTTCCCTGGGCCATAATTTGACTCACAAGCAAAATTTGACCTTTTGTGAATCAGTTTTTTTGCTCACTGTACATGGGGGAGTCGCTCCCAGGGTCGTTACGCAGTCCGGTCGAGGTTTTCGAGGTGTAAGCGATTAGCTACTCAGAAACACCATAAAACAGCGCCGTTGAACACTGCACGTAGATTGTAGGTTGGGCTACAAGCATCAGCACACATATGCAATATTGTTGAATGCACTTATGTGGGACCGAGTCGCTCCCAGGGTTGTTGCATGGGTCGCAAAATTTTCGAGTCGTCAGCTGAATCACGCATTTAGACCTATGGTACTCACCTTTCGGTTGTTGAGAATGCGCCCATGGAAAGTGGGGGCAGCGGGGCAGGTGGCAACGGCAATGGCAGCGGCAACAGCGCAGTCCAAAAAACATGTTGCATTGAGGAGAGGGCGGCTGGGCAGGTGGCCGGCATGGGTGGCTGGTTGACAGGTGACGACAACAACGGGCAGATGGCCAGGCGGGGCGGTGGTGGTGGCGTTGAGGAGAGGTGGGAACAAGGGAGACACTGGGGGAGAGACAGTGACAGCGACAGGAACAACAGACAGATGACACATGACACGACAGGCGCATGGTACAATGCCAATGGGTGGTGCGACCCAGGTGTACTGGCGGTACTGACAGTGGTGGGCGAGCTACTGACAGTTAACCGATGGTGCCAACTTTTGATAGGGTACGCCTGTAATAACAGCCTGATTAGGTGTGGGAATCGCCTGTTATTACAGGCAAACTGTGCCTTGGATAGGTGTTATTCCAACAATCTCTGCTCCCTCCAATCACTCCAATATCTCCAACCAATCACTGTCCCTCATTCGAATACCTCTCACTCGCTCCTTCCAATCCCCTCATCCCCTCTCCCACTCCCCTTGACTTGTGTTTCGTATTACGGACTCTTTCTGGTGCTACCCGCCTGTATCCTATGTCCCCGCATGTTTGTATCATTCTCCGCACGCCACTGGACTTATTCCTATAGTGTAGACACGCCTCCACTTTGCACGCTCCACTAGTGCCACTTTGCTTCCACCTCCATACCACTGCACTCGCATGGCCTCCACTGCATTGCCCGTGTGTAGTTCCCACTTCCACACCACCCCCACCCCTGCTCCTCTCCACTTCCACTATGCGATGCTACCCACACTGCCTCCCACTCCACTGCCTCCCACAGTCTCATAGCCACGTGTTTGTAACTTGGACATTGTATTTAGACTCGGACTCGATGGGGAATGCCCCTCACTCAACGTCTCAATAATAGATGTGTGATATTGTGTGCCCCGCCTCACTCGCATTGAATCCCGACCCATTCAACTGGCCTGCAGTCCATCAGACTTCGGCCCTCAAGACCGTGTGGTCCACTTCCCTGCCCTCATGTGCTAACTCCTGCCCACAGCCTTGCAGGGTTAGCCAGCCAGACCAAACCCCTGCTTCAGTCAGCCCCTTCAGTGTCACACCTAGTCAGAGCACTTGCCGCCGAGACAGATTGGGCACCCGTCATGCTTTTGGGCAGTTGCTTGGGAATTAGGTCTGACAAGCCCATAAGCCATCGTCCCCATATTCCCTCCCTCAGAGATTCTATTCCCGCTGGCGCGTGTGGACAAGAGGAGACCCTATTTCCGTCGGCGTACGGACTAGCCTCAAGACCCCTTTTATTCCTCTCGGCTTCCACACGCTAAGTCTCTGTTGGAGACTGTTGGAATTACCGATTCCATCGCAGGAGGGTGGGGACGTCTCAGAGTGACTGTAGGGAGTCGTGGCCACTGTATATCAGTATGGCCCCAACTGTTCTTGATGGTAGTAGGACTGATGCTCTTCCATGCTTGCTGTGCCATCGTCATTGCATCTAAGAGGTTGATTTTGTAAATATCTTCTGATTCAGCATTGTCTTGCACAATAGCGTGGAGGCAGAACTGGCATCAGTAATGAGCTTTGAAGCAGCGGATAATCCCAGCATCGAGAGGTTGGATGTGCAATGTGAGACCTGGCTCAAAGTAGATTAATTTCATTTGTTTTGGTTTATACTGAATACTATGGCTGGTAAAGTTGTCCAATGTAAGAGCAATTCGATGATTTTCAAGCTGCAATTCAATATCCCAATGTAAGATGCCCAAACAAATTTATTCCATGTTATTATAGCCAAATCTTACTTATTGCAGCTGATCAAGGGCAATCAGGTTGCTTTATTTCCAATCCTCATAATGCAAAATCATGCCATAAGGCTTTGCATTATGCATTATGCAAAAATGGTCGATTTAGATAGGAACCAACTCTGTCGACACCAAAGGTTTTGCATTATTAGCATTTCAACTGTAATACAACTTTCTTTGGTGCTTCCCCAATATTTTGTACTTTTTGAAAGAGGTACGTACTCATAATGTCCAGCGAAGACCACCTACATGTAGTGTCTTTTGGTGACAGATACTACTACTCTTACTCCTATCCTATTTGCTCGCAGGTTTCCAGGAGTCGTGTTGTTGTAGTTGTTGTAGTTGTTAAGTTGTGGTGGTGGTGCGCCTTGAACCCGACAGCAATAGAGCACGAATTATTGAAAGTGTTGGAGTCAGTCATGAATGAATTCTTCAATTTTAAGCACCATGTGGTGTATATTAGGCCTGCGTTACAGATGGAAGATGGTGGAGAAATGGCTGCAAATATACATGCAGTCTCAGATGGTAAACGCAGTATCAGCAACCGATGGCAAGCCATACATGTATTAGGCATGTATCAGAGTCCCCCTATCAATCTGACTCATATATAGCCATATGGTTACCATCACTGCAGTGCGAAGTTGCAATACAACCTGAACAAAAGTGCAGGAACATTGCTAGTGCTCTTCAGACAAGCAAAGAACAACCATGTCTGTGGGTAAATGGAGTCGTTCAGTGGGTATTATCCGAATTGACATGAACACCATCAGCGTTTCTCAAACTGCAAATTGAGACACTCATCGACCTGAGCTCTCGCAAGGATCTCTCAGAAGAAGTGAGGAATATATGGGGAGACTAATGTATGCATGAAAGCATTCAAAAGTTGGCGCAGTCTACATCTTGAAGGTTTGTGCGCCTACAACCCCACCATGTTTTGATGTTTTTAATCGCTCCCACAATACAGAGCCACAAGGTATGGGACTTATGGCAAGAGTGGGAAGTGGGAAAGATCAAAGGTTCACCAAATGCCAAGGCAAGAGCCAAAGCTGCTGCAAGTGTGGATGCAATATTCCTGGAACGTATGTACCAGATCTATATCGGTCCTTCTCTAGTATATCCTGCAGTAGGTGTGGTTCCTCATATTACAATAGACTACACAGCAACCAGCGATTCTTATTCAACCTTCATGACTGCCCACTTCCCACCTCAACGGTATGGACGGAAGATTAAGGATCTTGACTGTGCCTGGTGAGTGAGCTGAATAAAATCCTTAATCTCTGCTGAATCTGTTCTCAGGAGCATATGAACATGTGCTGGCTATGAATGTCCTCCAATCGAGTCTGGATGACTTTGGGCTAGTGGCCATGGCTCACATCGCCTGGCATCGTTGGGAGTGCATTGGCGAGGAAGGCAGTGAAGTGGTGAAGTGATTGTTGGTTGGTGTTGTTTGCTGTCACCCAATCTAATGTCTAACATAGGGTGCATGTAGAAAGAGAAAGAAAAGGCCAGACCGGGGATCGAACCTGGGACTTCCCTAATTCTAGAAGGGTGCTCTAACCACTGAGCCACCCGGCCATTAGTTGGAGGAATCATCAACTCCAACACAACCCCCTGATTCCGCAACCAACCTCATGGTATTTACATGGAAGGTCTAGCACAGTTCTAATCTCTTTGGGCTGTCAGGCCGTGCTGCAGGGCTCATAACCTGTTGAACGAGCACGACCAGACCTAACGCTGGAGAGTCAGGAGACAACCGTAAAGTATATATGGGCAAACAATGCGCTAAATATACAAAACAGGAACAAAACACAAAACACCAAAAACATGGCGTGTGATGAGTCACGCTCACTCAACAGTGCAGACGAGAATGCTGTTGACGATGTGCTTCACGTTCTTCAAGAAGGGATGACCGCAACTCGCAAGCACCCAGGAGGCGATCCTCGCATGCGACTTGAAGGCATCCTGGCCAGCTTTGTTAGCACCCTAGCCAATGACAACGGGAGAGGTAACGTTGACACGTGCTTAGTACTTCACATTCCCGCCAGCGCTCATGCCCGGTCAAGCACTCGAAGTGTGGCAGGATGCAACCAAGTTCTATAGCAAGTCCTACCTCGGGTGGCCGACCTACATCGATCTTCTTATGTCAGCTCTATCATCTCCCAACTTATATACTGGACCACAATCGGACCACATGAAAATGGGAAAGGAACTGTTGAAGTTTGCACGAGGGCGATAAGGTGAGCAAAGTATCGTGTTTGGGGCCCGCTACAAATACGAAAATATACAAAATATACGGATCGTGACACATTAAAGGGATGAGGATCACAAGAAACGGAATCGCGGACCGGATAGAAGATTCTCGAAGACATTCCATCGCCAGCGAAACGAGGCTAAGAAGGCTTCGGCACGACAGGGATATCACTACGACTCTGCTACTCAGATTCGCCCATGAACGAGACGTGACTGTTCGTTCGTCGTTCCGCGACGGATGTTGGATGAAGGGCCGGTGTTGGCCTGCTGCGTCTGATCACTGGTTGGCTCCTTGACCCGAGGTCTTGATGACCTTATGTCAAAGGAGTAAGGAAGCTCTTTCCTCGACACCACTCTCGGCTCAGAGGGGTTGCTTGCATCCTTGAGGATTACTTCAAGACTGCAAAACGAGGGGTCAACCGACGATCAAGATATCGTTACTACGCCACAGCAACGTACACAAATTGCTCGTCCTCCTTTCGGTGGTGTCGCGAGTAGCAAGAGAAGGTGAAATGGACTTGAACGATTCCACGCTCTGGAGTGAGGATGTTGCTGGGGCTGTGGAAGTCTATCATGCTCGGAGTGCCTGTTTTGTTTCCCACTCTCTTCTCGCATTGCCCGCATACGGAGTGGTACTCCTGCCGCGTTGTCGCGCCGCGGACGGCGATGGCAAGCAGCAAGCGTTTAATACGCCCGCCTATAGTGGACGAAACGTCCCATGTCACCGAATTAGTCAGTGGTAGTTGAATTGTATTCCAAGTTCGCGATGGAAGCTCAATATCGAGGTAGACGTTGGTTTCGATGCGTGAAAGGACAACGGCGTAACCCTGGGTCGGTCGAGGTTTAAAAAGCCTGATAGTGAAGTCGGTGTTCGAATGGCTGGTTTCGAAAGAAGAGGTGCGCCAGGGATGAGGGGGGAGTACGAGTAGCCCAACGGCTTGACCGGTGTCAGGAGCATCGGCTGTGGTGGGAGGAAGGAGATATCGATTGGGAAGCGAGGACGGGTAGAACTGGTTGGTGCAATTGTCCCACGTGGATGGAGTGGTGACCTTATCGAGACGTGGAGGGGTGGTTGGTAGCGGAGAGGGCCAAGAGGCCAATTCCGGCAGCGGGGCAAGTCCACGACCATCAATCCATTCTACGAGCTCTGTCTAAACTTAAGTAAGACAGCCCAGAGTTTGAACTGATAAGGAACCTTACCCTGTACTGGGATGTAAAGGAACCTGAGGTGACTATCGTCCATGCGCATGTTGGAACTGAGAAACGCAGTTCAGGTGGCCCCCTTTGCGCTAACACGTTGAGACCATTTATAGTCCTACACCAATGGAACCATGGTGCAGAGAATAAGAATCTGCGCCCTTGGCACAAGTTGGTTTCCATGGACCGGGCCCTGTGACGACCTCCGTCGCAGCAGGACATCAAAATGGCTCTTGTGGTGGCCCTGAGACCGAAGTAGTAAGTACATAATGTACAGTGCTTCTACTGCATGGGTGGACTCGATGTCGAATGTCTAACGCGGTAAGTACACAATGAATGGTGCTTCCACTGCATAGGCCGACTGGACGCAGGGCTAAAGAGCACGTGGCCGGCTTACTAATATTGGAAAACCTTGCTGTCCATGGGATTAGCGGGAGAGGTTAAGCGATCGCCACTCTCAGCCGATATTTGTGCCCACCCCATGTTGTACGACTATGGCCGCACCTTACGTAAGAAAATTGGCCCTCGACGCCCAGTTCTCGTCTCCTCGTAGCGTCCGGTAATTGTATAAATGAGCAGAGATCATTGAATACAGCAAATAAATATCCACATAGCCGATCGAGATTAAGCGATGAGATAGAAGAAGCCTTCACAAGGACTACCTCGCGCCTTTGCCTTTCCGCCTCGGTGTGCCAGGGACCCTCCGAGGCGTTACATTCCCAACCTCGGGCCCAACGGCCGTTACCCGCCTTTCAGGCTGCTGGCTCCTAGTCACCACGCCACTGCCGATCATCGCAGGCCCGCCAGCAGCGCGCCGTCGGGGCGTTCTCTCGTCGGACCTCGCAAGGGCCTTCAACAAATTCCGCGGTGACGTCGACGAGGACGAAAGGAGACCTAGTCCGGAACCACGTCGTCGGTCCAGAGCAACGAACATCTCGTCGATGTGCCGTCTTGCTTGGTGTGTGAATACTTTTGATTTCGAGAGCGTTACTTTCTGACTGTCGAGCTGGAATGGACGATGGACAGTCAGTAACATCGTTCAGAGAAACGGAGATACGACGGACCTGGAGCGGGAGCTTTCTACATTTCTCGTTCAACTCCTCCTTTTCCGTACCATTCCCCATGGCCTCGGAGAACTCGTCAAGCTCGCACTCGACTTCTCGCCACCTGTCATTGAGATCGAGCTTCTCCTTTCCTTTTCCTTGGCCCGAGGAAGATAACGCCTTTTGCAGTCCGGACAAGACTTGTGACTGTAAGGTGTTGTAGTCTTGAATCACCTTGGACCATACTGCATCTTCATGCGAACATCTGAACCATAGAATCAGCACCCTGCGTCAGTGTCGTGTTGGTAGATACATACCGTTCCTCGTGCGCCAACAAAGTCCCCTCGGCTGCTCGGTTTCGCTCATTCTGCGGGTTCTCTACAGCGGGTGGCCTCTCCTTCGACTTTGCCGAATACAGGGAGATGTCGATGGTCGCATCGGCCAACTACTTGACGACCTGATCTTGCAAGGACGCGAACAGAGCCGGATTTGCAGGCGATAGAGGGGGCAGGCGCGTTTGCGAGTCCGTTGCCCGTGGAGCGGATCGGGAGGCACACCACGTAAGTGCATGTCGTGCTCTGACTGGATCCGGAAGAGCAGGATCGGTGTGTCGATAGAACCGGTCGGATGGGACAGAGTGAGGCACCACTGGAAACGAGAAACATTGTAAGCAGAGGGAATATGACTCAAAATTGTACTACGTACCGGGCTGTCCATTGCCGAAGCTGTCGCTTGTACGCTTCCCTCGTTGACTGAGTGAACTACGCCGGGCCTTGGCCACTTTCTCCTGCAAGGCCTTCCTTGCAGATTCCAACGACTTATCCTTGAGTACCGGTGGCCTTGAGGGCTTGGCGGCTTTGCCTTGGATTTGGGTTTGGGCACAGAAAACGATTTTGAAGGGAATTTGCCCTTGGTGAGGTCGAAGTGAGGTATGACTTGTGAGCTACTTGCCTTGGACAAGTCGGAGCGTTCCCGGCCGACCACAGAATCGAGCTCGGATTCCATCGCAGTGATATCCTGATTGTCGTCGAGTTCGGGTTCTGGAATGGTCAAATGAGCAGTGAGGACTGTCTCATCCGCGGTCCTCCACTTGAAGACCCCGATTGAGCATTTTGGGAAGTTGGTTTTGTCCTCTGTGATGGCGTTGAACGGTCGCGTGAAGGAGGGGCGGCGGATCCAGCTCGCGACGGCACTCTATTTATCATAAAGCCATTTACAACTATTTCAGACGAGCTGCCTACACGGAATTGTTGAGGAAATGACGCGTAAGGACAGCAAGTAAACTACTACCTGTCCGATCCGACGAAGGTGTTGGGTTCTCCTTAGAGGTTTGGATACGATAAGCGGTCGCTCAGGATTCGCCTTTGGAGATACACGTACCTGCTTTCGTCGTTTGGAGGCTGGGTGCTCTTCCTGAGTACCGGGTTCCTGGGCTTTCCGTTTGCGTGGGGGTTTTTGGTTGAAATTGACAACGATCTCTGCGCGTTGACTCATCGTAGTAACCGATTTGTGGTATGGCCCGTCGTCCGCGTTGCCATCCAAGTTGCGGCGAATGCGACAGAAATCAAGTCGACAACGTTGAGGGGGCTTGGACCTGACCTCGTCAGGCCTAAGTCTCCCTCCTCGACCTGGGGCGGGTAACTACCACACCATATGGGAGGTAGACGACGTACATCCCAACGGTTATACGTCTCAGTAAATCCCGCAA
>Ga0307515_10018422_pt1 | contig 12637 bp, 12 predicted proteins | sample 17_EM_MG_FD_194513 | JGI IMG/M metagenome (GOLD analysis project Ga0307515, IMG submission 194513) | Populus trichocarpa ectomycorrhiza microbial communities from riparian zone in the Pacific Northwest, United States - 17_EM | ecosystem: Host-associated > Plants > Roots > Unclassified | place... | reverse complement strand
CGTAGCCAACTAAGCTACCGAGCTTGCATTCCATCTCCTCGCTGACACGTTTAGCAACGGACATTGCCGCGACACGTCTGGGCTGTGTACAACCAATAATACCGTATTGGCAGAAGCCGTCCTCGTAGAGATACTGACCAAGTTGCGTCGTCTTGCCTGATCCAGTCTCTCCAACGACGATGGTGACTATAGGACAAGGTAAAAATTACTTATAAATACATTTGAGGAGCACAAACCTTGATTATCCCGCAAAGTCCTCATCAGCTCCTCCCGGCAAGCGAAGGCAGGTAAGTATTCTCTCTGCTGCTTGAGTGTTCTTGTTTTGGCGAAGGTGCTGGTAGCCTGGGAGGTCTTCAAATGACTAGCGAACTTAGAATCGCTCTTGTAGTCCTGTCCTTGGCCATTCTTGGCGGCTTCTTCAGCTGTAAAGTAAACAAACTAATGAATGTCCAATGCACGTTCTGGCGTAAGGTCAGTCGGTGTAAAGAGACGCACCTGCAGCGTCTGCATCGGCTTCCTCGTCGCGTACACCGATTATGTTACCCAAACTCGTTCCGCCAAGAGAGGCGATCTTCGCCGCTGCTTTCGCTCGTTCAGCCTGTTCACGCTTTTCCTTGACGAGCGCACTGCCCTTCTTGGCGAACACGGCCATATCTGATGTTGGGTCGCGAATCGGGTTAATGGGCTCGAGTTGCGTGGTGTAGACCGTCTTGCCATCGAGGAACGGTGGCTTGAGATCATGGACCATGACATGGACCATTGATTCCGTTTCGTCTTCGAAGTCGAGGTCCAATGCTTTGCGGCTAGCCACTCCAGAGGTGACCATCCGGTTGGCTTCCCAAAGGTCGTTGTCCGCGTTCTGATTTACAGGTCAGGAAGTAATTGAGAAGTAATTATAAGATAGACGGACGTATTGGGCTTGTTTCGCAGATATTTTCTTCTGTATGGACGGTCAGGTATTACCAAAATATAGAGAGAGAGTGGTACGGACCACCTGCTTTGCAGCGATCTCGGCTTGCTTGATGACTTCGAGATCCTCCCACTGGGCAAGCGGATTGTATTCTTCTTCTCCCATCTATTCAAGGTCAGCAAACCGGAAAACCTAACCAAGTATCTACTAACCACGCCGCCTTCCTCGCCTGTCATATACCAATCACGATCGAGCTTCGTCTGCTCCTCCTCCCATTCGCGCATATCGAACCCAGCCTCAATCTCATCTGGGCTTCCGTCGCGTGCTGCTCGAGGCGTCGGTGCGTCCCATCTCCGATTGCGGGCTTGACCCCAGCCCTCTGCTTCACCATTTGGGTTGTGAGGTGTCGCCTCCCATGTCCCTTTAGGACCTCTGAGGCTACCAACGCCACCACGAGACGGAGTGGCATTCCACGAGCGTTCTTGCCCACGTCGGTTGTCCCGTCCGTCTCGATTCAAGCGTCTCTGGAAATCACCTAAACCGCGCGGGGCATCCAGTCGTGCTTCGTTCCGCGCCGTGATCCCGTCATTTCTTTGGGCGTCACGAGCTTTACGGTATTCGGCAAGACGCCGGCTGGCGTCTGCGGACAAACCTCCCGGATGTGACGGTGTCTGTTCGGGTTTTTGACGAATGTTCGCGCTTCGAGACGCGGGTAAGCCAGGTACTAAAGAAATCGATCAGTATGTAATGAAGTGTGAGTATTTTTGAAGAACGCACCTTTGAATTGAGGCTCCGGGTCGTTTGGGCGTTGCTTTTTTCGGTTTCGGTCATCAGAGAGGGCGGCTTCCGACGCTAATCTTTTCTCTTGAGCGAGCTTGTCGAGGCCGAGAACGGATCTCCGTGGGGTTGGTGGCGGAAGGGGTCTAGCTGGAGTACGGAAAGTGTGTTGCTGAAACGGTTTAAGCGAGTGCATCGAGTAGATATATGAGACAAAGTACGTACGGTATCTGGACGAACGAGTCCTCCCTTTCGTGCTGGCTCCGGCTCGAGAACGTCGGTGTCATGCACCGTTATCCCTTGAACAGGCGCGACACGGTGGCCCAGCTTTTCTTGCCTGAGATGGTCTGATATCTCTGCGTGCAACTCCTTGAGAAAAGTGACCTGTGTAAGGCCAAAGCCCGCAGCCGCCTGGGTGAATCCGTCCTCAGAATTGTTCTTCGCGATGTCGATGACGCGACGGGCAAGTAAATCGTTTGGATTGAGGGTATTCATGACTCTTGAGATTTTTATGGCTACATTATGCGTAAATTCGTCCACGCCGTCCATCACGCTGGGTCCAAATCGTTCCTTGTTTGGCACGGGCTGAGGCTGGTTGGGACCTCTCTTTGCTCAACTGGACGAGGGAAAAAGCATTCCCGGCATCACTCTTGACCTCCATCTCGCCCGACGAACGCGGCTTACTTGTTGACTCGTTCCCATATTCTGCAGTAAACACGCGTAGAACGCCTTTGCAAGATACATTCGCGTACAAGTGCGACGACTGGCGGTTCGCCTTGCTGCAGCTCGCGCCAGTATATATCCACAAGTGCGGATAAGCCGGAAAAAAAAGGGACCAAATCCACCGCATGATGGTATTCGTCTCGTCACGGACATTCTCAGAGGGCGGTGGGGTCTGACGCCGTGAACTTGGCCTCCAAACTAGTGAGCAACAACACCAGGCTTACTATCCGACGGGCGGCGTGCTGATCATTGATAACTTTGCTCACAGCTCGACTACAGCTGCTACCATCTGCTTTGCGTTCGCTACCACTCTGCAAGATCGCACGCCCGCTTCGACGAGCATTCGCAACGTAGTGTCCTGTGTCTTTCGTACCACGCTTTCAGCACTCTGTCTCTTGCACCCACTGCAATACCCTATTCACGGCGCCCACGATTATCATTGCCACCCACAAATCCATGTTCGTCCCTTGAGTGTCGAAAAGCACCTGCTCTCGGACTCGTCTCACCGTCCTCTCGAAGCTCAGCACAAGCTCCGCGTATATACGCCTTTGCCACCTGATGCATAAAAGAAATCGTCAGCGAAGTTCAATGTAGACAACACCCTGCCCTGCAGCCGACCATCGTTCCGTGAGAGAGATCGTGATACACCGCCATTCGTCCTCAGCTGTAGCGAACGTCAAGGCATCATCGTGGTCACCGCCGACCTCCGTGGTGTTCCACCAGAGTGATACCACTGGACGCAGAAGAGACGGTCGAGGGAGCGATGCGTCGCCTCATCATGCACTCAATACGCTTGCTAACGGATCATGCGGGTACTATTTTTCAGTGTAGAGTACCTGGACTTCGAGCAATTGACAAATAACCCAAGCTCCGCATCCTCGAAATTCCCTGGGCGCTCGTACGCTTACCCTCGTACGTCTCTCTTTACATTCCTTGGAATCCCTCGCTTATTGCACCTGCACACCCGCGCGGTGCTCCACTCACGTTCGGAATAGACCAGCCCTCGATGTCAGCCATGACCTCTGGGTCAATTGGAACCTCTTCCATTAATATCAGTCCTGTTGGGGAGCATCCAGAAAAGAGGACTAGTGACCTTACTGTTGTCCAAAATTTTCTATGAACCTGGCGTGGGTAATCATACCAATAACTCACCCACTCTTTTCAATTCTCAGTTCTCTGCGCCCGTTGTACAGCATCACTCCTGCGGCACCCAGTTCTCGGACTCCGGACTGTGTTGGAATATTGATCCTGGTTTTGCCTAGCAGCACACTTAGCAGCGCTATAGCAAAGCCATAGGGCATCCGATTTACAGAGGTCAGTCGATGCGCATTCGTCCTATGAACTCTTCCGATTATCTTCGCACATGGGAGAGATGCTGTACATACATGAGCAACGGGCCAGGAGACGATTTCGATATTTTGTAAATGAGAGCAATAATCAGCCCAAAGCATATCTTTTATACTCTCGGCGGTCGTCTGTCCAGGAGAGGGATTGGGAGTAAGGCATCCGGTTCTTAGCGTCTCCACCGAAGGAAACAACTCCAATATCTGCTGCGCATTCCCAGATGTAGAGATGCCAGGTATGGTCAACGTTTTCACCCGCTCAAATGGGACGACGGAGTCCTTGAGCGAGTTGATCAACCTGGATTGTTGGTCATCAACAGTGATGTTCATGGGCTGGTCGTTGGCGGAGCTATCGAAATGACAACGAATCGCCCCTCTCGTCTCCCAACGGCACTCTATCATCTACTTAAATGGATAGTGAGAGGAAGAGACCATTGTGACTGCCTCTGTCAATGTAAAGCGCCCCGGATACAAGCAGAGTGCGCCTGTTCCAATCGACGGAGATGAGGTCGAATTCTACCGAATTTGGAGTAGAAAGCTGCTCGAGGAAGGAGGAGATGCGATAAGTGTCGGTGTCAACTACGAATAGGCGTTCAAGTCGGGGAAGGGTGACTCCTCTCTGGGTCTGGAACGAATCTCCCATCCCAATGACAGCATCAAGCCCAAGATATGTTAGATGCGCGAAGTATGTCGAGCAGACGGGGGAAAGTACACCGCGTACTAGGCCGTCGGATGTGCAGGTAGGTCAAGTTTTTGTAGATAGGATCCGACCATTCGAGCGTCGTGTCCAAGACAGCGAGATGTCGAAGAGAAGGAGTGAGACCGGCAAATAATGCAGGTTGGGGTGCAGGTTGCTTGTCACGTACGATGGTTCAGGACTAGCCAGGGCACGGCTATGGTTCAGGATAAGACTCAGAGGATCGGGACGGGAAGTTCAGGATGAGACCAGATCGGCTGGGGTTTATGCCAGCGCAGATCAGGGTATATATACACAGAACAGAACACAAACGAGAGCGAGAATACATCATATGTTACAGCACAAACGAAGCAGAGACCGTCCGAGAAGCAAAGAGAATGTCCGATACCGGCAATCATCTCAGTAGCCCCCAACAAGGCTCGTACGTCCTCGTACGACTACCGATGTCGAACCTCACGATGTCTTGGGGGGGCCTGATGTCGGTGCACAGGATCGTCATGTCGAGGGGCATTGGGGTGTCGGTTGTAGTAATCCTCGATCATGGCCTGTGTGGGATCCTCGACCAGGGGTTCGTCAACGTTCAACTTGTCTCTCCATCTTGCCGATTCTGCCAATATCTCCTTAAAATCCCTCCAATCATCCTGTTCCTCCGACTGATCCTCCCACTGAATCTTCAACTGAAATTTGCCCCGGAACCACCGCGAATTCACGAAGCGATCGATGACCCAGAGTTCCTGGTCCTGGATACGAATCATAGGTTGTGGAACGGGGTGTCGACCCAGAATGGTATCCTCCTTTGTACGTGACAGGAGTCCAGCATGGAAGACGTTATGTACGCGCCAAGTAGCCGGGATGTCGAGTCGATACGACGAAGGGCCAATATGTTCGAGGATCGTGTAGGGTCCAAGGCGTTTCGCGGCGAGTTTCTTGGATGGTGCGTCAGTGCTGAGGTTATACGACTCCAACCAGACTCGATCTCCGATAGCAAAGCTGAGGTCCTGTCGTCTTCGATCGGCATAGCGCTTGTATACCTTCTGTGCTTTCTCGATAGCAAGTTGGCAGCGAGCTTGCACCTCATGGATGTGGTGGAGTCGTTCGGGGAAGGCCAAGGATTGTTCATTCGTGGTACGATCCGTGTAGACAGGGTTGTACCCATAATTCGTGTAGAAAGGTGTCATGCCAATCGATGGGTGAAAGTGATTGTTATAGGCGAATTCAGCGGTGTGTAAGAAATCAGCCCAATCATCCTGTCGGTACGTCGTGAAAATACGCAAGTAGGTTTCCAACCATTTATTATTGGACTCGACTTGTCCCTGTGACTCAGGGTGATAGGCCGTAGAGAGCCTCTGTTCGATACCGAGGTTTTTGTACAAGTTCCTCATATAGGGTGCCGTGAACTGAGTTCCGCGATCGGTGTTGTGCTGGAGCGGGAGACCGTGCAAGGGCCAGACGTGACGAATATGCAACTCCGCAAGTTGCTCCGATGTGCAAGTGGTCTTGCAGGGAATGAAGTGAGCCATCTTTGTGAGTCGGTCCGCGATGACATAGATGGCATCGTAGTCATGCGATGGGGGCAGTTGCGTGATAAAGTCCGACTGAGTCCAGAGCCACGGACCTTCCGGTACAGGTAATGGTTGTAGGAGTCCACCTGGTTTCTTGTTCCGTACCTTGTTACGCGCACAGGTGTGGCAGCCCTCCACGTATCTCCTTGTAAACTCGATGATATCCTTCCACCAATACTTCCGTCCAACCAACTCCAACGTCCCCGAAGTCCCCAAATGTCCCGCTATCCGTCCATCGTGGTGCGTTGCCAGCACCTCCCTCCTAAGCTGCTCGTCCGGTGGTACCCATATCCTTCCCGTCTCCCCTGAAGCCAATACCAAATCGTCATTCAACTCGTATCCAGAAGGCCACTGTAAGGGGTCGGTGTGACTGGTGATTTCCGCGATGCGTTCGATGAGTTGTCCGTCGGTAAGAGTGTACGCATGTTCCGTTCCCTCTAGAACATTGTCCTGTTCCTCGAGGAATGCCAACATGGCGATCTCAATGAAGCGTTCGGGGTCAAATAGTACGTTCGGGACCTTCTCATCAGCCTGCTCCGGGCGGTGTTCCTCCTTTCTGGACAAGGCGTCAGCGGCACAATTCTTGTCCCCGGGTCGATACGCGATTTCGTAATTGTAATGCGTGAGTTGTTCGAGCCATCGGAGTTGTCGTCGATTTAGTGGTCGCGGGTTCTTGAAATACTCGAGGTTGCGATGGTCCGTGATGATCCTTACGGGTTCCTTCGTTCCTTCTAACCAATGTCTCCAATGTTGAAGTCCCTTAATAATCGGCAAGGCCTCCTTGTCCGATATTCCATAGTTCCTTTCCGCAGGTGTCATTGACTTTGAATAAAATGCCACCGGATGATGTTTCTTATCCTCCGCCTTCTGGGACAGGACAGCCCCATAGGCGTAGCTTGACACGTCGGTCTCCATTTGAAATTTCTTTTCAGGGTCCGCATGTATGAGTACCGGTGATTCGCACACCATTCGTTTAAGGGTCTCGAATGCATGTTGTTCCTTTTCTGCCCATGTCCACCGTTGATTAACCTTCGTGAGGTCGTGTAATGGGCGTGCGATTTCCGAAAACGATTTGATAAAACGTCGATAGAAATTACAGAATCCTACAAATTCCCGTACAGCCCGAACATTCCTCGGGGGTTTCCAATCCGCTACCGTTTCCACCTTCAATTTCTCCATCTCAAATCCATCCGGTGATACCTCTACTCCCAGAAACTCCATCCGATCCTTGTGGAACTCGCATTTCCTGGCATTGACAAAGAGTCCCTCTTTCCTGAAACATTGAAGGACCTCACGATTGACCCGTACATGATCCTCCAGGTTTGTGTGATGCGTACCCGTGTCGTCAAGGTAATTCTCCACCTGTTGAGCTGCAACCGTTTGCAGGGTGTCCGTCATCCAACGTTGGAAATAGGGTGGTGCTCCGGCGAATCCAAAGGTCATAACGTTCATCACATAGGGTCCGTCGGGTGTCATGAACGCAGTCTTCCAGATATCCTCTGGTTTAACCCGGAGTTGGTTGTAGCCCATCTTGAGATCGAATTTCGAAAAGATCTTAGCACCGTGCATTCGTTCCAACATCTCGTCGATGTGAGGCAGCGGGTAGCTATCTTTAATCGTGACGTCGTTTAGTCGGCGATAATCGATGACCGGTCGTCGCGTGCCGTCCTTCTTCCAAACGAAGAAAAAGGGGGCAGCAGTTGGCGTATTGGAGGGTGCGCGTGAAATCAAACCGGCATTGAACATCGTATCCCTCCATTTGATCCAATCCTCCCTCTCAGCGGGATTCATGTGGTAGGGTCGTGCGGGTTTCGGCAACGGTTTAGCGGGGTCGAGCGGTATCTCGAAGTCATAACCAGGGCGTAGCGGGGGTAACTGACGCATAGGTCCCGTAGGGTCAAAGACATCCAAGAAATTGTGATACTGTTCCGGGATCATTTCGCGTAGTTCGCCCTCGGTGGCACTAGGCATTAGATCGACCGCAAAGATCTCAACGAAATCTGGTTCCATTGAATAAAGCCCCACCGACTCGAGATCGATGGGCTCGACGGGTGTAACCTGATTGAGTTGCTTAGCGAAGACGTCATGTGGCTGAGGCAAACAGTGTATATTGCAATGTGGTGAATTGAACTGCACATGGCCAGTGCTCCACTTAATTGTAGGGTCGTGCGCCTCAAGCCATGGTAAACCCAAAATCAATCGGTGACTTCCGATTGGTGCGATATCGAAGACAATCTCCTCTTCATGTGACCCGACTTTCATGCTTGTTTTGACTTGGAAGTCAAGTGACCCGATATTTATTCCTTTTACATCGAGAAGTGGCAAGGGCTGCCGGGGAATTCGAATTAATCCCAGCGCCTCCACCACATTGTCGTGAATAAAGTTACCCATTGCCCCAGAATCCAACAGGGCTAACTGGGGTTTCTCTGTCTCGTTCAAGTAGACCGGGATACTGAAGTGCTTAGTCAACGCGTAAGGGGTCAGAACAGCGTTTATTGTGGAACGGGCACTCAGATACGAATCTACAATTACAGAAGTCTCGCGATCGACAGGCTTATCGGGAGACTGAATCAAAAATCCTGCGCGGCAGGTACAGGGTCAGGAACGGAGGCAGGGTCAGGGGCAGGGGTCTCGTCGGGCGTAATTGCGGCCACTCGGGCAGGGCGGCGGTTGGGGCATTGAGAGGCCATGTGGCCGCGTTGACGGCAATAGAAGCAACCCCCAATACGCGCCAGCTCAGTTCTCTCATCGGCCGTGAGCTTCGCGTACTGGCGATTGGCTTCCACCTTGATAGGGGTGGTACCACGACTGGGGGTTGGGCTGGGCAGGTTAAACACCGGATTATTAATCACGGTGCGAGCGGGTGTGGGGGTGGCAGCCTTCCTCGTCTGCATGAGGGACTCGTCCACTCTGATCGCATTTTGCTGGTGTTCGCGGAGGGTCATATTGGGGTTCAGCAGCATGAGGGGAACCATGGCGATGTGGACCGGGTCCTTCAAACCCGTCTCGTATGCGCGTCGAATGAGGGCATTGGCGCCGGTTTGATTAGCGAGCACGAGCGTCTCGTTGAACAAGTCGTTGTAGACCTTGACCGAGGTCTTCTGTGTGATGCCGTGACTCATGAGGCGATCCATGGCCTTATCGGCCTCGTGAGGGTCCATGAACCGAGCCTGGAATGCCGTGACAAAATCGTCCCAATCATTGAGATTGTTTGGGACAGGATTTGCCTGGTACCCACTGAGCATCTCATCTCGCCAGGCAGCTGCGTCTCCCTCCAGGAGTTGCAGGGCCCAACGGATTTCTGTCTCAGGGTCCGGGAACGGCGTGATCGCAATGTAATTGACACATTGCTGGATGAAGTGACGGGCGGCGGTTGGCGACTTGCCGTTGAACGTGGTGGGCAGTTGGGTTTTCGGGGGTCGGACACGGGGCGCCGGTGCAGGTGCAGGCGGGGGAATCAATCCCTGCATTAGGGTGGTGGCAGCAGTGGCGTAGGCTGCCGCATAAATGTGGAACAGCCCGTTCATGTGATTGCGGTAATCCAACAAACGTGCTGTCCTGACATCGACTCCGGCGTTATGGGGTGGGACCACCGTGAGCGCGGCTGTGTGACCATGGTTGGGGTTCAGGAAAATGAGCTGGCCTCGGACCTGGGTCGTCCAGACTCCGATGTCGGTGCTCACAACCTGGAGTTCCGCCAGAGTAGGGTCTGCCTCATCAGCGATGGCAAGCACGGGGGGATTCAGGAAAGCGGGGAGTTGGAACGCCATTCTGGTTGAGGGCTACGCGGCTTTGGTGACCAAGTGGGGGTGTTATCGGCAGGGGTTTTCCACAGGGCGGAAGTAGGGGCGGTTGTCGTTTCGGGCTTAAAGTCAACTTCGCCTTCGATGCTGAGGTGGTTGACACGGAGTTGGCAGTGCAAGACGCAATGCAGGGCACAATGGTGGCACACAGCGGGCTCCTCGTGAACACGTGTGACCTTATAGAGGATGACAGAGGCGACGGCCAAAGTCAATGCGTGGAGAGCGAGATGGATCGCGAGGGGAGCCAGGATAACAAAACGAAACGGGTAGCAGTGACCGTGAGTGCGAGGGAGTAGTAAGCGCAGTGATCTGATGACGACTTATATCCTATTGCTCGATGGCACACACACGATTCTGTTAATCTGCTGCTCTAGAGAACTACTACTGCGTGACCTCGTCCAACCGAGGGGATAGACCCAAGGGAGCGTAGGTGTTACAGAGCGGAGCGGACTGCAGTGTCCAGGTGTGTACCAGAGGGATCGCGGTGCGCTTCTGTAGGGGGTGAGATGAACGATTCGGGTGGGGGGTACAATGGTTCACAGGATTTAGCGAGCAACAGGGGGTGACAGAGGGGACAGAGCAGGATCGAGACACAGGAGGGTCGAGGACGTGCAGTGGCTAGATGGTTAAGCCGATCTTCTGTCACGTACGATGGTTCAGGACTAGCCAGGGCACGGCTATGGTTCAGGATAAGACTCAGAGGATCGGGACGGGAAGTTCAGGATGAGACCAGATCGGCTGGGGTTTATGCCAGCGCAGATCAGGGTATATATACACAGAACAGAACACAAACGAGAGCGAGAATACATCATATGTTACAGCACAAACGAAGCAGAGACCGTCCGAGAAGCAAAGAGAATGTCCGATACCGGCAATCATCTCATTGCTGGCCCAGGTGGTATTGATCTGACCGGTTCAAATACTGTAGTCGCAGAGACGTCAGGACGGGCATAGGCATAGCCAGTGACCCGACGCTGATTACATGGGGTGGCAGTATGACGGAAGTGCCGCTCGACTTGTGTGCTATCGTGTCGAGTACTGTCGCCCGAGGCAGCGCGGCTAATACAGCGCCTGTGATTCCTTTATTGACCAAGACGGGAGGACACGGTGGAGGATAGTAGTTGTAGAAGTAGGGGGTGATGAACAGCGGCTCCATATATAGATGCACAGCAGTGCCTGGTCTCCTCTCGCGAGAAGGGTCTCGATTTGCTTGAGAGTCATTCCAGAATGGACGTGAATGAACCTCCACAGCGTAGCTGAGTTGAGGGCGACATTTCGGAACCGTCTTGAAACGGCGGTGAGAGTAATGCGCAAGCCACTTCGACTCGTTTGCAGGAAGCTGGGCTTGGGACATTTCTTACAACCTGTTGGTATGGTTTTCACTGCTCGTTTGTGCTACAACGAGCTCCAAGTCACGCTGGTCGTGCGGATTCTCGATGTACACCTTGCCACGCATCGCACATTGCCTTTGGTCCCCCTACGCATGCCTCAGCTCGCTCGCAGCTCGATGCAGGTTACTACTATCACCACTGCTCCAGAACTGCAGGTGAACAGAGGACCTGGTAACGTTCCGTTCATTCCCAGCAGCAGCAGATGCCGAGCCGACCAAAGACAATGACGTCAGCACGAGAAATGGAACAAATACACGAGTGGACCAAAACTCAAACTCGTCAACCCAGAAAGTAGTAAGTAGAATATATGTGTGTATCTATAGCATGTGCTTCAGAAGCACTCGGTGAGTCCTCATGTTCCCGCACCGTACGGTCGCAGGTCAAGCGTTGGGTGATATCGACAACACTTTCCAATCAAGTCAAAGGGGAACGGATCACGTTTGGGAATTTATATATCCGCGATGTACAGAATGAATTGCGAGCGAAAAGGGGTGTGTCAGCTGAACAGCAAGTAAGTTTGCCATTTATAATGTTTGCATTTTTCTTATCATAATCCCCATCTAGCCTCCTCTCGATCAATACTACTTGAGGGCGATTTCGATGGCAATGACGGAGTCGTCGATCGCGATATGGTTTGCTCTAACGATGAACTTGCATCCTATGTCTCCCTCAAGTGTCGATCAATCAGCGCCCTCAACATAGAACGGCTACTTCCCCAGACCCAGGGTTGGGCGCGCAAGTGGGTAATCAGGTACTACACCCAAAGAAATACAGGGATAGTTCGGATAAGGACTACAAACGAGCCGCGTTGGTGGAACATTCGTACACATAATCATCAAGTCGCAACAAGAAACATTGTACACAGTTGGTTTCATTCTCGAAAGGCCTACGGCGTTATTGATTGAACTGAAACCGAAAATGAGCTGGCATGGAGTTCTCGTGGATAGGTCTCTTGAAGAGGATTGGCGGCACAAAGCCGGAACCGTAAGAGAAAACATGAAAAAAGGGGGAGATCAACTCTAAAAACAGAGACCAAACAAAGTACGTAATTGTCCTTCCTCAGCAACAAGGTCAGCCGATCAACGGCTCCTAATCGATTGCGTAGTGGGGTAGGTGTCGGGATGTGCTGGGGTGGTGCGATGGAGGGGCGTACATTCTAGGTGGAGCAGTGAGATCTGTGTTGTAGTAGTGCTGGTACGAGTAGTCTTGTGGTTGGGCAGGCGTGGCAGGAGAGAGGTTGTAAACAGAGGAGGCGATGCTGGCCGAATCAGAAAACTGGTGGTCATCTTGTTGTGTGGGATAGGGAGGGTCGTAGAGGGTGGAGTGCAGAGGTTTCTCGTCCTCGCCCATCTCCTCCAGCTGTTCCTTATGAGGGTCGTACGGAATCGCCTGCTCGTGGAGATAGGGATCCTCCGAGGGTACTTGCTGGTG
>Ga0307515_10018421_pt1 | contig 12638 bp, 13 predicted proteins | sample 17_EM_MG_FD_194513 | JGI IMG/M metagenome (GOLD analysis project Ga0307515, IMG submission 194513) | Populus trichocarpa ectomycorrhiza microbial communities from riparian zone in the Pacific Northwest, United States - 17_EM | ecosystem: Host-associated > Plants > Roots > Unclassified | place... | reverse complement strand
GTCGGGGCGCCCCTACCGGGTCGGCCTGTGTCACTGTCTCGATTGCCGCAAACATCACGGGGCTCTGTTTCATGCGTCCGCGATCTTCCCTCAGAGTGCGGTGGCGATCGATGGCGAAACCGGCAACTACGCGGGTCGGTTTTTCTGCCCGCGCTGCGGCTCGTCGGTCTTTGCACGCTCCGCAGACGAAATCGAGGTGAATCTCGGGTCCCTCGATGCCCCTGACCAGCTGAGGCCGACCTACGAAAGCTGGATCGTCCGTCGCGAATCCTGGTTGCCGCCGTTTCCGCTCACGCGAACCTACGACCACGATCGCGACCCCACGAGTCGCCTGGAGCAAGGCTGACGACTCGCTCGGTGACAGGGCACCGCGCCAAGGGGTCACAACGCAGCTCCGGGTTCCGCCCTTGTCATGTCTGGGCAAACAGCTGCCGGTATCTGGCGGAGTGATCTGTTTGAGGCTTCAGCGCCAGGGCTTGAGGCATGTCGGTCATCACCATGCGCGCAGCCACTTCCGGAGCCAGATGCCCGATACGGTGGATGTTTTCGACCGCGCATTGCACTGCGTGAGCCGCGCTCATGCGTGTATCGAGCTTCAGCAAGTGCCCTGCAAAGGTGCCAATCCAAGGGTGGGACGATTCGACAAATCTCATATCGCATTCTTGACCTGCTCGCGGCGATCTGCGATTGGAACTGTGCCGATGCGACGCTGCTGGCGATGCGCTCGAGCGGTTTCGGCTGTTCTTCACGAACTCACTGGCGGCCTCTCGGCTCGATGTCGAATGACATGGTCGCGCGCGTCTGAACCGGTCTACTGTCGTCGAGAGAAGTATTCTGTTGGCAAGGCAGGTCAATGGGAACAGACTTGCGCAACCGGCGTCCCCCATGACCGACTTGTCCGAACGCATCCCACTGGCAGAACTGCGCGACCTCTTGGCTGTCGGGCAGCCCCTGCCGTTTCGCATTCTCGATGCGCAGGGCCGGCTGTTGCTGAATGCCGGCCATCTGCTGGCCGACGAAACGCAGTTCGAGAGCCTGATGGAACGTGGTGCGTGGGCCGAGCGACCCCTCGTGGAAGCCGAACGCGTCGCGCGTGCGGCCGCGGCGGGCCGCTCGGAAGCCGCTCATGCGGCGTCGCTGTTCGATCAATGGGACCGCACTCTCTGGCAACTCGACAAGTTGACTCGCGCGCTCGCGCGCCGCCAAGCCGCGGTCGATCAGGTGACCGCCTATGTTCGGTCCCTCCGAGCGATGGTCGAAGCCGACCCCGACGTCGCTCTGTTCCTGTGCGTGCGGCAAGACGATCGCCGGTTTGCTCTTTATCCCCTGACGCACTCGCTGCACTGCGCCACGATCGCGCTGTTGGCCGGACACCAGCTGGGCTGGTCTGAAGCGCAATCCGACTCGCTCGCGTGCGCCGCGTTGACGATGAACCTGTCGATCCTGGAACTGCAGGCCAGCATGGCTGAGCAGGGCGAGCCGCCGAGCGCCAAACAACTGCGTGACATCCGCGCTCACCCCGCAGCAGCGGTTGCGCTGTTGCGCGCCTGTGGCGTCGCCGACGAGCTGTGGCTTACTGCGGTGGCCGAGCATCACGAACGCAGCGGCGGCGCCGGCTATCCGCAGGGCCTGGATCGCATTAGTGAACCCGCCCTGGTGCTTCGCGCAATCGACGTGTTCATGGCAAGAATCAGCCCGCGGGCCAAGCGCCCGGCGATCGCACCGCAAGCGGCCGTGCGCCAGCTGTTCCAGGAAAGTGCCGGAAGCCCGCTGACGATGGCGCTCGTCAAGACGCTGGGTGTTCATCCGCCCGGCAGCATGCTCCAGCTTCGTTCCGGCGAAATCGCGGTGTCGATCCGGCGGCCGCAGCGCGGAACCCAGCCCATCGCAGCCACGCTCAGTGACGCACGAGGGCGGCCGATCGCTGAAACCCATCGCCGCGATACCGCGCAAGCCGAGTTCGCAGTTGCAGGCCCGCTGAGCGACGCCACGCAATTCGCACGCGTGTTGCCCGAGCGCGTTTACGGCGTCATCGCGGGCACGACATAGGCTGAGGTCAAGCTGCGTCGAGTGCGTCGAAGCCAAGGGTCGACGAATTCGACGCCGTCTCGTCGAAGACGCCATGAATGGCCGCTGCAAGGGCGTTGTCGAGAGCCATCTCCATGTACGCGTAGCTTGACTGGATTGCGTTGCGTACATCGACGATCTGTTGCGGGCTCGGCGCATGCCCCAGCAAGGTGGCGACGATGTCCAAGGCATCCCAGGGATGCGTGTCGTCGTACTCCGCATGGACCTTCAGCCATCGCATGGCAGGAACCCGCACCTCTTCCGGCAGCGAGCGCGCGTACGTGCCCTTCGAACACACGACGCAGGCCCACTCCCCGGTCGCGCCTTCGACGGCATAGTTGGTCGCCGCGATGGCGACCGCGAGGCTCGCCTGATCCGAGACATACCAGCACCAATGCGCCAGTGCCTGCAAGCCTTCGACTTCCGTCCCCGTCCTCAGATCGTGCAAGGTCAGGCCTGCAGCGCCGGCCCACGCTGCCCAGTGTTCGGCGTGCTTCTGCTCCACGCGAATGTTCTGGATCAGATATCGCCGCGCCATGTCTTCGCCGACACTGTCGCCGTAGCCGATCTTCTTCAGGTTCATTCCCATGAAACGCGGAAATTGCTCGATCGTCGGCCACACGCCGACCAGGAATCGGCGCATCGCCGCGAGCGGCAGCTTTGCGTCACGCATCAGCTGGAACAGCTCGTGCCCCACGACGCGATTCTTGTGCGGCGCGGTTTCCCGAACCACGCGCTGGACCCAAACCGGGTAGCTGCCGATGTTCTTCAATTCACCCGAGCGACGAAATTCGTGCAACATGACATCCCAATGGTTACTTGCGAATTGCGTGACGGAATTCGCACGAACCGTGCCCGCCTGGCGCGCATCCCGGTCGTTTTGTAACCAACAGCCAACCAAAGCCCTTCTAGCGAGCGGCTTGTTCGCTGTCGAGCAGCGCCAGAAGCTTGTTGAAATCGATCGGCTTGGTCAGGTAGCCGTCGAACCCGCAGCGCATCGCCGCCTCGATCTGCTCAGGAAGCGCGTCGGCCGACAGGGCGAACATGCGAATGTCGCGGGTCGACCGGTCGCCGCCCAGCGCGCGGGCCAACTCGAGACCGGTCATGTCGCCGAGATTCATGTCGATGAGCATCAGATCGGGCGGGTCGAGGACGGCCATCTCCAGCGCCGAGCGGCCGCTTTCTGCCACCCGCAGTGACACAGACGGACGCAATCTGACGATTTGTCGCATCAGCTCTGCGTTGACCTCGTTGTCCTCGGCATAGAGCACACGAAGCGTTTGGCCGCTCCACCCGACGTATTGCGGCGCTGACGCTCGGGCGGTGGTCTCGGCCGCGGGCGCGATCCTCAGTCTCAGCAACGCAACCGTGCCCTCCCCCAACACGCTGGAAATCTCGAGGCTGCCGCCCATCATTTCGGCCAGTTGGCGCGACAGGACCAGACCGATGCCGGTACCTTCCACCTTGGATGCCTCGGCGCCGAGGCGGTTGAAGGGTTCGAACAGGCCGCCGATCTGGTCCGCGGCAATGCCCTGTCCGGTGTCGACGACGCTGATCTCGCATTGCTCCGCCAACTGTATCCAGCTCAGCACGACCTTCCCGCCCGGGCGGTTGTACTTCACGGCATTGCTGAGCAGGTTGACCAGGATTTGACGCAGACGAACGCGATCAGCGTGAACCCACACGTCACGGCGGATACCTGGCTGTCGCGCGACGGATGGCTCCTGGTTCCCCTCGGGCACAGCCAATGGCTCCGGGGTCAGGAAGATTTCGACGCCGGCCTCCGATACCAACGGCGACACCATCATCGCCGCCTCTTCTACAGCCTCCGACATCGCTACCGACTCGCGCGTCAGCGACATTTCTCCCGACTCGATGCGTGAAAGGTCGAGCACGTCGTTGACCAGGGCCAGCAGGTGTTCCCCTGCACTTTCGACATGCTCGACCCGCTCGAGTTGTTGTTTGGACAGCGGCCTTGAAACATCCATGCGAAGCAATTGCGAGAAGCCGATCACCGCGTTCAACGGCGTGCGCTACTCATGGCTCATGCGGGAGAGAAACTCGGTCTTGGCCCGACTGCTCGCTTCGATCGCTTCTCGTGCGCGCCTTTCGGAGTGCGCGGCGTGCAGCGCGGTCACGTCGCGCAACACCACCGTGGTGAACGGGCCGCGTTCGGTTTCGAGGCGCGACAGTGAGGCCTCGATCGGGAACTCGTGCCGACCGGCACGCTTGCCGACCAACTCCAGAAGCGGCCCGGTCAACGCTGGAGCAGTCGCGTCCGACGCGGGCACCTTCTCGCCCAGTGCACGCGCGCCCGGCGCGTTGGCGATGAACCGGTCGATCGAGCTCCCGATCGCGTCTGAGGCCGAGGTCTCGAACATCGCTTCAGCCGCGCGATTGAAGAGGACGACCTTCTGCTCCTGATCGATGGTGACGACGCCGTCGGTCACCGCATCGATGAGGCGCTCCATTCGCATCTCGCCACGACGCAGGGCGACCTGCATCTCGACCCGCTCGCTGATGTCGAAGAACGTAACCACGGCACCCTGGAGTTCACCGTCGTGCACGATGGGATGCGACCAGTATTCGACGGGGAACGAAGTGCCGTCGCGGCGGAGGAAGACGCGGTCAAGCGAGTGCACGGCCTGGTGCGCGCCGGGCGCCGGTGTTTCGTCGACCTGCGATCCACGAAGCATGGCTCCGATGTCGCGCCCAAGCAGTTCGGACTCGTGCGCATAACCCAGCATCGTCATCGCCGCCTTGTTGATGAAGGTGCAGCGCCCCTCGATGTTCACCCCGTACAAGCCTTCGGCGGTGGAATCGAGCAGTCGTTGCAAAGACTCCTGGCGATAGACAACCTCGGCCTCGGTCGACGCCTGAATGCGGGCGCTGCGTCTCACGAACGCGAGCCCTGTCAGAGTCAGCAGCGCGGCGATGACGACATTGAGGCCAAGGAGCAGGCGCTGCGTTGTTCGCGAGGCCTCGCCGAGTTCGGCGGAAAAAGTGCTCTCCAACTCCGTCAGCCGGGCGTTCAGCACTGGCACCCGCATGCGCATCTCGCTGACGGTACCGGAGCCTACGTTTCCCGCGAGGATGTCCTTGCGGGCGCGGTCCACGAGGCCGCGCATCTGCTCGATCACGCGGTCGCCTTCCGTCCACGCCTCGATCGGCCTGGACATCAACGGAAATCGCTGAAACAAGCGAAACATCCAGATCAAACCGTCGATGTCGTCGCGGTGATTGCCGCCGTCGAGAAAGCCTTGCCGCGCCTTCTCGAGATCGGGCTCGGGGCGCTGAAGCGCTTCTCTGGCGGCGCGATCGCCGAGCGGAACGCTCAGCGCCGCCATGAAGAGCGCGTAGTCTTCCTCGCGTTGCTTCTCTGCGTACTCGAGAAGGTAGATCTGCGCGTCCTTCTGCCCTTTCGAGTAGAGACTCTCACCTGTCACATACGCGCGCACCGACGAAAGCAACTCGATGCTGAAAGCCGCCACGCAGGCCTGCAGTCCGGTCATCGCGATGAAAACTGCCACGATCGGCCAGTGCCGCGACCGCAGAAAGCGATGCACGCGCGTCACCGGGCGAAACCTCTTGAAACACGCAGACCCGCCGAACCCGGACGCGGGGCCCGACTGTGACAAATCGAGATCGTTACCATCCAACAAGCGTACCTTGCATTGGAGGCGCACGGCCAACTCACTTCCCGCGCGTGGCGGTTACGGACCGATACCGTCGATTGCCCGTGCACCACGCTGTGCCTCAGCCATTGCCCTGAACACCGAGACCCCGGACCCCAGATGCGCTGGCCTGCAACGCTCACCCTCCTCCTTTCTCTGCTGCCGTCGGTCGGCTCGGCTGCGCCGGCCAGCTTCGAGGTCGTCTACGCTGAAGCGCAGGATCGGGCGTGTGCCGCGACCCGGGGCTACGAGATCAAGGACGAATGGATCAAGGAGTTGAATGCGGCGCTTCCGGAGTTTCGCGCTCTGTGGGGCGCCCAAGGCGCGGCGATGTTTGATGCGGCGGCCGCGCTCACACATCGCCAGACCGAACCCTTTGTCGCGCCCGTTCGGCTCACGCTGTGCGATACGCCGTCGCAGTCATTCTCCGGACCGAGCGTGAACATGCGCTTCGCGCTTCGTTCGTTTTCAGCGAGCCCGGTGCCGCTGCGATACAAGGTCGACACGGCGTTCCACGAAAGCCTGCACCCCTTCGTCGGCCGTTACGCCCCGCAGGATTCCCCGCTGCTGGCAGCGCACCGGTCGGAGCCAGCCTGCGTGCTGAACCACTTGCATCTGCTGGCGCTGCAGAAGGCCGTGTTGCTGGCCGTTGGCGAGACCGACGCGCTGCAGCAAGTCATCGCCATCGACTCGCAGTTGCCATCGGGTTGCTACAGACGCGCGTGGTCGCTGGTCAACGAGAGCGAGGGAACCTACCAGCTGTACGTTGCGGAGCTGGTTTCGCGCTCCTGAACGTTCCCCCTCGTTCGGGGGGGCGGGCCTTGCGGTGCAGAGGATTGCGGCAGAGACTGCCCCGTCAACTTTTGTTAACCGATGTGAGACGCATCTGCGTCCTCAACCTTCACCAAGGAGCAGCCATCGTGTCATCCAAAGCATTCGCATTCAAGTTCGTGGCCATCGCCGCGCTGATCGCCGTTTCGGGCGTCTCGTACGCGGGGCCGACGCTTTACACCACGTCGGCGAGCTTCGCCGCTGCCACCACGGCACCGGGCGTCGACACCTACACCGGGTTCTCGATCACCGGTTCGACCCCGAGCCCGATCACCCGCAACGCGGGCGCCTACAGCTACACCGCCACGGCCGAGACGAGCACGTTCTTCGGGGCCGGCACCACGGGAAACCCCTGGCTGTCGACCAACACCGCGACCGATTCGATCACCTTCAACGGCTTCACTGCCGGCGTGAACGCGATCGGCGGCAACTTCTTCGGCTCCGACATCAGCGGGTTGTTCGCGGCCGGCGACATCACATTGACCGCCACCGACAGCACCGGCTCGACAACGTTCACGATCCTTGGCGCCACCACGAGCAGCTTCATCGGCTTCGTGTCGTCGACCAGCAGCATGCTGTCACTCGTCGTGGACTCCGTGCAGCCGGCTTCGGGCTTCCTCTGGCCGACCATCGACAACCTGACGCTGGCCCAGCGCGCGGTCGCCCCGGCGATCCCGGAACCCGAAACCTATGCGCTGATGCTGGCCGGCCTCGGATTGATGGCTTACGTCGCGCGCCGCCGCAAGGCCTGATCCTCGCAGCGACCCGAATGCAAACGGCCCCGGAGCGATCCGGGGCCGTTTTTTTGTCCGACCGCCGTCCTCAGAGCGAGGCTTCGAGCAGTTCGCGGTATTCGTCGGCCGTCGCGATGCGCGGATTCGTCTTGTGACAGTGATCGGCGAGCGCGCCACTGACGATCGCGTCGAACAGCGCATGCTCAACGCCCATCGCGGCCAAGCCCGAGGGCAGCCCGAGCCGCGCGTTCAGGTCGCGAATCGCCTCGGGGATGTCGCTGCCGCTCGCCAGCCCCATCGCACGCGCCATGCGGTCGAGACGCCTGTCTTTGACGACGCTCTCGGCGCTCGCGTTGAAGCGCACGACCGCGGGCAGGAACATCGCGTTCAAGGTGCCGTGATGCAGCCGCGGGTTCGCGCCACCGAGGCTGTGCGAGAGCGAGTGGACCGCGCCCAGCCCCTTCTGGAACGCCATCGCGCCCTGGATCGAGGCACTCATCATGTTCAGCCGTGCATCGCGGTCTTGCCCGTCGCGGGTGGCGCGCTCGATGTGCGCCCAGCCGCGCTCCAACCCGTCGAGCGCGATGCCGTCGGCCGGCGGGTTGAACGCGGCGGACATGAAGGTTTCCATGCAGTGCGCGATCGCGTCCATGCCGGTGGCGGCCGTCAGGCCCGGCGGCAGGCCGAGCGTGAGCTCGGGGTCGCAGATCGCCGCCCTTGGCAGCAGGTGCCACGAATGGAAGCCGAGCTTGCGGTGGTCGTCGGTGATGACGATCGCGCCGCGCGCCACCTCGCTGCCGGTGCCCGAAGTCGTCGGCACCGCGATCAGCGGCGCCGCGGCTTCGGTGATCTTCGCGCTGCCGCCTTCGATGGTCGCGTAGGTCACGAGCGGGCCGGGGTGGGTGGCGGCAATCGCGACGCCCTTCGCGCAGTCGAGCGACGAGCCACCGCCGACCGCGATCAACCCGTCGCAGCCATGCTCGTTGAACATCGCCGCGGCCTCGCGCACGGCCGCCTCGGTCGGGTTCGACGGCGTGCGGTCGTAGATGGGGCCCTGCAGTGACGCCGGCAGCGCATCGAGCACCTTCTGCAGCACGCCGGCCGCGCGCACGCCCGCGTCGGTGACGATCAGCGGCTTCTTGATGCCGACGCGCTCGCACTCCGCGGCGAGCAACTTGCGCGCACCGAACTCGAGGTGAACGTGGGTGAGGTAGTAGATCAGGGCCATCGGGTTCAGCTCCGGTAGGTCGGGTCGATGCGGTCGACGATGCGCTGCAGCGCATCGAAGGCGGCCTGCCCGGCGCCGAAGCGCTGGTCGAACTGCAGCGAGTCGCGCACGCAGGCCTCGAGAACCGGCTGCGCGATGGCGCGCGGCTTGCCCATCGAGAGCGTGGCCAGCTGCACCTCGCAGGCGCGGTTCAGCAGCCACATCAGACCGAAGCACTGCGCGATCGAATGCCCGATCGTCACCGGCCCGTGGCTGCGCAGCAGCAGCACCTGCTTGCCGCCGGCGCTGTCGAGGATGCGCGCGCCTTCGTCGGTGTGCACCGTGATGCCCTCGAACTCGTGGTACGCGACCTTGCCGAACAGCTGTGCGGCGTAGAAGTTGGTGTAGCTCAGGCCTTCGTCGAGGCAGCACACCGCCATCGTCGGCGTGGTGTGCACGTGCATCACGCAATGCGCGTCGGGCAGCGTCTCGTGGATCTTGCCGTGGAAGGTGAAGCCGGCCGGGTTGATCGGCCAGTCGCTGTGGCCGATGACGTTGCCGGCGATATCGACCTTCACGAGGTTGGACGCGCGCACCTCGCTGTAGTGCAGGCCGAACGGGTTCAGCAGGAAGTGCGACTCTTGCGAACCAGCGGGCCCCGGCACGCGCACCGAGATGTGGTTGTAGATCAGCTCGCCCCAGCCGAGGTGGTCGAAGATGCGGTAGGCGGCGGCGAGCTGGATGCGCGCGGCCCACTCCTCGGGCGTGAAGCGCTTCGGGCGCGGGTCGGCGGCGGCGATGACAGAAGCGATGGGTGTTTGGGACATGTCGAAGTGCTCAGCGCTTGGTTGCCGGATCCCAGTGTTCGGCGATTTTGCCGTTCTCGATGCGGAACATGTCGAACCAGGTCGTCGTGTACTTCCTGCCGGCCTCCTTGGGGTCGTCGTACTCGCGCACGAAGGCGAGCGTGACGAGGTCGCCTTCGGCCGTGAGCGAGACCAGCCCGGCCTTGATGCGCGGCTCGATCGCGACCGGCTTGACGCGCTTCGAGAACGCCTCGACAAAGGCTGCGCGCCCGGTCGGCACCATCGGGTTGTGTTGGATGTAGCTCTCGGCGAGGTACTTGTCGACCAGCTCCATGTGCCCGCCCTCGAACACCTCGCGCCAGAAGTCGTAGACGAGGCGCTTGTTGGCCGCGAGCTTCGCGTCGGCACTGGCGACCATCGCGGCCTGGTCGGGGTTCGCGGTAACGGGCACTTGTGCCAGTGCGGGCGCGATCGCGCCCACCAGCGCGAGCACGAGAACGATTGACTTCATGCGGCCATTCCTTGAATCAAACGAAGCGGAACGCGACCGAGCCGAGCGGCCCGTAGTCGACGTGGAAGTTGTCGCCGGCCTGTGCGGTGGTCGGGCGCGTGAACGAACCGGCGAGCACGATGTCGCCGGCGTTCAACTGCTCGTCGTACGGTGCGATCTTGTTCGCGAGCCACGCCACGCCGTTCGCCGGGTGGTTCAGCACGCCGGCGGCGAGACCGGTCTCTTCGATCACGCCGTTCTTGTGCAGCAGCGCGCCGACCCAGCGCAGATCGAACTCGGTCGGCGCAACAGGCCGGCCGCCGAGCACGATGCCGGCGTTCGCGGCGAAGTCGCTGATCGTGTCGAAGACCTTGCGCGGCGCCTTCGTCTCGCGGTCGAACTGCTCGATGCGCGCGTCGATGATCTCGATCGCGGGCGTGACGTAGTCGGTCGCCGAGAGCACGTCGAACAGCGTCGCGCCCGGGCCTTTGAGCGGCTTGCCAAGGACGAACGCGAGTTCGACTTCGACGCGGGGCGCGATGAAGCGATCGACCGGTATGTCGGTGCCCGACGTGAAGAACATGTCGTCCATCAGCGGCGCGAAATCGGGCTCGTCGATCTGGCTGGCCTGCTGCATCGCGCGGGAGGTGAGGCCGATCTTGCGGCCCTTGATCGTGCGGCCATCGGCCAACTCCAGCGCGACCCAGGCGCGCTGGATCGCGTAGCCGTCGGCTATGGTCATCTCGGGAAAGCGCTTCGAGAAGTGGCGCAGTGGGGTGCGGGTCTTGCGCGCGTTCTGCAGTTCCTTCGCAAGCGCCGCAATCGTGTCTGCTGGGAGCATCGGTCAGTCTTTCTTGAACAGCGGATGCAGGTTGCTCAACTTGCCGTCGAACACCTCGGCGCCCACATCGATCTGCAGGGTCACGCCGACCAGTCGCCGCAGCTGGATCGGGTCGAAGAATTCCTTCGCGACCGCGAGCAACGCTTCGCCGATTCGCTGCTGAGTTGCTTCCGACCGACCGCGCCCCATCCGCAGGTTCAGGTACGCGAACGCGTAGTCGTTCTGGCCGTCGGCGATCGCGTAGCGCGGCGCCGGATACGCAAGCACGCGCGTGCCCCCGGGCGGGAACACGGCCTTGCCGGCCTCGTCGACCTGCGCGAGCATGGTGTCGGCGAGGCTGCGGCACAGCGCATTCATGTCGGCCTGCGCATCGAGGTTGCCGCTGTAGAGGATGACGAGGTGTGGCATGCAGAGTCCGGGTCAAACGATGTCCATCACGCCGATCGTGCAGCTCACCGCGAATATCGGGATCGGTTGCGAATGTCGGATCGTGCCCGCACCGCGCGCCGCGGCGGCGACTGCGATGAAGGTGCGGATCTCGAACGCGCCCTGCCCACCGTCACGGTAGCACTCGGCGTCGGTGTACTGCAGCAAAGCGGTCTTGTCGTTGCGCGACCAGCGCGCGAGAAACTCGCGGTCCCACGCCTCGTTGATCTTGCCCGAGTCGGGCGTGGCCGGCCAGTGGCTGATGCCGCCGGTGCCGACGATCGCGATGCGCTCGGGCACATTGTCGGCCGCGCGGCGCAGCGCTTCGCCGAAAGCCCAGGCGCGGTGCAGCGGCGTCAGCGGCGGGCCCTGGCAGTTGATGTTCGCGGGGATCACCGGGATGTCGTAGTGCGGCGTCAGGAAGTGCAGCGGCACCGCGATCGCGTGGTCGAACTTCCACTCCTCGGCGAACGCGACGTCGACCGACTGCATCGCCTCCGCGATGATCCGCTTCGACAGTGCCGCGTTGCCGGGCACGCTGGTGTGCTCGATGCCGAGCCAGCCCGGGTCTTCGATCGGGCCTTCGTATTCGTCGGCCATGCCGATCGCGAAGGCCGGCATGTTGTTCATGAAGAAGTTGCCGAAATGCTCGGCGCCGACGACGATCAGCGCATCGGGTTTCGCGGCGCGCAGTTCGCGGCCGAGGCCGAAGAAGGCGGCGTGGAACGCATCCTTCGTCTCGGGGTCGGCGAGGTGCGCGCGGCCGGTGATGCCAGGGGCGTGGCTGCAGATGCCGGCGAATACCAGGCTCATAGTCCTGCGACCCTTTCGTCCATGGCGGTTGTCATCGTGTAGACGCCGGCGCGCACCGGGCCGTGTTTCGCGACACCGTCACGCATCGCCTGCAGGTAGTCGGGCCACGGCATGCCGAGGAAGGCGGCGAAATGCATCAGCAACTGGCCGTTCGCACCGAGCACGTAGATCAGGCCGATGTCGCCGCGCGCGATCGCACTGCGTTCTTCGTCGTCCAGCGGGTACTCGGCGAGCAGTTCGGCCTGATCGTCGCGAAAGCGCTGCTGCACGCGCGGGTCGCGGTTCAGGTGGTAGAGAAACTTCTGCATCCCGTAGAGCGACATCGCTCAGGCTCCCCAGTGCGGGATGTGGTGCGAGCCCATCGACACCGCGATGTTCTTCGGCTCCAGAAACACCTCGTAGCTCCAAGTGCCGCCCTCGCGCCCGGTGCCGCTGGCCTTCGTGCCACCGAACGGTTGCCGCAGATCGCGCACGTTCTGGCTGTTGACGAAGCACATGCCGGCTTCGATCGCCGCCGCGACGCGGTGCGCGCGGCCCAGGTTCTCGGTCCACACGTAGCTCGACAGGCCGTATTGAATGTCGTTGGCCTGGCGGATCGCATCGGCCTCGTCGCTGAACGGGATCAGGCACGCGACCGGGCCGAAGATCTCTTCCTGTGCGATGCGCATGTCGTTGCGCACGTCGGCGAACACGGTCGGGCGCACGAAGTTGCCGCGGCGCATCGCCTCGGGCAGGTCGGGCGCATCAAG
>Ga0307515_10018420_pt1 | contig 12638 bp, 10 predicted proteins | sample 17_EM_MG_FD_194513 | JGI IMG/M metagenome (GOLD analysis project Ga0307515, IMG submission 194513) | Populus trichocarpa ectomycorrhiza microbial communities from riparian zone in the Pacific Northwest, United States - 17_EM | ecosystem: Host-associated > Plants > Roots > Unclassified | place... | reverse complement strand
CATCACGGCCGATGAAATCAAGATCGACCGCTCCTTTATCACCGACATCCATCTGCGGCCGCGCAGCCAGGGCATCTTGCGGGCGATCGAATCGCTGAGCGAAGCACTCGGCATGACCGTGATCGCCGAAGGCATCGAGACCTTCGAAGAACTCGCCTATCTGCAGGCCGCGACCAAGATCCGCTACGCGCAGGGCTATTACTTCTCCAGGCCGATCTTCCTGGAAGACCTCCGGCCGGCGACACCGCTCGCCAGCGAAGCGCGCGCCAGCCTGTCGAGCCGCCCGGCTCAGGAAAACCGCCCGGCCTTTTCGCGCGCCAGCGGCTATCGCCGCTGAGGGAAGCCGGGTCCGCGTAAGATCGGCAACCGCTACTTCGACAACACCGGCAGCGGCTTTACGCTGTCGTTCGGCGCCTCGGCCTGCATGGTGATCAGCGTCATCGACACCAGATCGTAATAGCCGATGATGCCGATGATATCCATGATGCCGCGCTCGCCGAACTTTTCCAGCGCCGCCTTGTAGACGGGATCGGAGACCTTCTTGTCACGATAGAGTGCGATCGCCAGATCGTACAGCGCCGCCTCGTCATCCTTCATGCTGTCGGGACGCTTGCCGGCCGAGATCGCGTCCGCCACCCTGGGATCGAGACCGCCCTTCAGCGCCAGCGGATAATGCGCAAACCACTCATATTGCGCTGTCCACTCCCGCGCGGTGATCAGGATCGCCATTTCGCTCAAGCGCGCCGGCAAATTGGTGTTCCAGCGCAGATATTCCGACAGGGCCGACAGCTTCGGCGCCAGATCGGGGTTGCGGATATAGGCGCGGTAGGGTGGATTGCCGAACTTCGCATTGCGCGGCGGTGCCGCGATCAGATCGGCATAGGCTTTTTGCGGGGGTGTCAGCTCTTCGGCTTTCAGCGGCTTGAAGCGGGTGATTTCTTCGGCGCGGCTTGCGGAGGGAATCGCGATCAGGGCCAACAGCATGCCGGCGGCGATCAGGTTTTTCATTGGATTTTCTCCCTGCAGAATGCGGACTTGTCGCCGCGTTGTTTTCGAACCTGCCAAGCTTAACGCTGGAAGTTGCGGAAGCAACAGAATACCGCCTGCTCCACGCGCGATCCGCCCAGCGCGCGGTTTCGGGCCTTCAAAGGCAGGATTAAGCCTTAGGTAACCGGATTTCCTAACGGCTTATGGCATGTGCTTATCGTATGCATATCCCCGGGTGAGGGGGAATGCGCGTACTGTTTCGCAACCTAAAGGATACTGTATCGCGGGCCGTGACGGTCGGCGGCCGCCTTGGCGCGACTGTCCGCAGTCCGGTGCTGTGGCTGACGGTTTGCGGTGTGCTGCTGGTATCGGCGATTTTCGCCGGCACCATGATGGTGGTCGGCGAATTCCGCGAGCGCGCGCTGGCCAATGGCGAGCGCGAACTGGAAAACACCGTTCTGTTGCTCACCCGTCACTTCGACCAGCAATTTGAGGACTCCGACACCATCGCCGCCGACGTGATCGCCCGGTTGCACATTCCCGGCATCGCTTCGCCGCAGACGTTCCGGCAGTTGATGTCGGGGTCGGAAGCCCACGAAATTCTGAGATCCAAAGCCGGCGTCCTGTCCTATCTCGGCGACATTTCGATTTACGATGCCGACGGCGACATCATCAATTGGTCGCGGCCGCTGCCGATGCCTGCCCTCAACATCTCTGAGCGCGCCTACTTCAGGTCCTTCAAGTTCAATCCGCAATCGCCATCTATTCAGACCGAGGCGGTTCGAAGCCTTGTCAACGGCAATCTGAACACGGTCATTGCCCATCGACTGAGCGGGGAGGACGGGGTTTTTCTCGGCGTCATGACGCGGCGTATCAATTCTTCCAATTACGAGAAGTTCTTTGCTTCCGTTGCAATGGGAACCGGCGCCGCAATTTCGATGTTTCACGCCGACGGCACCCTGCTGGCGCGCTATCCGAACGCCGACCAGCAGATCGGACAGAAATTCAAGTCGGCGCCGCTGCTGGAGCGCGTCCTGAACGAGGGCGGTCAGCAGACGCTGCGCGTGCAAGGCCCGTTCGATCAAATGGAGCGACTGGGATCCGGAGCCCCGCTCAGCCGTTTCCCGATCGTCGTGATCGCGACCAACACGACTTCCGCGGTTTTGGCCGATTGGCGGGCACAAACCAGATTCCTGGTCACCGCCGCCGTACTGTCGGCGTTGGCGATCGCCCTGATCCTGTTCCTGATCATCCGGCAGATGGCCCGGCAGAGCCGCGAGGCGCAGCAGCGGCTGGAAGCGGAGCGGCACCAGCTCGACACCGCGCTGAACAATATGATCCATGGTCTGGTGACGTACGACGCATCGGAGCGTATCGTCACCTTCAACACCCGCTACGCCGAGATGTATAATCTGTCGCCGGAAGTCGTGAAGCCGGGCTGCCATTTCCGGGACCTGATACAACATCGCAAGGATCGCGGATCCTTCGACGGCGACGTCGACGCTTTCTGTTCGGGCATCCTGCAGAGCATCGCCAACGGCGAAACCAATCACAGCATGGTGCATGGCGTGGACGGGCGGTCGTTCATGGCGGTCAGCCGGCCGCTGGCGCAAGGCGGCTGGATCGCCACGATCGAAGAAGTCACCGAACGCCTCAGGCTCGAGCAGGAGCGTGATCGCAACTACGCTTTCCTCAGCCAGATCATCGACCACATCCCTTCACAGATAACGGTGAAGGATGCCCATGATCGCCGCTATCTTCTGGCCAACCGCGTCGCCGAAGCTCAGTTCGGAATGTCGCGCGACCTCATCATCGGCAGGACGGTCCACGATATCTTCCCGAAGGCGGCCGCCGACGTTGTCGCCGACGACGACGAGAAAGCCCTGCAATCCGTCAATGGTTTGTTCAAGGACGAGCATCCCTGGGACAGCCCGACGGGGCGCCAATACATTACCTCCAAGCGCATCGGAATCCGCAATCAGGCGGGCCAGACCAGCCACATCATCAACGTCGTCGATGACGTCACCGAGCGTCGTCGCGCCAACGACAAGATCGCCCATCTTGCGCATTACGACGCGCTGACCAATTTGCCGAACCGGGTGCTGTTCCGCGAACAGATCGAGCGTGAGCTGCAGAAGGCCGTTGCCGGCGAGCAATTCGCGCTGCTCTATATCGATATCGACGAGTTCAAGGGCATCAACGACTCGCTCGGGCATCATGTCGGCGACGAATTGCTCAAAGCCGTCGCGTCCCGCATCAAGGACTGCATCAAGCCGACCGACCTCATTGCCCGGCTCGGCGGCGACGAATTCGCCGTGATCCAGACCGCGGCCGGCGACCGCGACGACGTCGTCGAATTCGTGACGCGGATCCATGAGGCGATCCGGCAACCCCATCAGTGCCTCGGCCATCAGCTCACGACCGACGCCAGCATCGGCATCGCACTGGCGCCGCAGGACGGCACCGATCTCGACCAACTGATCAGGAGCGCCGATCTGGCGATGTACGGCGCCAAGGCCGAGGGCCGTCGCACCCATCGCTTCTTCGAGCCGGTCATGGACGCCCGCGCCAAGGCGCGGCTCACCCTGGAGCAGGACCTGCGGCAGGCGATGGTCGATGGCGGCTTCGAAATCCATTATCAGCCGCTGCTCGATCTCGGCAGCGACGCGGTGGCGGGCTGCGAAGCCCTGCTGCGCTGGCGCCATCCCGAGCGCGGCATGGTCTCGCCGGCCGAATTCATCCCGCTGGCTGAAGATATCGGCCTGATCAACGAACTCGGCGATTGGGTGCTGCAGACGGCATGTGCGGAGGCCGCCGGCTGGCCGGCTCACGTGCGGCTGGCCGTCAACGTCTCGCCGGTCCAGTTGAAATCCCAGACGCTCGCGCTGCGCATCATGGGTGCGCTCGCCTCCTCCCGCCTGCCGCCGGACCGGCTGGAGATCGAAATCACGGAAGCCGTGCTGATCCATGACGATGAGACCGCGCTGATGATCCTGCATCAACTCCGCGCCATCGGCGTGCGCATCGCGCTCGACGATTTCGGTACTGGTTTCTCCTCGCTCAGCTATCTGAAGCGCTTCCCGTTCGACAAGATCAAGATCGACCGCTGTTTCGTCAGCGACATCGAGGTCGACGGCTCGGAAACGATCGTGCAGGCGGTGGTGAACATCGCAACCTCGCGCAACATGATCACGACCGCGGAAGGCGTCGAAACCGAACAGCAGAAGGCATTGCTGAAAAAACTCGGCTGCACCCAGATGCAAGGCTATTTGTTCAGCAAGCCGAGGCCCGCTGCCGAGGTGCGACAATTGCTCGGAATTATCCTGGAAGAGGCGCAGGCCTCGGCCTGAGACACAAAATATCTAAAACAACCCGATGCAAAGATAGAAACGGGCCCGGCTCGCGGCACCCGTGCCGTTACGCCGCCCAGCGTCCCCGATTGTTTTCGGCGAGGATGGGCCGGATCAGGCGGCCGAAACGCTCGGCCTCCTCGTCGTGCAGATAGCCGGACAGGCAGAACGAATGGCAGCCGGCGTCGATGAATTGCTGCAGCGTATCGGCGCATTGCTTAGGGTTGCCGACGACGGCGATGCCGGCGCCCGGGCGAACCTTGGTGATGCCGGTCCATAGATGCGGCATCAGGAGGTCGCCATGTTCGCGGGCGAGCTGCTGCACGCGCTGGTTCGCTTCGGATTTGTTGTAGAGCGTCTTCATCTCCTGCTTCTGCCGTTCGGTGGCGTGGCGTACCAGCTGGTCGGCGGCCTCCCACGCGTCCGCTTCGTTTTCGCGGCAGATCACCTGCAGCCGCATGCCGAAGCCGATGTCGTTTTCGCGGCCATGGGTGCGGGCCATGTCCCTGATCTCGACGATGTTGCTCGCGATCCGCTCCGGCAGATCGCCCCAGAACAGATGCACGTCGGAGTGTTTCGCCGATAATTCCCAGGCCTGGCGCGAGCCGCCGCCGAGATAGAATTTTGGAAACGGCTGCTGCAGCGGGCGCGGCCTGATATGCGCGCCGGACAGTTTGTGGAACTTGCCTTCGAACGTCACCGGCCCGCGGGTGGTCCACAGCGCCTTGAGGATCGAGACCTCCTCCTCCATCAGCGCGTAGCGTTCCTCCTTGGCGTAGCGCACGCCCTCGCCTTCGACCTCGCTCTCGTTCTGGCCCGCGATCAGATTGATGCAGATGCGCCCGCCAGACATCTGGTCGAAGGTCGAGATCATCTTGGCGAGCAGCACCGGATTGATGTAGCCGGGCCGGGCCGCAATCAGCGGCTTGATCATGGACGAACGCGCCGCCATGAACGCGCCCGTGATCCAGGCTTCCCAGCACACCGAGCCCACCGGGATCAGCAGATATTCGAAGCCGGCCGCTTCGGCTGCCTGCACCACGCGGTCGCAGAGTTCCGGCGAGCCCGGGATCTGCGCCTCCATCAGGCCATAGGCCGTGGTGTCGCCATGCGTGGGCAGATACCAGCCGAATTCGAGCGGACGCATCGACGCTTCTCCCTGAAGGATGCCGGCATATCCGGCCCGTGTTGCGCGGCAGTCTAGAGCTTTTTCCGTTCCGATAGAATCGGAACGGGGCTCTAGATTCTTGTTTTGACGCGTTTTCTTGACGCGAACCGGATCCGCTTCGCTGGAAAACGCTCTGGCGTCCAAAGCGCGTACCGCAAATCGGGGTCCGGACAGTGCGCCGTGATTTGAATCAATTCAGCCCGGCATCCACTCCGCGAGAAAACGCTCCAGCGCGTTTTTCCATACCAATGACATCAACGGCGCGCTAAAAAGGGCACCATGTCACCGGTCTCATTGCTTCTGAATATTCTCTGGATCGTGCTGGGCGGCGCGTGGATGGCGGCCGGCTGGGTGCTCGCCGCCGTCATCATGGCGATTACGATCATCGGCCTGCCTTGGGCACGCGCGGCGTTCAATATCGCTGTTTACACGCTGTTTCCGTTCGGCCAGAGGGCTGTCTCGCGCGACCTCTATACCGGCGAGCAGGATATCGGCACCGGCCCGCTCGGCCTCCTCGGCAACATCATCTGGCTGGTGCTGGCGGGATGGTGGCTGGCGCTCGCACATCTCGTCACGGCGGTCGTGCTGGCCGTGACCATCATCGGCATTCCCTTTGCCTGGGCCCATCTCAAGCTTGCCGGCATCGCGCTGTGGCCGATCGGCAAGATCATCGTGCCGGCGTAACGATTTTCCGATCAGGCCGCCGGGATCGCCCTGACCCTAGGCCGCCGTTTCAGCCGGCGGCTTCAATCGCTCCCATTCAGCGTCGCTGATCTCGGTCTGGCCAACCAGCACGCTACAGCGCAGTCGCTTGACCAGATAGCTGCCGACGGAACCAAACCACCGTGCCAACGGTCCTTGCGGACGATGGCCGACGACCACGAGCTGCGCGCCGATTTCCTCGGCCACTTCCGCGATCTTTTGTCCGGCGTCGCCCACCTCCAGCCGCGAGGTTGGCGTAAAGCCCACCGCTTTCAGCCGCTCGGTGCCTTCGGCCAGGATCGCCTTGTAGTCCTCGGTCTGCAGTTCGATGGGAATGGTAAGCCCGGCCTCCGGCGTCATGATCGAGGAAACCTCAACCACCGCCAGCAGGAAGACCTCGGCACGGCACAATTGCGCGAGCTTGGCGCCCTCCCGCAGAGCGCGCCTTCCCTCAATTGACCCGTCATAGGCGAGAAGAACCTTCTTATACATCGGACGTCCCCATCGATGGTCGAGAAGATCAATGCCGCAAGACTAGCACCAATCCGCCGGAACGGATCAGTTTTTTGACGGGGAACGCGGGTCACCGTCCTGCCACCTTAGTCTTGCCGGGCGCGGCAGGGAGCCCAAAGGGGCCCCAAAGCCCGCTGCCGTCACCATGCCATCGGCCAAATGAACCCGTTGCACGCCTAGCCCAGCTGGAGAACCTTGCACTCCGAAGCGGCCCAGGTGCGCCATCTTCACGTCAGAGGTACACCAGGCCACGTTTGGCAGGGATCGCAGTGCTCCGGAATTGGAGCGTCATTGTCCAACCACGCCTTTCAATCCAGCATAGATTGATCCAATTGCAGTAGCGGCTGCGCCTGCGAGGGGTCCGACGGTCCGCAATAGATCCTGGATTAAACGCGCTCTTCTACGAAGCTGATCCTCCCCAACATGAGGCCCGAGAAGGCGAGCAAATCTGAATGCAGCAGCGTTAGGACGCCCGCCACGCGACAATGTGCTCGGCAGCACCTGGAAGACCAGGACACTCAAGATATTTCCGGTGATGAACGCCAGGCCGATGCTGGCGCTATACTCCCCGACTTCCCGCCACTCCCCTTGCGAAGCTGGAAGAATGGGCACGCCGTCGTTGACGCCGGTTATGACGAGCATAAGAACGACGCTGATCGCCGCAGCTAGTATTCCTAGAAGGAATGCTCCGCGCAGGCCCAGTCGACTTATCGTATAGGCCAGAAAGCCGAAAGGAACAGGAATGACAACGGACGCGAGGCGCAAATAGATCGGCTGGATATTGAGCACGATCGTCACAAGCACATGAGAAATAACAAGCAGGATGACCGGGGCAAGCACATATAAAATTGAATACGTAACGAAGCAGCGCAAGGGATGCTTGATCCGTTCAAGCCTGGCCCCTGTCCGATCGAGTTCCTGCTGCAGCTTGTCGAATTCGAAGACAAGTTCTTGAATTTCCAAAAGCACCGGACGGACTATTCGAAGATCTCGCGAGCAATGCTTGCAAGCGATCGCTTCGTATTTGATGGATTCGGCGCAGAAGGGACATTCCATCAGGTTCGGCTACGCTTCCTGGCGCTCAAAAGGGAAGCAATTTCTTCCCTCGTCCGGAGAAGCTCCTCGCGGGCACTTTCTATTTTTCGTGCGAGACCATCCCGTTCCGCGATCAACGAAGTCGGCACCGCGATGTCACGCGAGCAGGAACTGCAAACAAGAGCAGAGGACTCTGTTTCGCACGCGCAAAATGGGCAGTTCATCTTTTTCTAGTTCGAATGTTGAATTCAAATGCGGCTGCTCATGCCGATGCACGCGGTCAATTTATCAAGGCACGACCTTCAACTTGAAAATCTTCGAGACTGCACGCCCCTCCGAATCCTTTATGCCAAACTGAATGAAGTGCTCCCCCGGCGGCAACTGTGCATCGGGAATATCGATGCCAGATTGTTGAGCGAATGGCCGAATTCGCGAGGTCAAATCAACCGTCGGATTCTTGATATACGTTGCCCAAAATGCGCCCAGATCGATTGCCGAACCGCCGTAAGTTTTAAAATTCACTTTTAGATGCATTGGCGCCTGCAGCGCCGCTTTGTCATCCTGATCAAGTTCGATTTTAGGACCGCGTGTAATACCGCGGTCAGACGGAGGGGGCATTTCCTTTGGTGGGGGCAGCTTCGCTTCCTCCTCCGTAACAATTACGGTTTTGGCGGAACTTGAATGTCCCGTCATCGTCGTGAGGCAACTCACCATCGCGGCGACGGCAACTGCCGCTCTTAGGGTCATCTGATAATGCATTTCCAATCCTTCTCCCGTCGCCAATCTTAACATCCGGACTTGCTGCGAGAAGGACCCAGTTGCCGCACACGCCCCCAGCCGCGGTATCATAGCACAGGCATTGCCCGAACTGTCGAGCGCCTTTGAGAGCGCCAATCCAGCTGATAGCATTCATCGTATATTTGGGGCTGTGAGAGGTGGTTACACCATGCTGGCCGGCGACAATTATTTGAAAGACGTTTTTTTCCGCTCAATCGCTTTTTCCTCGATGTTTGCGGCAGGGTTGCTATTTGCCAATCCGGCCTTTTCGCAATCGGGAAACGCAGCACTCGAACGCTGCCGGGAGACGGTCGGAAAACCCATCGTAATGCCTTGCATGAAGGCGGGTGGAAACCTTGAATCATGCCGAGCCCTTGCGACGCCAAAAGTCAGGGCGTGCGTTCAAGCCGCCGGGGGCAACATGGGCGGGAGCCCAGGCAACAGCGCTTCCGGAACTCAAAAACCTTCAGTTGCAGGGCCGGCGATCGGTCGAGCCAGACAGCTCATCGAGCAAGGAAAGTATGCCGCGGCAATCACCGAACTGGATCAGGCCGTCAAGCAGGACCCCAAGTTTGCGTATGCTTTCGCCTGGCGCGGCACGGCCAGAATCCGGATCGGACAATTTCAGGAGGCGATGCCAGATCTAGACGAGGCGTTGCGACTTGATCCTCGCAACACGCTGGCGCTCACCCAGCGCGGCTATGCTTTCTTTATTTTGAAGGACAATGGTCGCGCCTTGACCGAACTGAATACGGCCGGAGAAATAGATAATGCCTCGCCCGGGCCTTACGCTTTTCGAGGCCTGATTTACTCGGACATGGGAGAACAAGAGAGAGCTCTCTCGGAATTGAACAAGGCCCTGAAACTGAACCCGGATTTTGCAGTGGCCCACGGCGGAGTCGGATCCGTTTACAGCAAACAGCAAGAATACGAGAAGGCCTTGCTGGCGTTCAACAAGGCGCTTGCGCTTAGCCCGCAAAACGTGCCGAGTCTGAGCGGGAGAGGCTTCGTCTATTTGAGCCTCGGCGAATATGATCGAGCAATCACTGATCTCAATGAATCAATTAAACTCATCCCCAAGTTTTCGAAACCATACATAAATCGCGGCAGAGCCTATATGGGCATGGGCAATTTACCGGCCGCGAAAAAGGATTTCGATGAGGCGCTCAAGTTAGAGCCAAAGAATGTCGCGGCTTTGCTTCAGCGAGCTTTGGCATTCGAACGTTCCAGAGAGCTGGAAAAAGCGCGCACTGATCTGCAAACCACCCTGAGCCTGGTTCCTTCGCATCCCGTAGCAATCGCAGGCCTTGAGCGGATCGATACGAAACTCGGTGCGACGCGCCCAACCAACGAGCGGACCGGCGGGCGCATTGCGTTGGTCATCGGCAACTCCAAATACGACAGCTTCGATTCGCTCGCGAACCCCAAGCGGGACGCCAGTCTCGTGGCGGACGCCCTCGGAAAATCAGGCTTTCAGAACGTGAAGTTGCTGACCGACACGAACCGGGAAACGCTTTCAGCCGCCCTTAAAGCCTTCGCCGATGACAGCAAGAATGCCAACTGGGCCGTGGTTTACTACGCCGGGCACGGGGTCGAGCTCGATGGCAGCAATTATCTTGTGCCAGTTGACGCAAAATTCGAGAACGATGCAGACATTCCGCAAGAAAGCATAGCGCTTGACCAGATTCTCAACTCAGTCAGCGCTGCTGACAAGATGCGGCTGGTCGTCCTGGATGCATGCAGAGAGAATCCATTCGCGGAAAAGAAATCACTTTCGGTGGGCAGAGGCCTTGCACGGATCGAGCCCGAAAGCGGAACTCTCGTTGCATTCGCAACGAAACACGGCCATTTCGCTACCGATGGCGCCGGGGACAATAGCCCGTTTACGACTTCGCTGATTCGGCGGATGGACGCCCCAGGATTGGAAATCAACCAGTTGTTTCGCCTCGTGCATGACGATGTTTACGCGAACACTGGAAAGAAGCAGGAGCCTTTTACGTATGGGCAACTGTCCGCGCAGGGTTTCTATTTCAAGGCAAGGTAGCGGTTGGGACCGCGCCACGATCCGCCACCTCCGGCACACGCTTTTCGGGCACATTCGGCGCGATTCGAACGTGTGACCGACGTCTGCGACAGGGCAACGCCCCCTCCATCCGGACCTCCCTGGCCCCCCAAAGGCCGTTGCCGTCACCGGACCAATCGGCTAAATGAAGCCCGTTGCACCCGTAGCTCAGCTGGATAGAGCGTTGCCCTCCGAAGGCAAAGGTCACACGTTCGAATCGTGTCGGGTGCGCCAGCCCAGCCCTCGTCGGTCCTGAGGACTGCATTCAAGGGAACGGCAGCCTGGAGACCCCGTCCTTGAATGTCAAAGCCGCCTGCCCTGCCGGCGCCGCACAGCAGAGTTGCGGCGTTACCGACACTATTCGGACGGCTCCGCCGACATCGACGGCACCGCGCTCGTGGGCAGCTACGCTCTTCCCTTTCGCGCGCGATTGACGCTTAAGTCGCGTATTGCAGATATCCAAGTCAGTGAGTGAGCAGGAATGGCCGAAGCCGATCTCGACATCGTTATCAGACAACTCGCCAAGGTACAGAACAAGAGCCTGATGGCCGCCGCCAAGAAGCGGCACGGCCTGTATATGGCCAAGGCCGCCTCGGCCAAGGACAAGGAAGCCAAGGCGCGCTTCAAGCTATTGGCCCAAAGCGCCATGCTGCACGGCACGGCGGCGGCGAAGCGGCTGCAGAACTCCGCCGACAACACCGCCGACAGCTATGCGCGGGCGATCAAATACGCGGCGGAAGAAATCGCGGCGATGAAGCCCGCCAAGAAAACTGAAAAGAAGGCTGAGAAGCCGCCTGAGAAGAAGGCCGCCAAAAAGGCCAAGAAGAAAGCGGCCCAAAAAGCGGCCTAGCCGCGCAGCATTTGCTTCAGCTTCAGCACGGCGCTGTCCGGCGTGGTGACGACCGGACGGCCCGTGGCTTCCGCGACCATCTCGGCCGCGGGCGCCATGCTGTATTGGGCGAGTGCGATCAGGTCGCAATCGCGCAAGTCTCTGGACGCCTCCACGACCAGCCGGTCATGGGTCGCGCGGTCGCCGCGGTCTAGCGCGGCCATAGCGCCTTCCGCCAGTTTCGGCACCAGCTCGATCGAGGATGGAAATTCCCGCGGCATCGATGCCAGTGTCGGCGGAAACGACGACAGCAGGCCTATCTTGCGGCCCCGGGTGACCGCCTGCTCGATCATCGCCTCGTTGGGCTTGAGCACCGGCATCGGCGCGTGCGCGCGAGCGACAGCCTCGATGCAGGGACCGAAGGCCGAGCAAGTGAACAGGATCGCGTCCGAACCGGTACCGGCCGCGTAGCGCCCGAGTTTCAGGAAACGCTCGGTCATGGCGTCGGTGAGTTCGCCATCGCGGGCCAAATCAGCCGACAGGCTGTCGTCGAGCAGGTTCATCAATTGGGCGTCGGGCCACAGTTTTGCGAACGAGGCCTCGATCGGCACGATCGAATGTTTCAGGGCGTGGACCAGGGTAATGCGCATGTCGGTCAGTGTGGCGGCGACGCCGCCGGTGTCAACCCGGCGCGCCGCCGCCATGCTCCACTTGTAGGCAAAAGCTACTTGAACGGCACCGCGTACATCAGGCCGCCCTTGTTCCAGGTCGCGTTCAGGCCGCGGTCGAGCTTCAGCGGGCTGGCCTTGCCGACATTGCGTTCGAAGATCTCGCTGTAATTGCCACCGGCCTTGATCGCCTGCAGCATCCATTTGTTGTCGAGACCGAGCCGCGATCCCAAGTCGCCAGCGGTGCCGAGCAGGCGCTGAATGGCTGGCGTGCTCGACTTCGTCATTTCGTCGGCATTGGCTGCGGTCACGCCGAGCTCTTCGGCCTCGACGAGACCATAATGAAGCCAGGTGATGATGTCGGACCACACTTCGTCGCCGTTGCGCGTGAACGGCCCGAGCGGCTCCTTGCTGATCGTCTGCGGCAGCACGACATAATCGGCCGGATTCGGCGCCGCCGTTGTCACTGCACCCGCCAGCGCCGAGGCGTCCTGGGTCATGGCATCGCAGCGGCCGCCGAAGAAGGTCTGGTACATCGTATCGGTGC
>Ga0307515_10018419_pt1 | contig 12639 bp, 2 predicted proteins | sample 17_EM_MG_FD_194513 | JGI IMG/M metagenome (GOLD analysis project Ga0307515, IMG submission 194513) | Populus trichocarpa ectomycorrhiza microbial communities from riparian zone in the Pacific Northwest, United States - 17_EM | ecosystem: Host-associated > Plants > Roots > Unclassified | place... | reverse complement strand
CTAGGAGTACGGTTATATATTTAAGGACCCTTAGTCCCTACCTAGATAGTTCCTTCCTTATAGTAATTCTTAAAATATAATTAAAGTTAATCTGTTAGGCAACCACTCTACTAGTTGTTATTTATTATCGACTTTTATACCTACATTTCCGACACACCTAGCCTAATAATAAGCCTACCGTAGTTCCTGCTATAAGGTTCCATTATAACTAGTGTAAAGAAAGCAATAATTAAATAAAGGCGGCGTTTAAGAATCTAATATAGGGCTTCTATAAAAAGGTTAAAAGGAAGGGCGTAGTAGCTAAACTAAAGGGGAGGCAGCATTTAGTATATACTATCTTTTCCCACTTAAAACCTAGTAGGCGTTAGTTAGTAATAGCAACTAGGATATTCTAAAAAGCGTCTTTAAAATCACATTTAAGGATAACGGCTTCTCTCCTAGTAAGGAGGATAAGTACTAGAATATTATCTATAGTACTATAGATGAGGGTAAAGTAGGCCTCTAGAATAGCGGCGTTAACAAAAAGACCTCGGCGAGGCTTAGGCGAAGAGAGATTATAAATACGGTGGAAGGTTCCATCTAGCTTAAGTATAAGTCCTAAGGGGGAGTAGCAGATTGCTTTAGGCGGATAAATAGCAATACAGCTAATAGGTAGATTAGTAGCAATTTTTATAATAATTACTCCTAGGTTAGTATTAGATAGGAGTTAATTTAAACATATACGTGCTAGTAATAAGGCAGTAACTCTAATCCGTGCGCTATATTAGAATACCCTTAATTAAAGGGCTAAGCTCTTTAGGGTATAGGAGTAGCTTATCCCTTTAGGCTAGCGCGTTTAATAGCGACGGCGAAGTATAAAGTAGATACCCTAGGGTAAATACCTTAAATTTTAGTATTAAGTTTAGGCGCGGAGGGGGTATAAATTATTATAAAGACCCCTTACAGTCTTTCTTAATGTAATTCCCTCTATATACTTTATAGAGATATTAATAAAAGTATAGTAATTTAAAGCACGGACAGCCTATATTCTAATTACTATATACCTAGCCCTATAGGGATAAGGTAGATATCTCTACCTAAGGGCGTTTAGATAATAAACTACTATAGGAGGGTAATAGGGCTAGGCGTAGGGTGGCGAAATTATAGTTAGCTGCTTATAGTTTAATAGGAATAGCCTAGTTAGTAAGGTTAGTTTAACTAAGCCTTATAGCTCTCTAGCAGACAACTAGGGCTAAATTAAGAATACTATTCCAGATAAACTATGCAGAGAAGCCTATAATAGCTTAGTAGAATTTTACTATTATAATAGCTAAGGGGGTTAATATAGCCTAGAGGGTTTGGACGATAATACTATAGTTAGTAAAGCCCCTAAGCTAAATATCTATAGAGGAGAAGTCCTTTCTAGAGCCCTTACTAGAGGCAATAACTCTTCTATTTACCGTTAACTTTATCTAATTAGAGTTAATTCTAGATGGGTTATTATATAGCTTTATAAGGTTCTTTAAAACAAATATACCCTTCTAGATTATAGTAACTTTAGAAATTAGGATCCTAGAAAGAAGCAAATCTAGGCTCTTTATAGTAGGAGGGAGAGAAAACTTACCGGAGTTAGTCTTTACCGCGTTAATTATAGTAGGGTTCTTCTTAATAGCGGCAAGCTAAGCCTAATATATTTCTTCCGTAGCCAACTTTACCTAGGCTATAGAAGCAGTAAGTGCATTAAGGGTAGCCTGGTTTAAAGCTGCCTTATAAGCGCGCTCCTGCTTATAGTCTTTTAGCTCTTATTTATAAATATCCTATAGGCGCTTTTTAGCTGCAGCTATAGCTATGGTAGAGGGCGTAGGGGCCATAGTAATAAAAGGGCGATGCGTCTGCGAGCCTTTACTATTAAGAACACGCGAATAAGAGCGTGTGCTGTGTGCAGGAGCGTCTTTAAAAGAATTTGTTATAAGGAGTAGATAGGGGATAGCGGAGAGGAGTAATGGCAACGGCCTAAATTCAAGGCTTTAAGGGAGGAGATTTAACGGTTAAATAAGATCAGAATAAATAAATTAACAGTAGCTTTAATTAACGAGAACTAGCATATTTGAATTCAATTAGATAATATTATTAACGCTTAAAGTTCTTTATATAGAGACTTTAAGCCATATACTATAGGACACGTAACTTCCTATAGACCCTATTATTAAAAGCTTTAGCTATTATTTTCTTTATAGCTTCTAAGTCCACTAATAAAGAGCTAGGCTTTATATTTTATACAGAGCTTTAGAGTAGTAATCCTTATACTTATTAAGGCTTTATAGTTAAACAATCCTTTCTTTAAGATTAAACTTATCTAGCTCTTTTTCCTTTATCTAGTACTATAAAGGCCTCTTATATAATATAGTATAAAGGGGATATAAATCTCGGAATTGCTCCTAGAGCTGCTTTAACTTTTAAAGCGCAGGTTGCATAGCGGTAGGTCCGGCGCGCTGCGCAGCTAAAATACCAGCCATCTACCGCACGATCGCAATTCTTGGTGGCATACCACGTTGATCCATTAATAGAATCCACTATTTAATGCTCTCTTCTTGTGCTAGTGTAAGACGGCGATTTAACGCAATAGAACCGCGTTTTAGCTGGATGCCTTTAACACGTCGCCGTGCCGTCGTTCTGGACACATTGTACGTGCTAGTGGCCTTTCGGAAACTTGTAAATTGGCCTTGCTTATATGCATTGATAGATAGAAGAAGTCTGCCCTCTTGAAAACCGGGGTTTTGTTATTGTGGGGTGGCCATTAAGGTTATAGTTGTATAACTTTTTTTTTTGAAATTATATACCGTTTTAGCTGCCTTAAGGGCGCTATGCCGGGTCTTCTATTTTATAGGGGTAAATCCTAAATAATCACCCGCCTTACCTATAGTAGTGATTCCGTGAGGCCCTCATCTGCCTATTTACCACGTGCTGTAAGTATATAGTGCCTAGGAGAGAAGCAAATGCCTAAAATTAAAATTATAAGAATATATACGCGTAGGGTAAGTTCCTATGCAAAGGAGATGGTCGAAATTAAATAATTAAAAAGTAGTAAATACCCAAATTACCTCCGTTCCGTACCGTATATTAAAGCTAGGCCTATTTTATAGGCCTGGAGTTCTCACTTTAATACTGTCCGTCTTTCGCCAATATCGCGTATAACGTATTTACTACTAAGAGAGACTTAGTTAGTCACTTTAAGTCTATTTCCAACCTCCAGAAACTGCCCTAGAAGGCCTATTCATACTATATATTATACTGCCTTCTTTACTAACTATATTTAGTTTAAGATCGTTTTAAAGCTCTAAGGTTGGCTGTTATACGGCCAGACTGCTTTCCTTAGTTCTTTAAAATTGGGACATTTAATTAGGACGTGGCGTCCTATTTATTTGTCTCCGTATATACATTTTAAGTCGGGCGCACGTTTAATCCTACAGAGGTAGCTTTTAAGGGCTACTTTGCCTGTGTGGATTTGCGTAAGGGCGGTAGAGAGGATCTTAGGTAAGTTACTGTATACCCTTAGTCTCCGTTTTAAGATTTAAGGTGCTAGCCTATATAGCTCTCTCCCTGTCCCTTCTTTCTCCTACTCCGTTTTCCATTTTATTTCTAGTCTTACCTTTATTATCCTTTTTACTATAGATAATAGGCTTTAAAGCGACTTAAAGGTAGGGGCCTTTAGCCCTATACCATTCTTTCTCTACCCTATTACCCGCTTTATAAGAACGTCTACTTATTTATTTCCTTTAATCCCGACGTATAAAGGGATCCAGTATATTACTACTTTAATTCTCGTTATCTGTGCGGCCTAGAGCATTTCCTATACTCTATATATTAGGTATTAGCCTAAGTAGTTACGTAGTTTTACTACTACTTAAATTGCTGCTTAGTTATCCGTAAAGATTGTAAGGTATTTAATCCTTAGTAAATAGTTAAGGGCTAAATTAAGGGCTATTTGGAGCCCTTGTAGCTCCCCTATATAGACTATATTAACTTAGTTTGTTCCTATATAATTTACTACTTTAAGTCCTAGTTCTAGTATATATACTAATACCCTAACTTCTCTATTGATTTTGCTACTATCTATATATGCTAGCACATGCCTTTAATTTCCTTTAGCTTGCTTTATAATTTGTTTATACTCCTATTTTCCTACCTCTATTCCTTTAGTAATTTAGATCTATAGTGGTTTAACCTATAGGCAGACTATCTCTAGTTAAATTACCTTTATTAGTGGCGTCCCTTTTAAAAGGTAGAGTGCTATATTATTCTCTAACTTCTAAAGAGGGCTATATAGTTTAAACTTAGTCGAGGCGGGTTGCCTTAGTTGCTAGATTTTGTAGTATAGTGGTAAGCCCTTAATTCGGTTTAGAGACGACTCCGCTACGCGGTATAGTGATATTTTAATAGGTGGTATGTGCATCTCTACTTCTAGTTCGGCTTTAGCTAATATTCTATAAACTACTATTATAAGACAGAGCGCTCTATATTAGATCTGTGCTAGCGTATTATATACTTTCTTTTCCCTATTAGCGAACCCGTATCCTCCATTTAGTATATACTAGTAGGAGGCTGTGTATAGCATTCGCGGTAGGATAGTGGTAATATATAGCTGACGTATATATCTTGTTGTAATGCCCTATATAGATCCTGCTATGCCTAAGAGGCATACTAGTTATCCCGTTAATCTTTCTACTATATAATCTAGATGGGCTCTTCCTGTAAGCTTATTATTTAGTATAACTCTAAGGTAGCGGGCTTTAGTTATTAGTTTTATTGTTTAAGTCCTCCCGTCCTTTAGTGTAAGCACTAAAGGACGTTTCCGTTGTTTTTCTGTTACTTTCTTTCCTGGTTAGATAAAGTGAATAAGTTTATATTTCTATGGTACGAATACTAAGGCGTGTCTATGCGCCTATGTTTCCGCTTTTTAATATAACATTTCTAACGTGCTTATTATTTCTTCTGTACTTTTCCCGTTAACTATAATGCTTATATTATTAATATAACCTATAATAAGGCCGTGTCTTAGTCCGTCCTTATCTATAGCTATATCTAAGAGGTCTGCGTTATAGAAGAGATAGAGTATTAGCAATATAGGCAAGCCTTATAGGATTTTAGTTGGGGTAAGGAAGCGATTTAATATTCCCTCTGGCAATCTAATATAGGTAGATTTTCTACTTAAAAAGCTGTTAATCTAGTTAACCATTTATATTAGAATTCTTCGTTTTCGGAGGTAGTAAATAAGTCTCCTATATAATACGTTATCGAACGCTCTACTTACGTCCAGCATAAGCAGACTTACTATATCTTCTTCTTTTGTTTGCTATGCGGCGTATATCTTCTCTATAAGAAGGTACACTGCGTACTTATATCCGGCTGCTGCCCTGCCTCCTATATATATACGTGGTAGTATACCGTAGGCGTCTGCTATAAATAGCATCCGCTTTATAAGTATCTTATCTATAACCTTACCTATTGTATTTAAAAGGGCGATTGGCCTATACATTTTGGGGTCTTTAAAGTCTCCTTTCTTTAGTTTTCGTAGTACTACTATAATTAATCGTCTAAAGTGGGCTAGGTAGTACCCTTCTGCTAAGCAGTAGTTAAACAGTTAGGTAAGTAGCTTTTTTTAATTCCGGTATAGCTTTATATAGTATTCAGCTTAGTAGCTAATCTTCTCCTAAGGCTTTATTAGGGCTAGTTACTCTAATTACTTCTTTTACTTCCTATACGTTGATTTCCGGTACCCACAGTAGGTTAGGGTATTAGTATTCGTGTATATCCCTTAAATTTACAGCTGGGGGTATAGGGAAGAAAGATCCCCTTAGGGCTGCCGTCTTTCCTTCTACTGTGCGCTATAGCGTTTCCATTACATCTTTAATGTCTAGGGTAAATGTTATTCTTATAATGTTCCGTTTTTTAGCCTAGGCATATAAAGACCACAGTCCCTTTATATCTTTAACCTTACTAACTCTTTCCCTATATTCTAGCTTTATAGCTTTTTTAATAGCTTTAGCTTTTTCTCATCTTACTAGTTATAATACGGTATGGTTCTCTTCTATAGGGCGTCTATTAAAGTGCCTACGTACACATCTTTCTGCTTTAATTACTTTTAAGTATTCTTTTAACTATCCTAGTTTAGATCTCGGGCTTAGCTTAGCGATTAGCGTAGATAGTTCCACTGCTTTTATAAGGATGTTGATGATTTAGGTAACTATTTCATCGATTTAGGTTTATAGGAGTAGGAGTTAGAGGTAGGGAGGTACTTCTGGGAGTTCCTAAAGCACATTATAGAATATCTCCTTATTTATTTTCTTAAAAAGTCGCTATATTAGTATCTCTTCCCTTTTTAGTTGATATCCGAATACAGTTTCGATTAGGAGGTAGTCGGATCCCTTATTAAGTTCCTTATTAATACCTAACTAGATTAGATGGTCTGCTACGTTTAGGGTAATAAGGCTAAGGTTAATTATAGATAGGTTTATACCTACTCCTTTTACTAGCCTTATAATTAGTCCTTCTTTAAATCCTAGTTTAAGGTCGTTATTCTCCATTACTTCTATAAGGTAGTTTACTACAGCTCTATAGTTGTACCCGGCTTTAGGTCCTCTCTATTTAGGGTAGTAGAGATTAAAATCCCCTACAACTACTGTGCTGTAATTTAGGCCGCTTACTCTTCTTAGGGCGTTATTTAGTTTTAGGAGTATGCATCCTCTTAAAAGGCCGTCTAATCAATTATACGGTAGGAGTAGGTTTGGGTTATATACATTAAAGACAGTGACCGTATACTGCTATTCTTCTTCTTAGTTTGTAATTAATACCGCTACTAGGTTATAGCCGTAATCTACTATATAGAGGTATTTAATTGGGATACTTTTGTTAATAAAAAGGCATACCTATGTCCTCTAGTAGGGTAGGTAATATAGGTAGAACCTATTACTAATTAGATTGGTTATTATAGGGAGGTCCCTTTTAGGCCTCTCGCTGCGCTATACCTCCTAAATAGCAATTATGTCGTATTACTAGGCTCGTTCGTCTTATAGGAGCTCCTATATTCGCGTATAGCTTTTTCCTATATTATATTATAGGACCTTAATAGTATAGATACCCGGGTTTTTCGTTATTAGGAGTGGCTAAATATATTTATCCGTGGTAGTTTAGTTGCCCTTTTTTAACTCCTTATAGAGTACTATAAGCTCCTACTTAAGTTAGAGCCTCCGTTATCTTTAATCCCTACTTATAAATCTATAATAATTTTAATTCTTTCCTTCTTTTTCTCTTTCCTTACTGTATATTTACTTTAACTTATACTAGGTATAGAGTCTTCCTTAGCTTTACCTTTTTCTTTCTTATTTTTTTTAGTTAATTTAAGTTATAGAATAAGTCTTACTTCTTCTTCCGTTGCCTATATTAGTAAGGTTTCCCTTTACATTAGGTTTAAGTTTATACTACGTCCCCTTTCCTTTTCTTAGTTTGCTTTACTAATTAGGCTATTTACTAGGCTATTTATAGGTCTCTTCTATCCTTACGTTATATCTATTATATTTATAGCGTTTAGATTATTTAACGTATCTACTATACTGTCTATTATCTGCAATATTAGGGGTAGGAAGCTTAGCTAGCTACTACTTTTACTCCCTATTTTAGATGGCCCTAGTAAGATATATACTAGATTCTTAGGCTAGTATAAGTTTATATAGAGTCTAACTTTTACTTCCTCTACGTATGCCGTTTCCTTTCTATAGATAAAGCAGGCTAGTAACTAGGCGGTATACTTACCTTAGCAGAGATAGTACTTAGCCTATTTAGCCTTATAGTCTTTTATATTATAATCTTAAGCGGCGCATTATCCGCATATCTCTATTTCGCGATATTAAGTTCCTATATATCCGTATTAGTAGTATTTAAAACATCGCCTTACCTAGCAGGCGCGATTATATTTTTTAGTTCTCTTATAGGTGCTATCCTAGTAGAGGACCTCCGCATGGATTATAGTATTTACGCCTAGTATAGTTTTAAATTCTAGTACCAGAGATACGTCTCTCTATTTCTCCTTTAGAGGCTTTAGCCACCTTTAATTAACAATTCTATAGTTACTAAGTGCCCTATAGTTCTCTAGCTTAAACTTTTTAATTACAGCCTCTTTATCTATATTAGTAACGGACCGTATTAGTACGCTATATACTACTACTCCGTATATAGGTTTTATTACTTAAGAGCTCCTTCCCAGTATCTTTTTTTACTTATCTTCGTGTCTATGTAGGTTATCTACCTACGCTAGTATCTTAGCAAATATGAGAACGTCTCCAGATCTAAGGATCTTTAATGCGGTAATCTGTGCCTTATTTACCAAAGTGTTACCTAATTTAGATAGCGCGTTATTTAGCTTCTTTTAGATAACTTTATGCGGCTCTCTAAGGCTCCAAAGGACCTCCGTATTAGCCTTTTTGCTAAATTTAATAACTACGCTTTTATACTCTAGTGCGGCTAGAGTCGGGGCAACGCTTATAGAGAGGCGTAACTATACGGACGGGGGCGTGGTGCGGCTATAGTAACGTTCGCCTAGCTTTAAACGGCTAATTATAAGCTTCTGTTTTGTGCGGCAGGGGGGGTAGCTGTCTCTTAGTTATATTTAATATATTCGACCATATTCTTAATAGCTTCTATTTAGCGTTTAAGACGTATAAGGGTCTCTTCCAGTTTCTTTCTAGTGGGCTATTTAAGAGCTATTTCGATGTACTTTAACACCAAATCAAAGAAGGGCTTGTATACCCTATACGGAAGGGCCTTCCCGTCTGCTTTTTCGTGCGGCGGAGTACTAAATTTAAGGATCTTGGCGATTTCAACCGTAATATTTTAACTGTGCGCGTTGTGGTTTGGGTCGACGCGTCCTACTTCAGGCCACCGACCCTTCTTTTCGGCCATCTCTGGATATCAGATGATAGCTAGAGGGCTTACAAGAAGAATGCAGCTTAAATTAAAACGCTAGGGGTTGTGGTTGTAGAGTTATTTCAAAAAATTATTTTTCGCAAAGATTGGTGTTTTTATAGTTGTATAACGCGTCGCGTTTTTCGTAAGGTGGGCCACATGCATACTGTACATGTACATGGGCCACATGCTTACCGACTAGGTTAGGTACCACCTTATAACTTATACCCTATTTCTTGCCATTTTATGTCTTACTATCTATTTTCTATTACCTATTTATTACCTATTACCGACCTTGTGGCAATACCGACCTTGTGGCGATTGAGTAACAGTTACCAAATCATCGTCAGCGTCGTCGTCAGTCCTTTGCCCCTACCTCATATATATAAAGAGCTTCTAGAGCCAGCTTCAATCGACAGAGTTCTTATGAGTGACTTGTCCGTCCGACAGCATCTTAGCCCGGCTGAGAAACGATCGAGCCGATTCCACCCACTCACCCCCCGGTTGTCTGATGCTGAAAGTGTGCCAGCACCATAGAAGGTAGGACCTCAACACAAGGCATATTCAGCGAAGACGTGTGCAGCACCGGCTTCAGACGTGAAAGTGCAGCAGCTACTGCATGTGATCACATAAGTATGAACAAGGAAGAGACACCTGCTTGTGAAGAGCATGAAGATCAATGCGGCCGAATTCTAAATGGCACAGCAGTAAATTTACACTTCCATGACCACCCTCTTTTGGTCTACTTTGAGAGGACGGGCGCGCCGAGTGACACGTGGTCGTTTGGCAGGTGAGGTCAAGAAGTGGCTTGGGACTGATGTCTGGTCAGGTAAGGCGGGTCATGACCTAGCTTCTACTAGGGAAAGGAAGGAGCGCGCGGAGTGGGGGGAAGCAAGGTCAAGAAATAGCTTCTGCTGCGGGCCTGAGGCGTGGGGAGGTGGTAACATTCTCAAGTGATGAATTGTGAGTTATCTAGTTATCTAATAAGGGTACTACGCTGAGAAGGCGCCGATTGACAAAGACACCCAAATTCGCGGTCACGAGGTCGGCTGTAGGTGGATCTGCAGGGGTTTCGACGCCACAGCCTAATTCGAGGATTTGGCTGGAAACTTATTAGGCTTCTTAGGCTTGTAAGGGCTCTCACTTATCCTCACTCATATCCTGCCAACCAACGGCAACAAGTTCCTCACCCCATCCATGACCTTCAGGATGCACGATGTACAGACTCAGCTCTACAAAATTCGATATGTCCTTAAATCGGATATCATACACCCGCTCAGAAACTCCCTCTAACGACAAGTAATTGTTCCTGCATCTACCCTTCGTATTACTCTTTGCGATCAACTATTGAAGACTCCTGCAACACTACACCTCATCCATATGTACTAATTCTTTGTCTTATAGGAATATGTAAGTTTACCCTTCGTGTGACACAAGGCCACTTTTAATCCCTGTTGCGACGAATTCTTCTGCTTCATGAACCAAAACGTAGCCATGTGAACACTCATCATACAGTGAAGATTCACCAACCCATAGTTCTCCAGCAATCGGACCTCGGCAGTCTCATAGAATTTGCTGACACAACCCTATGGTAGGCCCATCAGCATGTTTTGATTTTCACTGGTAGTCTCGTCGAGCATAGCTTTTGTGAATCAGCGTGACATGTGAATAGATACTCGAATTGCTCACAGTCTGCGGCTACTGCCGCCGAATAGTGGGGCGAGATGGAGGCTTACCATTCCCAAAGATCTCATCGAATCGGGCTCTTTGAAAGAGTCAGACTCGTGTCACCAAGGTCTACATACACTGTCAGCCTCGGAATGATCCTACCTATGAGTGACTTCGGATCGGTTAGATTGGTTAATGTAGATGGCATCAGCCCACACAAGTTATAGATACTCGTATCTGTGTTGTCGATGTCTTTTGAAAGCGTGGTGAGGGGGTTTCGTGATGCGGAGACGCTGGCCATTGTAGATACCTCATGATCTGAAATCGGAGAGCCCCAACTGTACGAGAGTGCGGCATATGAAGGTGCGGAATCGAGTGGTTCTTCGAACAAGGCAATTGAAACCGCATCCTCCAGAAACACATCTGGCTCAACATGGATAAGTCATATCGCAGCATTGGGTAACTCCAAGGGAGTGTGTTGGAGTGGTTCAAGTTCATCACTGGCAATTAATGTGGGTTCGGTCAGTTGTGACGGTTCCTCGAAATTCATTTCTTCCGGCGGTGATATTCCAAACTCGCAAATTTTAGGATAAAGTGGCTCGAGTTTGATGGGGGACAATCCAGACTTGGTGACAGCTGGGCATGTGCCATTGTACCACTCATGTACCGGAAAAGTAGTTTGTATATTATGGGATAGTAGTAATTAAGATACTTTATCGACGACAGTCTGGGTCATGAGCCTTGCTTGTAATGGAACCTGATTGCTCATGTTGGCTGACTTAATTTGAGGGAAGCTGAACGAATTCGACGACAACTGTTAGAATAATGAAATTTCTGCTCTTGCATTTCGCTTAGATACTCTAAAGAATGAAGTGTTTCTCATGGAAGATTGAACGAGCGAGTCTGCTTTGGTAGCTGTGTCGCTCAACCTCGCTATTCATTGGAAGCTCAGTGCAAAACCCTCATTGCAATGCATTGTATTTGCACCATTTGATGTCAGCAACCGACTAAATAGCTTGGAAGACCGTGATGATTGTTGGCGTTTGTCTGCCGCCCTTGTCTTACCACCCTGACTCAGTTACCTACCCCTTTGACTCAGTCACCTACCCCTCCCCCTTTTTCTTCCTATTGCCTACACCTTCCTTATGTATATATAGAGGCCCTAGAGCCACATTCAATAGACAAGTCCTCATTCTTTGATATTCCGATCGACAACCGACCAAGCGAGACATTTCAGGATTCATGGCTAAGAAGTGCTCTGTGGTTTTGCGGTCTAATGCCTATGTCGTAGGCACAAGCCGAGGGAATGTCAGCACTAGCGGGGTAAGCAGTCTTCGGTGGCTGAGTGGCGTTCTGGAGCTAGAGCACGTGGCATTAGATCCTCCCGGGCATCCGTCTACACCCCTCTCATCAATTCCGGTGGTTAGCGCAGCCACGTCTGCACGGCCTTTTGTTAGGGGAAGTTTTGGTGTTTTTGCTGTTTAAGGGAAAGTTAATAAAACACGCTAACCACCGGAATTGACGAGAGGGTGTACTTCATGTTGAAGGAAGCTTTCGGAAATAGTCTGCATCGAGTCGCGAGTTTAGAAAGATGCTCAATTGTCGAGGAACAAACGTTCTCTTGCATTTCAACTCATGACAAATCATTTATTCTTCGACTCTTTAAATCCTCGCACTGTCATCGAGCTTGGATGAATAAGATAAAGGGATACAAACGTCGTTGCAATTGGATGCATCAATGGATCCATAGTCTTAATCTGAACCCCCTCTAAAAATGATTCCTTCCAATTTCCTCAAATCACTGTGAAATGTTGCAACAGTCGATGCCACTGAATAGAACTGTGTGGTCCTCGAGTCAGTCCTGTCAGTGCGATGCATCCTGGAAAATTCTCAGCGCCAAGGGTGTCTCAGCCACTTTTACGTGCGAGCTCCTGCGGGTGCCCCGGATTTGGAGATGGCTTTTGTTCCCTGTTCCCCGAGGCCCCGGATTCATTAGCTGGCTCACTGACTGGACTTTGACATGCCAAGTGACGT
>Ga0307515_10018418_pt1 | contig 12639 bp, 7 predicted proteins | sample 17_EM_MG_FD_194513 | JGI IMG/M metagenome (GOLD analysis project Ga0307515, IMG submission 194513) | Populus trichocarpa ectomycorrhiza microbial communities from riparian zone in the Pacific Northwest, United States - 17_EM | ecosystem: Host-associated > Plants > Roots > Unclassified | place... | reverse complement strand
ATCTCGTACGACGGGCTGGATGAAGAATAAGTGCAGCGGCGTAAAGGGGCGAGTCATCTGTTTTATGGTAATACCTATCAAAGGTATTCCAAGCATTTTTAATGCGTTTAGAGAACTCCTTATCAGATATATACTCCTTCTATTATATATTAGCTAGGAAATAAAGAGGGGAGATAGACTAACCTGGGATTTATCAAGGTGCTTAATTATAACGTCCATTGTAAAAAGCACATTCTCAAGCGTTGCTTCGTGTCCCTGGCATTTTAGGGTTGCCTGGTGGAATATCTGAAGAAAGCTTTTTATCGTACGAAGCGCCTCCCAGTCCTTTGGACTAAGATAGTCCTTTTCAAGCGTATCAAGGTTACGCTTAGTATACGTATCAAGGGCAGACTCTTTCTGAATTGCTACGCTGAGCATAAAATACCAGCTATTCCATCTCGTACGATTATCAAGCGGAATTCTTCTCCCTGCAAGACTTTCAAACTCCCTCATACGACCAGCTGAGCTGCGGGTGTGTACGGTAATATTATGAAGCTTTCCAAGTGCGCCAAGCTTCCGAAATGAATCACTCTTCTCTTTCTCCTCTTTTGGATCTAGCTCTTTTCCTTCTTCGTACGACTCAATATCATCAAGACTAATTAAGTTTTCGAAGAGGAAAGCCTGTACGGCAAGGTTAAGAATATGACCCTGACAGCGGATCCGTTGGTGGACGGGATTCCATTCAATTCCTTCTTCCTGGAGAAGCCAGTCGCTTATCGTACGACAGAGCTTATCATTTGCAGTATGGTTATCGGATATAACGGCACCCAGCTTTCGCGTAATCCCGTAGTCCTTAAGCACTGGAAGAAGAGTATTCCATTGCTCGTCCCCGCTATGAGAGGCTACCGTACGAAGGCCAAGAAGAGCGTTTGTAAGCTTTTCCTGGCTATCAATAAAATGGCCGCAAATCGCGAGGAGAAGGTGATTATTTGGAGAGGTCCAGATATCAACGGAGAGATGAATACTTGTTAGTGCAGACTGCAGCCTCTTTCGTACGATATCCTTTTGCGATAGCCATGAGTTATGGATCTTTTTACTGACTGCTGAATGGGCTATAGTTACATGGCCGTCTACTTCAGGATTGATCGACTGTAGAAGAACATGGAACTCTGGCCACTCGACCATCCGAAATGGTAAGTTTCGTACGACAATTAATGTAACAAGGGCCTCATCAATAACTTCCTTATTTAGGACCGCTCGGAGTACTTCTGAATCTAGCTCTTCTGTCTCGTTTTGAGATGACGCTTTAAGGTAAAGGTCTTTTAATTGATCCCGTATTGCTTCTTTTGTATGACTAGTTTCAGGCTCAACTGTAATGCCATGCTTTAACGCCAAGCGATTTCGGAAGTTGGAAGTTGACTGTGCAGCGTACGACTCTGTGCAGTGTTTACAATAGAATAAAAGACGGGCTTTTTTATTTCGTACGGGCTCATTACTGCCTGGTGGACGGGTATGCTCCCATGTCAAAAGAGCTGAGCGACCTCTTGTATTTTTTGATTCAGAGGTATCAATAGAGTCGAGAGCTTCTGATTCCACTTCTGAAGCCATATTTTGTACGATAATAAAGAAGAAAAAGGCGACGAAAATTTATTTGGGGTATGCCAAGACTTATCGCGATAAGACGCAATGGATATCCTTATCGCGATAAGGATATCCATTGCATCTTATCGCGATAAGATTTATCCAAAACCACCCTGCATCCCGATATTCCGATGCCTTCTAGTTGTCAGTATCAGGTATATCTCAGAAAGTTCCCAGCCTTACCGACTAAGTGAGGTCTTTTCAAGACACGGTCGAGATGTTCAAATGAGTAAACGAAGTATGGACTTCGATTCAGAGGCCGCGATCGTTGTGAGCTTTGTGTATTACCCATGACGAGTTTCGAATGCAAGAATTGAAAGCCCGAAGGCGATTTCAGAGTGAATAATATGCATCCAGGTCGTGTAGCGTAGAGCGAGAATATAAGATGCTCGCGCACAAGGCTGAAGCACCCTAAGCCCAGTTGAGCGAGGACTCAGGCTGTGTTGTACTTTTGCCGCTTCTTGAAACGTATGTCAACCAAGAAATCTGGCGCTGGATGCGGTTTCTGGAGATTGCGTAGTCGTTTGCCTTCCTTTCATGCGATGCGGAAAATTCCACTCCTCTGTGCTTGGCCTGCATTTTATACCAAAAATCTGCCCTGGCGTTAGGCAGACACTGCGGAGTAAAGTTGTTAAGTATTGATGGCGTATTTAATCGATCGTGATAGGGTATTGATATGCTATGGATAAGCCAACCGAAGATCAAGGCTCATGATTGGACAGCCTCACCATGACGACTCTGGACACGTCGAAGAGGGCGAAACTCAGGATTAGGATTGAGCCTGAGCTATTCATCCCAGCTTTCGATAGTGTAGGTGGTGGCTCAGCCCTTTCCCTCGTCTAAGCCATCCCCAAGTAGGAGTAGGCAGCGTGTGTTCTGGAGGCCAGAAGAGCCTCTCACAGCAATGGCACTATCTTTACCCTAATGCACGCCTACTTCTCCATCTCTTAGTGATAACCCCGCTTCGCGACCTCCAACTTCAATGTCTTTCCTTATTAGAAATCTCAATCATCATGGCTCAAGCATGATGTCTTAACAGGGCTTCAGAATGGTTGTAATCATACCACTCTACCTCGACAGAAGCGATGGCGTCATCGAGTCCCAATCTCAACGGACGTAAGAATCGGAGGTCGGATGCCACGATCGGGTCACGAACACCGGATATCTCTTTGGCAGGTCGTTCCGAATACCGGGTAGCACATCACCGGTGGACTTCTTACATTTCAACTGCTATCTCACCAAACGGGAAATGGCTGGTTTGTGCTACGCGTAACGAGATTCGCATGTTTGATCTTGGGTTTCTCACGACTGGTCACGTGCTCGATGCATGTCAAACGATACGCTCATCATCTCTTCCGGAGCATGAAAAGATCCAGGAGGTCGCTATATCGCAAAGTGTTGTCGCTATATTAACAACTAGCTCGTTGATCGTCTATGGACTCTCTGAGAGCGAGAATATCGAGAGCGAGAATATCGATACAACCCATCCCATTCACACTGGAAGCATTAACCTAGGTGGAACATGGATCCCGCATTCATTGAATATCTTCGAACGCGAATGGACAGACCCAAATGGTCGATCATGGGGATGGATTGCAGTTGGTGGTCAAGGCGAGACTGCGGTGAGGATTTTTAGCTTATCTTGGGGCAATTGCTGGACGATGGATAAGCGCGCCGTGACACTTAAATGCACCGTCAATACAGGATCGATTCGGCTGGTCGCATTTTCTCCAAGCTTATTGAATGACCCAAATCATCCCCTTGTATTTGGCGTAAACTCCTCAAACATGATATACTGCTGGGATTTACGAGGACTGGGACGCGGGTGTGGAGTGGACATCTCTTGGAAATCGGAAGGAACATCTGTGTCGGGAGATTCAGTGAGCCATCACGAAAGACATATTCGGGGAGCTTGCTGACAAGCCTTAGATCAATCGAGGGCGTATCACCTCGGTGGTTCCATTCCTTTCCTCATCGGGTAGTCCCTACATCTTTGTCACGGCTGACCAAGTTCCCGGATCTCAGGTTTGCAGCTACATAGAGCGGGTTGGACCACTGAGGTTCGATAGCCGTCCATATGAGCCTTGCAAATACTCTATACCAGAAGATTTGATTGGAAGAAGCGCACTCCTTGGGACCATCTCTCCTGATGGGCTTTATTGCATCATGGTAGAGAAAGAAGAAATGCGGCTCTTAGTCTTGAAAGGCGTCAAAGGAGGTCTGGCATTCTTCAGGGGATCTGAGAAATGGAAATCTCAATTAAAAGAAACAGCAAGGGACATTTCAGGCTTATCCATGTCAGTGTGGCACGAGGCTGGCCAGCTTAAGATCATCGCTGCAGATGGCCGAGGAAAAATTCTTAAGGCAGAGGCTCGGGCTCCCACATCACCAAGTTCTGCTAGAAACTCTCGATCAACTTCAATATCTTACGAGCTCCCCGGTCGGCCTTGTGTTGCGGAACTAAATGGAGAAAGCAGCGACCGATCCGGTTCTTCATAGAATAGGAGCAGAACGTCGACCCAATTCTACATAGCTCTGGGATGAAAAGTATGCCATACAGTACAACCTGGTTATAACGATTTCGGCATATAACGATTACCCCTTTATTACAATTGTACCACTGCTTTTTTACCTTTTTTAGGTGTAAATAACAATAACCTAGATTCCGACAATGTTGTTTGTTTCCCCTTACCTAAATTGGTATAGCTAATGTTTTGGTATTAAGTTTCTAGCATTCCTAGCCGGCTTACACTACAACTTTAATTATTAAAATTTACTATTACAACGTTCAAATATTATTATTGTAACACGCGCAATTAATCCGCCGCATTTTGTTTTTTACCAACTACTATACTTTAATACAAAAATCCCAATTGGTCGCGTTGTTACGGCGTGTTAGATGCTGAACGCAAGGCAATCCGCAATTACCACCACCGCAATTCTTCCCTATTACAAAAACAAATAAAAATGTGGGTTTTTGCTAAGTTTAGGAGGCAGATATTACAATTAACAGTTTCTAAGTCTCTCTTACAGAGATTTAACTACCTGGATAGCGTTAGGCTAGGGCGTGGGCACAGTGGACGTGAGAGAGACCGTGCTGCTAACTACCCTCTATCTAAGAGGCCGCGAATCCTCAATACCACTCAGCGGCCTATTACCAGCTTCTTTGGGAAGGGGTAGTCCATAGATCAAGGCCTCAGACATCATGCTGGTGGTGTATTAATCGAAAATGCGCTCAAATAAGTTAATGTAACGTTATTGTATTGTAATCGGGGTAAAACGATTATCTGGCTATAACGATTAACATATCTAAAAACGCCACCATTGTTATAACCAGGTTTTACTGTAGATAAGACTGGACACGGCGTGCGCCGAGGCTCCGGGATGGGAGAGAATCCGGCCGGTGCGCGGGGGGTTTCTTTTTTTTTTTTTTTTTTTGAAATCATACACCGTTTTAGCTGCCCTAAGGGCGCCATGCCGGGTCTTCTATTTTACAGAGGTAGATCCTAGGTAATCACCCGTCTTACCTATAGCAGTGATTCCATAAGGCCCTCGTCTGCCTGTCTACCACGTGCTATAGGTATATAGTGCCCAGGAGAGAAGCAAACTCCTAAAATCGCTAAGTCTAAATCGAGAATCAAACGCCAGAGCAATATAATTATAAGGATATATACAAGTAGGGTAAGTTCCTATATAACGGAGATGATTAAAATTAAATAATTAAAAAGTAGTAAGTATATAAATTACCTCCGTTCCGTATATTAGAGCTAGGCCTATTTTACGGGCCTAGAGTTCTTGCTTTAATACTATTTATCTTCCGCCAATATCGCGTGTAACCACTAAGAGAGGCTTAGTTACTTTAAGTCTATTCCTGGCTTCTAGAAACTGCCCTAGGAGGCCTATTTATACTATATATTATGCTGCTTTCTTTACTAACTATACTAGGTTTAAGATTAATTTATAGCTCTAAGGTTGGCTATTAAACGGCTAGGCTGCTTTCCTTAGATCCTTAAAGTTGGGGCATTCGATTAGGACGTGTCGTCCTATTTATTTATTCCCGCATATATACCTTAAGTTAGGCGCACGTTTAATCCTATAGAGGTAGCTTTTAAGGGCCACCTTACCTATATGGATCTGTGTAAGGGTGGTAGAGAAAGCCTTTAATAAACCCCCGTGCACCCTTAGTCTCTGCTTTAAGATCTTTAGTGCTAGTCTATGCAGTTCTCTCCCGGTCTCTCCTATCTCCCACTTATTTGCCTAGTAAGTTTATAGTCTTACTTTAGTTATTCTCTTTGCTGCGGATAATAGACTTTAGAGTAACTAAAAGGTAAGGGCTTTTAGTTCTATCTCTCCTCCTTCTCTCTACCCCATTACTATCTTCGCTAAGATATCCGCTTATTTATTCCTATTAATATTTATATATAACGGGACCCAGTGTACTGCTACAGGTATACTTAGCATCTATACGGCTTATATAGCTACTTAATTGTTTATAAATATTATTAATCTTCTAATTATTAGTAAGTGCTTAAGTGCTAAGTTAAGGGCTAGCTATAGCCCTCTTAGCTCTCCCGCGTATACTATGCTAACTTAGTTCGTTCCTATATAGTTAGCTACTTTAGCTCCTAGTTTAAAAATGCATACTAAAGCTCCTACCTCTCTATTAATTTTACTACCGTCTATATATACTAGTACGTGTCCTAAATTACTCTTAGCTTCCTATATAATCTAGTTATATTCTAGCTTACCTACTTCTATCCCTTTAGTAATATATATCTTTAGCGGCTTAGTCCACAGGCAGATAGTTTCTAGGCGAATTACTTCTATAAAAGGTATCCCTTCCTTAAGGCGGAGCGCTACCGTGTGTTCTAATTTTTAAAGAGGGCTATACTATTTAAACTTTAATAGGGCGGATCTCCGTAGCTGTTAAATCTTATAGTATAACAGCGACCCCTTAATTTAATTTAGAGAGGACTTAACCGCCTAGTAAAGCAATATTTTAATTAGTGGGATATATATCTCTACTTCTAGTTCTACCTTAGCGGTAGTTCTAAAAGCTCCTAATATAAGGCAAAGTGCTCTATACTAAATTCGTAATAGAACTTAGTAGATATTCTTTACTCTATTTATAAAACTACGCCCTCCTTCTAGTATATATTAGTAGGAGGCTGCATAAAGTATACGTGGCATAACTATAGCTGTATAGAGTTGGCGCATATATTTAGTTATAATACCCTATATTAATTCTATAATACCTAAAAGGCATATAAGTTGGCTTATAGATCTTTCCACTATATAGTCTAGGTATACTTTCCCTATTAGCTTATTATCTAATATAACGCTAAGGTATCTAGCTTTTGTTATTAGTTATACTGTTTAGGTTCTTCTATCCTTTATTATAAGCGCTAAAGGACGCTTATGTTCCTCTTTTAGGGCCTTCTTCCTAGGCCATATAAAGTAGATAAGTTTGTACTTTTATGGTGCGAATACTGAGGCGTGTCTATATGCCCACTTCTCTGCTCTCTCGTACAGCATTAACAGCGTCTTTATTATCTCTTCCGTGTTTCTCCCGTTTACTATTATACTTATATTATTAATATACCCTATAACTAGGCCATACCTTAGTCCGTCTTTATCTATAGCGATATTTAAGAAATCTGCGTTATAGAAAAGGTATAATATTAGCGATATTAGTAAGCCTTAGGGAATTCCTATTGGTATAGGGAATCTTTCTAATATTCCTTCTGGTAGTTTAATATATATAGACCTTTCTATAAGGAAGCTTTAGATCTATTTAACCATTAGTATAGGGATTCTTTATTTCTATAGGCAGTGAATAAGCCTTTGGTGTAATACGTTATCAAATACTCCGCTTACGTTAAGTATAAGCAGGCTTACTACGTCTTTGTCGCCCATTTGCTATGCAGTATATATCTTCTCTAAAAGGAGATATACCGCGTATTTACAACCTGCTACTGCTCTTCCACCTACATAGGTGCGTGGTAGGAGGCCATAGGCGTCTGCTATAAAGAGCATCCGTTTTATAAGCACTTTATCCATAACCTTACCTACTATATTTAGTAAGGCTATTAGTCTATATATCTTGGGGTCCTTAAAGTCTCCTTTCTTTAGTTTTCTTAGTGCTATAGTAATTAATCTTTAAAAGTGTGTAGGGCAGTATCCTATTATAAGGTATTAGTTAAACAGTTGGGTTAATGGTTCTTTTGGTTCCTTTATAGCCTTATAGAGCACGCGGCTTAGGAGCTGGTCCTCCCCTAGTGCTTTATTAGGGCTAGTTATCTTAATAGCTTCTTTTACCTCCTAAGTTTTAATATCCGGGACCTATAGGGGGTTCGGATATTAGTAGTCGTATAGGTTTTTTAGATCTACAGGCAGTGGTATTAAAAAGAAGGAGGCCTTAAGGGCTATTGTCTTTCCTTCTATAGTACGTTATAGGGTACCTATTGCGTCTCTAATATCCGGCATAAACGTAGTTCTTATAGTGTTCCGTTTTTAGGCCCAAGCATATAGGGACTAGAGTCCCTTTATATCTTTAACCTCACTTACTTTATTTCTATACTCTATTTTAGTTGCTTTCCTAATAGCTTTATCCTTCTCTTGCCTTGCTATTTATAGTATAATATAGTTTTCTTTAATTAGGTATCTATTAAAGTGCCTATATACGCGTTGTTCTGCCTTAATTACTTATATATATTTATCCGTCTATCCTAGTTTAGATTGCGGGCTAAGCTTAGCTTCTAGTATAGAGAGTTCTACAGCTTTAGTAAGGGTGTCTATAACTCTAATAATTATTATATTAATTTGGTCCTATAATAAAACTAGGGGCACTTCCGGAAGATCTTAGAGTATATTATAGAAGATTTCTTTATTTATCTTCTTAAAGAGTTACCTAGTTAGCTCCTCTTCTTATTTAAGCTAGTATCCAAACACTGTTTTTACTAGGAGGTCGTTAGAGCCTTTATTAAGCTCCTTATTAATTCCTATTTAAATTAAGTGGTCTACTGTATCTAAGGTAATAAAGCTAAGGTTAATTATTAAGGGGTTAATACTTACTCCCTTAGCTAGTCTTATAATAAGCCCTAGCTTAAAGCCTAGTTTAAGCCTATTATTTTCTATTACTTTAATAAGGTATTCTACTACTACCCTATAGTTATACCCAGCTTCGGGTCCTCCCTATCTAGGGTAGTAGAGATTAAAGTCTTCTACAACTATAGTGCTGTGGTCTAGTCCGTTTATTCTTCTTAAGGTATTATTTAGCTTTAGGAGTATATAGCCTCTTAGGAGGCCGTCTAACCAATTATATAGTAGGAGGGAGTTCGGGTTATAGATATTAAATACTATAATTATATACTGTTATTCTTCCCCTTAGTTTATAATTAATACTACTATAAGGTTGCTACCGTAATCTATAATATAGAGGTATTTAATTAGAATACTTCTGTTAATAAAAAAACACACCTATATTTTCTAGTAAGGTAGGTAATATAGGTAGAATCTGTCGCTAATTATATTTGTAGTCGTAGGGAGGTCCCTTTCTAGTCTCTTACTGCGCCACACCTCCTAGATAGCGATTACGTTGTACTACTAAGTCTACTTATCTCGTAGGAGCTCCTGCATTCTTATATAGCTCTTTCCTATATTATATTACAGAACCTTAATAGTGCGGATATCCGGGTCCTCTATTATTATAAACGGCCGGATATATTTATCTGTGGTAGTATAGGTGCTTTTCCTAAACTCCGTGTAGAGTACTATAAGCTACTATTAAGGTTAGAGCCCTCATCTTTAATTTCCGCTTGTTCGTCTATAATAATCTTAATTATCTCCCTTTCCTTCTCTTTCTCCTTTCTTAAGTTAGCTTTATTTCTGCTCTTGCTACGGCTTATTATAGTATTATCTTTTAGTTTATTCTTCCTGCTCTTTATACTAGGTTTTACTTTAGTAATATTATAGTTACTTCTTTCCATCCGTATTGGTAATATGTCCTATTCTAGGTTATTATTATCCGTCTCTTTATCCTAGCTAGGTTTCCTATTTAGGCTCCCTATTAGGCTTTATACGGCCCTTCTTTTATTACTTCTATCCATTATTTCCGTTCCCGTCCCGTCTATTTTATTTATAGTATTTACCGTACTTTTATTTATCTATAGTAATAGGGGTAAAAAGCTCCGTTAGCTTAAACTTTAACTCCCTATCTCTAATAGCCCTAGTAATATATATACTAGGTTTTTAGGCTAATATAGGTTTATATAGAGTCTAGCTTTCGCTTCCTCTATATATACCGTCTCCTTCCTATAGATAGAGCAGGCTAGCGACTAAGCGGTATACTTACCTTAGCAGAGATAGCACTTAGCCTATTTAGCCTTATAGTCTTTTATATTATAATCTTAAGCGGCGTATCGTCCGTATGTCTCTATTTTGCAATATTAGGTTCCTATATATCCGTATTAGTAGCATTTAAAACATCGCCTTACCTAGCAGGCGTAATCGTATTTTTTAGTTCTCTTATAGGTGCTATCCCAGCAAAGGACCTCCGTATAGATTGCGGCATTCGTATCTAGTGCGGTTTTAAATTCTAGCACTAGAGATATATCTCTCTATTTCTCCTTTAAAGGCTTTAATTACCTCTATTTAACGATCCTATAGTTGCTAAATGCCCTATAGTTCTCCAGCTTAAACTTTCTAATTATAGCCTTCTTATCTATATCGATAACGGACCGTATTAGTACGCTATATACTACTACTCCGTATATAGGTTTTATTACTTAAGAGCTCCTTCCCAGTATCTTTTCCTACTTATCTCCGTATTTACGCAGGTTATCTACCTACGCTAGCGTTTTAGTAAATATAAAAACGTTTCTAGATCTAAGGATCTTTAATGCAGTAATCTGTGCCTTGTTTACCAAAGCGTTACCTAATTTAGATAGCGCGTTATTTAGCTTTTTCTAGATAACTTTATGCGGCTCTCTAAGGCTCTAAAGAACCTCCATATTAGCCTTTTCGCTAAATTTAATAACTACGCATCTATACTCCGGTGCGGCTAGAGTTAGGGCAACGCTTATAGAGAGACATAACTGTATAGACGGGGGTGGTGGTGCGGCTATAGCGACGTTCGCCTAGCTTTAAACGGCTAACTATGGGCTTCTGTTTTATGCGGTAGGGGGGGTAGCTATCTCTTAGTTGTATTTAATGTATTTAACCGTATTTTTAATAACTTCTATTTAGCGTTTAAGACATATAAGGGTCTCTTCTAGTTTCTTTCTAGTAGGCTATTTAAGAGTTGTTTTAATGTACTTTAACACTAAATTAAAAAAGGGCTTGTATACCCTATATAGGAGGGCCTTCCCGTCTACTTTTTTATACGGCGGAGTGCTAAATTTAAGGATCTTGGCAATTTTAACCGTGATGTTTTAACCGTGCGCGTTGTAGTTTAGGTTAACGCGTCCTACTTTAGGCCACTAACCCTTCTTTTTAGCCATCTCTAGGTATTAAACGATAGCCAGAGGGCCTATGGGAAGAATACAGCTTGAGTTAGAACGCTAGATGTTGTAGTTATAGAGTTAACGTGTTCAGTAAGTAACCTGGCCACGTAAGTAACCTAGCCACCTCAAAACCCCACCAAAAATTAGAAAATTCATACATTAATATCTTAACAGCCACTCAATAATAAATTTTAATAATTTAGGTTTGGGCTTTTATATACGCTTTACAGCTTCTATTAAAGTTGCATAGTAATTAATTCAGTGGTTGTTAAGATATCGCAATTTGGCTTAATTTTGGCCCCCAAATTATAATATTTTAAAAACTACCCAACTAATTACTATGCAACTTTAGTAGAAGCTGCAAAGCGTATATAAAAGTCTAAATCTAAATTTTTAAAATTTATTATTAAGTGGTTGTTAAGATATTAAAGTATGAATTTTCTAATTTTTGAGGTGGCCAGGTTACTTGCGTGGCCAGGTTACTTACCGATTACGTTATTTTAAAAAATTTATTTTTGCAAAGATTCGTGTTTTTCCGCGGGGGGTTTTGCTTTACTTTTATAGTTAAGGTTAAGCATGGGTCTTAGCGGCGCTCTGTTAATAAGTAAGGGCGCTTTACCTAAAAAAAAAGCCTCTATTTCCTAATGCAGCGACACTAAAACAAATTTTACTAATATAATATTCTCTACTTATAGTACCCCTATAAGCCTATACTAATAGCCTTATTAATTATAAAGTATATATATATAGCTACTTTTAGTTTATATAGAAGCTAGAATTCTTAGGGGTAATATTACGAACACTTTAAGTATAATATTATAACTACTTAGGGAAGAGTCGGAGGAAGCTAGTTAGTTAATTTAGGCACGGTCTAGGATGGATTTGATAGAGCTATATAACGAAGAATAGTAACTAAGGTTATATAACGTTATACGTAGTATATATAGTATATAAAGAGAATGTATATATAATATATATAACACGTACCTTACGTATAAAGGGGATTTTTTAAAAGTACGGTTATCTATCTCTCGCACGGCACGAATAGGTTATAGTCTATTTCAAATATATTGATTGTGGGGGGTGCAGGCTTATAGGGCGGGATTTAGGCAATATTATAGCGTTTATAAGGCTTTTTAGGCCTAAACTTCGGAGATCTGGCCTGAATCCTACCTGGTGCCCCTAATAGGGTAGCCTGCCGCTAGACCTAAATAGGACTGTAAGTATCTAATCTAATATATATTGGAAGGGGGGTAGGTAGGTAAAAAGAACGACCTATTGAGTGCAGTTGCAAGCAATGATGCTGTTAACCGTGTTAAACATCTGGTTAAATACCTAAGTTGCAGGGTTTTCGGCTAAGCAATGTATAGACACGTGATATCTATCTCTCGCACGGCATAAATAGGTCATAGTCCATTTCAAATATATTGATTATGGGGGGTGTAGGCTTATAGGGCGGGATCTAGGCAATATCGTAGCGTTTATAAGGCTTTTTAGGCCTAAACTTTGGAGATCT
>Ga0307515_10018417_pt1 | contig 12640 bp, 3 predicted proteins | sample 17_EM_MG_FD_194513 | JGI IMG/M metagenome (GOLD analysis project Ga0307515, IMG submission 194513) | Populus trichocarpa ectomycorrhiza microbial communities from riparian zone in the Pacific Northwest, United States - 17_EM | ecosystem: Host-associated > Plants > Roots > Unclassified | place... | reverse complement strand
CCTGTACATACCTCTCCTTCTTCTCCTCAGCTTGATATCTTCGTAATACAGCATTCGTTCGCTTCATCTTGCAAGCATTTGTTCAAGTCTCTGTCGAGACATTTGTTCAATAGTTCGAGCCGTCACAATACGCTGGCGATGCGACCGTAGAACGCCTTAGGATCTAATGCAGACGAAACCACTAAAAGCATATTAATAGCATCTAAGCCATTTTCTAAATCTTAAAATAATTAGATATCTATAAACGCTAAAGACTAGTTTAACTTATACACCTAGGCTTAATAGAAGCTTAGTAAGGTTACTAGTGTCCTACCTAATACCACTAATATAAAGGAGCTAGATAAGCTGGCTAAGAAAATAGCTAACTTATAGAGTATTATCGATTTAATAAAGCCCTCCCATTACCTCTTTAGTAAAGAGTATAAGTTATATAGCGAACGCATACGCCGAATAAATCTTAACGCCCTAGTTAAGAAGTTACTACCTAATATTAGCGGTACTACTTAACAGCATTTTAACCGGTAAATTGCCGCAGTTAAGAACCGATTTAAGGTTAATAACGCTAACTATAACTATAAGCGACGTACACGCTAGGCCATTAAAGGTCTTATAAAAAAGAAGACAATCGCCTAACTATTTTATCGCCAGTTAGGCACTAAGGATAAGGGTCCTTTACTATAGGATAAATTTAAGACTATAGTCCAAGACTAGATCAGGAACCCCATAGTAAAACGCTTTAATAACGCTATAATATACTATACGGCTATTATAAAGGAGAACTAGAGGTTTAACGTCTTCCTAGCCCATATACGTAGCTTAGAAGACCTCTTCTTATATACCCCTTTTATTAATCCTAAACAATAGGTAGACTTTTAGTTCTTATATCTCCCAGCCTACCTATAAGCAGAGCTCTTCCGCTAGAACTTTACCTAACGGGTAAGAACCGCTAAAGACCTCTTTAACGAAATCTGCTATATAGAGCAATTACTTAATACTACAAAGCTCGCGGAAGATCGCGTAAGTAGCAGCGGCAAATTATCGCGTATAAAGCGCGGTCGTAGTATAGGCTCTATAAACTTAGGCTTAAGGAACAGAACCTAAAAAGGGCAACGCTTTTTTAAGTAAACTCCTAGGGAGACTACCTAAAAGCTAAATAGCTTAGGGGACCCCCTAGACGCTAGTGCTGCGTAGGCAAGTTAAAGGACCGTAGGCGGCCACTATAAGGAATACTAGAAGTAGGCTAAAGAGAAGTTAGCTTAGGCTTCGGAAAACCTAAAGCCCTAGTAACGTATCTCTCTTAACTATAACTAGGGCCTAATATAAAGGGAGAGAAGAAACGCATTATAGTATATATTATAATAGATACGCCCTAGGGCAAAGTCTGCCTATATACTTTATATAATAATAGGTGCCAAATTAACCTTATTAATTAAGATATTGTCTATAGGTTTAACCTGCCTATACGCTATACGCTATATTTACGTAAACCTATTATACGTTTCCTTAATAGCAACTAGATAATAATCTAGAATACTTATAATCTAACAGTTACCACTAGCAACTCCTAGGGTACCTCTCGCACTATTAGCCTGCAGACCTTTTAGGGCGGCTTATTTAATAGTTACAATATAGTTCTTAGATAGGATTAGCTCGCGGAAGCAGATTTATTAATTAGCTTCCATTCTAAATAGTTTATCTAGGGTACTTTAGACCCTAAAAGCCTCTAAATAGTTACCTTTAACGCTTTCCTGGCAGACATTAAGGCTAGTAAAATAGTCTATTCGCTATAGCTAGAAGACTTCTTCTTTACGCCGGTCGTAAACATAATAGAGGACCTATTATTACTGGCAGCGAGTACCCGTATAGACCCTCCGGATATAGAGATACTAGTTATAAACATAGTAGAAGACCTACTGTTACTAGCAGCGAGTACCTATAGAGACCCTCTAGTGCTGGCGAAGATTACCTATACGTAAGGGGGAGGTAATTAAAACCCTAAAACTATTAAGTATACTATAGTAGAGCTATATGCACTCTTAATACAAGTATACCTACAAAACACATATCGGCCGCAGCTTTTTCTTTACTGGCTCCCGGAAGTACACTACTATATAATAGTTGCTTTAACCTTCGTAGCCCCTAGCTTACTAGATATATATAAGGAGGAAATTAATATCTTCTCTAATAAGCTAGCAAGTATACTACCGTAAAACTCTAAGTACGACTATATAATTAACTTAGAAAAAGGCAGAACGCTACTGTAAATACCCCTCTATAACCTCTTACAGAAAGAGTTATAGATCTTATAAGAGTACCTAAATAGTGCTCTTAAAAAGGGCTGAATTAGGCCTAGCAAGTTGCCTGCTAGAGCGCCTATCCTCTTTATACTAAAAGTAGACGGTATAATACGGCTATGCGTTAACTATAGACGCCTAAATGAGATTACAATTAAAAATCGGTACCCCCTACCGCTGGTCGGCGAGCTCTTTAATAGGCTTAGCTATACAAAGATATTTATAAAGCTAGATCTTTATAATACGTACTATAGAATTCGCATTAAAAAGGGAGATAAATAGAAAACCGCATTTAAGATACGCTACGGTCACTTTAAGTACTTAGTAATGCCCTTTAGTCTTACTAACGCCCCTATAACCTTTTAGAGCTATATTTATAAAGCTCTAAGAACCCTAGTAGATACTATCTACGTAGTTTACCTAGATAATATTCTTATTTACTTAAATGACGAAGATAAGTATGTTAAGTACGTTAAGCAGGTACTACAATAGCTTTGCGCTTAGGGCCTATACGCTAAACTATTAAAATACATCTTTTATACTAAGAATATTAAGTTCCTAGGCTTTATTATTACCCCTAGGGGTATTATAATAGACCCTAACCGCGTAAAAGCTATTAAGAAATGGCCTAAGCCTAAGTCCTATAGAGATATCTAGGTCTTCCTTAGCTTTGCCAACTTCTATAGGCGATTTATTTAGAACTACTCAGATACCGTATACCCCCTATATATATTTCTTGTATAGGCACATTACAACCTAACGTTAGATAGGGAGAAGAAGAAGAAGCGTAAGTTAAAAGGGTCTACTAAATGGTATTAACCCTAGTCCTGGCCTAATAATATATAGTAGGCGTTCCGTAAGCTACGCGCTGCGTTTATATAGGCTTCTCTACTTCGCCACTTTAACCCTAATCTACCCCTAATAGTAATTACTGACGCTTCCGACTATACCTATAGCGGTATACTTCTGCAGCCTTTAAGGTAGGGAGATTAACTCCACTAGCACCTAATTGCTTATTATAGTTAGAAGCTTACTAGCCTAAAAGTACGGTATAATACACATAATAAAGAACTACTTACTATAGTGTAATGCTTTAAGATATAGCGCTATTACCTTAAACACGCCGCGCATATAACGCGCGTGCTCTGCGATTATAATAATCTTAGGTACTTTATAACTACTAAGAGCTTATCTACTTACTAGGCCTAGTACACTAAGGAACTAGCTAAGTTTAATTTTAAGATTAAATATAAGCTAGGCAAAGCAAATCTTATTAATACACTATCCCGGCGCCTGGATTATACTAAAGGCTTTAAAAATAGCAGTAAGAGGACATTCCTTAATGCTATACTGCCTATATTGCAGTAAAAGTTGCGGGTTATAGGCCTTATAGGCGGCCTTGGTGTTACTATACTATACTAGCAAGTAGTATACGTACAGTATATAAGCAACCCTTATAAACTTAGCGCTGGCGGACTAGAGCGTTCTGCTATTCTCCTTAAGACTACTTTAACTAGCCTAATGGCGCTTAACCCTAGGGAAGACCTCTTAGCCTAGGCTATAGTCCCCTATAACGACCTAGCGAGTCACCTATATATTATATATTACTTGCTAGCACCAACTTTGCGCAGAGTCTCGTGCCACGGCAAGAGGTAGTAGTAGCTGCTTTAGCCAAAACAGCATTTACGGAATACCCCCCTAAGTTACTAGTTAATTTTATTTATAGAGTATAAAAAAGGGACGCCTTTATACACTCTATATATAATTAGTTAACCTAGAAATAAGTTCCTACTAGTAATAAGGACTATACCCTTAATAATTAAGGACTCCTAAGGTAAAATAATAAGGTCTAGGTGCTAAATTGCATACTACTATAATAGGAGATCCTTAAGCGGAATTATAACAATCCTATAGGCGGCTATTATAGTTTTAACTATACCTTTAAGGTAATTGCGCGGAAGTATGCTTAAAACGGCCATACCTAGGACCTCCACAAATACTTAGATAATTATAATACCTACTAACGCTCTAAATCGCGCCGCTATAAACTCTATAGTAAGCTGTAGCCTCTCTAGGCCCCTACCCAAGCCTAGTAGCATTATTTACTTAACTTTATTACGGATTTCCCAGAGTCTAAGACTCCTAATAGCATAGAGTATAACTTCATTCTTATCCTTATAGACCATTTTACAAAGCTAGTATGCTACTATCTAGTACGTAAGATAATTAATACTATACAACTCGCAGAACTCTTATTTAGAGTCTTTATATAAATAGGGCCTCTAAATAATATCGTCTTTAATAGGGGTAGTGTATTTATAAGCAAGTACTAAAGCACTATATACTACTATCTCCGCGTTTAATATAAACTCAGCACTATATTCCACCCGTAGATAGATAGTTAAACGGAGCATTAAAACTAGGAGCTTAAGGTATACCTACATATATTTACAAACTAGGAACAGTCTAATTAGGCCTCCCTACTTAAAGAAATAGCCTTTACCTATAACTCTAAGGTCTATACTATAATAAAGCGTTCTCCTATTAAGCTCGCCTATAGCTAGCTACTAAACGTCCTAAATAGAGTCCTAGATAGCGTCTAAGACGCCTAGCAAGATAGGGAGGGGTCTAAGTTAATAAATATCTAACTTATAAAGACGTATTTACAACGCCTGCGCCTTACACATAAGGCAGCGGCGGCGTCAATAATGCATGCCTAAAAGCTTTAGGTAAAATACTATAATCGTTACTACCTGGCCAAACACTTCGCCGTTAGTAAACAAGTCCTACTTTCCTCTAAAAATATCTACACAAAACGTCCTTATAAAAAGCTTAACTATAAGTTTATAGGACCGTTTTAGATCCTAGAGCGCATAGGGCAGTAAGTATATAACTAGAGCTTCTACTTACTATAGCACGGCTCTACCCAGTCTTCTATATCTCCCTACTAGAGCCTTATAGGTTACGCCCTAGGTTTTAACCCCTAGTAATAAAAGAGCTTAAGGAAGGCAGCTGGGAAGTAGAAGTAATTATTACCCACTAAAATCGTGCTAGATAACCACAGTACCTTATTAAATAGCTAGGATGGCTAAATAAGTATAATAAATGGAAATATAAGACAGAACTTAAAAATTGTTAATAACTATTAGATAAGTACCGCAAGCGGGATACCCTAGCCTTATAGCCAAAGCGTAGGCGAAAAGTAAGCGCCACTATTAAAATATAACCTATATTAAAGCGGAATAGAGGACGTCTAAAGGGATTAAAGAATAAGTAACGATTGCTGTAACTTATAGGTAAGGCTACGGCGTATACTGGTAACAAAGCTTAATTTAAAAAGCACCCTTCCTAGACCTAGTCCGTTACTTTATACTAGCTAAGTAGATTGTTTATATATTAGAGAATAGGCCTATTTATAATTAGGGTCCATTTAACTAAGGTCTATAACCTGCTAGTAACCCGCCAGTAATAACCTATACTAATAACTTATACACTATTCTATATATATACTACGCAGATAACGTATAAGGCTAAAGCATAGGTTAGCGGCGGGTCTAATAGGTATATAGCCTTACTGTCCTAATCTGGCTGTATATAAATAACCTATAACCTACCCGGGAAGTATATACGGCGCTATGCCGGTATAGCATAAGGCTAAAGTAGGGTTAGTGGCGGATTTAATAGGTATATATCCTTACCGTCCATAAATCTAGCTACATGTAAATAACCTATGACCTACCCGCGAGGTACTAGCGACCTACCTATATAAGTGAGCTTTGGAATATTTCTGGTCTACCAAATTTAGGCAACGGTATTAAGCTCTATTAGCTCTACCTATTAAATAAACTAATTAGGATTTTCTATACCGGGTATATAAAATCGCTACTAGCTCGGTTAAATGTGGGGGAGTTTTAGCAAGGCAAATCTAACTAATTAAATAACTTTAACCGCCGGTTAAAGTTCCTTAATATCTTCGCGCCGCGTATATATACTACCCGTCTCTCTATACGCAAAATTAAGACGCTCTTTCCCCTCCAAAAATTTTCCCTACTAAGGTTTTTTATAGGGTTTTATTAAGGCTTAAGTATATAAAGGATCGGGGACGGCCCTTTTTAAAGGGGGGGTATTGTTAGGTAAAACCTAAGTAGATAGTTATATAGCCGTAAGGTACGGGCGACCCTAGGGCAACCCAGGGGTGACTCGCCCGTAAGGCACGTGCTCTGCACATACCTAGGGAAAACCCTTCCTACCTCGCACACAGACTCCTCCTTTTCCTTTAAGGATTCGTCTCTGTCTATACAATATACCCATTATTCTATTACTGGACTCCCTATCCACGCCCTCACCTTATAGTTATTAAACTGCTAGTAAAAGAAGACTTTTAACCTATAGATACTAGTTAGTAGGGATTTGCTTTGCAAATCCTATACCTCTATAGTACTGCGGGGGCTGCTTTATAGTAGGGAGTAAGCTTTAGGTAGAGCCTTATATAGAGCTTTAGTAGAGCTTCGTATAGAGGTTTACGCAGAGCCTTATGGAGAACTACGTGCGGCGTGTAGACGTATAGATATATAGATATCTAGACGTATAGACGTTCGTACAGGCGTTTATATAGGTAATTAATTAACAAATTAATTAATTGTAGAGCCGTTTATATAGACGATTATAAAGTCTTCCTGGTATATTAGTACTGCGTATTAGTAGAGCTTAGAGTAAAGTGTTGTGTAGAGCTTTGAGCAGAGCCTTACGTAGAGCTTTTAAATAAAGCTTAAGTAGAGCTCCGTGTAGAGCCTTAGTAGAGCTTTAAGTAGAGCTTTAAGCAGAGCTTTAAGCAGAGCTTTAAGCAGAGCTTTAAGTGGAGCTTTAATAGGGATTTAAGTAGAGCCTTGTGCAGAGCTTTGAGCAGAGCTTTGATAGAGCTTTAAGTAGAGCCTTAATAGAGCTTTAAGTAGAGCTTTGATAGAGCTTTAAGTAGAGTTTTAATAGAGCTTCGAGCAGAGCTTCGAGTAGAGCTTTATATAGGCGTTCGTGCAGCCGTTTATATAGACATTTGTAGAGACATTTACACTTAATCTTTGGAGTTAAGTCGCTCGATATAAGGAAGCCAACAGCCATCCTTCCTACAGAACGGTATACGGCAAACAGAACAGCCGTATAGAGTTCTTGGAGCTCTACGAGGTCTCTTCCAATCCTTACTATTACGAGGTTTACGAGTTGTATTTGGTAAGAGATCTAAGAGAGGCTTCCCGCGTCCTCTATATTATATTTAAGTCTTCTTACTAGCTTTAATATAAGCAGAGCAGAACTTCTGCTTATGCCTCGTAAACAGCTTTATAAGCTTATAATCCTCTATAGGGTACCACAAAATATTACTTGTAGAGTGTTGCAGTGGCCTCTCCCGAGTATACACTCGCTGGCAAGTTAACTGCTTAAAGAGAGCCTACTGGAGGTCCTTCCGGAACTGCTTATGCGTATCGTAATAAGTATTAGACAAACGGTATAAGGAGAGTAGAAAGTAATTAACGAGTATAATATTAAGTAGGAAGTGCTATAGAGGCTTCTAAGTCTTTATATAAAGCCTCTAAGTATTATAATAAGATTGTCTTTGGTCTATAAGATCTACGCCTAATATATAGTGATTATAGTTGTCTATAAAGATAGGAATTGGCAACTCTTTAATAATGGCGTTGCCGAATACCTTACGAGTTTATTTAGTAGAGCTAGCAGTAAGGGTAGGGCGTCTGTAAGTGATGGTAATAGATTTCCGACCTATAGTAAATATATAACGTTAGTTAAAAATAGAATTAAGAGGCAAGCCGTATATCTTACTATTGTTAACTATGCTTATAAAAAGAGCGATTTAGGCGTCCTTTTAAGCGAACTCTATTACCTTTGAGTCCTTTAAGGCTGCTCCGTAGAGTACGCCCTATAGTATTTAGGCTGTATAGTAGAGCTTAAGGTAAGAGAGTCTCTTGTTAATTTGCTTAGTGGGTGCCTTTCTTTTAGTGCCTTTACCGTTAATTAAGATATCGCCTTTAGCGTTACCTAATTCCTTACGCTTAGTTTTAGTGGTTTAAATAGTACTTATGTCTTTAATTCCTAATTAGCGAAGCCTAGTAAGAAGCTTAATACTTATAAATAGATTATTAAGCTAAACTATGTGCCTCCCTAGAGGATAGAGAGGCTTATTTATATCTGTATTATGCTAAGTAAGTAGATTAAGTATAACTGCCTACGTCTTTAAAAAGCCTTCCTTCTTAGTGAATATAGTATTAAAATCTACTAGGCCCTTCTTATTGCCTTTAGCGTGCTATAACTAATTAAGGACGTAGCCCTTATTAGCTAATACCCAAATCTTAAAGCCTTTGGGCGTTGGTTTTAATAGAATATTAATAACTTTGGATGCGCGTCCTATAAAGCGTTATATCGTCTTATTAACCGTAAGGTAAGTTCCTAGTGTATAAAGATTGCGACAGCTTAATTAAAGGTATTTAGAAAGGTTAGTAACTCTATTAAATATAGTATAAGGAGTAGGATTTTCCTTTAGCTAAAGAGCTATACACCTAAAGTAGCGATTAAGTTGCTAAAATCTTACTAGGCCTATATAGTTTTTAACTATATAGCCTGCGCCAGCTAGTTCTAAATCCCCCCAGTAGTCCTTAATAGAAGATTCTATGGTGATGCCTATATGAATTAGCACACTAAGGTAGGCGTACAATTCCTATTAATCTACTAGTTTCTACCTACGTGTAACTTGGCGTCTTTCTCTACAGGATAAAGCTCTGCATGTTTATTTGTCTACTTTGCAAGCTTATCTACGATCTTATTAGTAAAGAAGAGCTTAAATATAGCTAAGGGTTCATGTAGATTAAGGTTGGGAGGAAGATTTGGGGTGCCATGGTCGTTAAAATTCGCGATATGCAAGGGCTCAAAGCAGGGCAACGGCCACGGCTGTGGGGGTGGTTTTTTTGCTTTCCGAGTCGGTGGAATTAAATACTAGGTCGGTGGAACAAAGTCTATATCATTAGAAGTACGATTGGAAGGCATGGTCGAGTAATGTATATTAATTGAATCTATGTAGGTAATACGCGTACTTTTGATTCTGGTGTTTTGGTGTTCTGCGCACGGTCCAATTTTGGTAGGACGCTACCAGGGGAAGGGATAGGCGTTCGTACGGCCGATTGTAGAGTCTTCCTGGTATATTAGTGCTGCGTATTAGTAGAGCTTTAGAGCTCTATATAGGGCTTTAAGTAGAGCTTCGAGCAGAGCTTTAAGTAGAGCTTTAAGTAGAGCTTCGTGCAGAGCTTTTGCAGAGCTTCGTGCACAGCTCCGTGCACAGCTTACCCCTAAGCTCGTCTACAAAGGTCCTTATAAAGGTCCTTATAAAGCTCTCTACCTCCACGTAGACGTAGAGCTTATAACTGTATTAGGGCCCGTATAACAACGTATAGAGGGCTATAGAGTAGATGTATAGCATGCGAAGAGGGTTATTTATAAAGGTATAAAGCGATATTTACAATATATATAGCGGTAAATTATTAATATATAAATAGGGCATAAAATATTAAAGTTAGTAGCGGTTAGTTAAAGTCTTAGATCTTATTTTACGCGTATAGTTGTAAAAAATCCAACTACCCTTTTATTGCGCCACTATAAAGCTATTATATAACTAGCCACTTATAAATAATATAGATTGCAGAATAAAGACGCTATATTAGAGATATAGGGCTTTAATTACGTATAGTTATAGTATAGTTAGGGGTAGTTAATATTTAATTTTGGTGAGGGAGCGCGTGCTAAGACATCTATTGCCAATATTTAATATTGGCACTATAAATATTGACAAATGCCAATATTTTATTGGCTAGAATTTCGCTTATTGAAAACCACGCTAGATACTAGAACCAATCAAGCTATAGGATAGGAGGTGGCTAAGTTATATAGCCTATTATATTATAAGTTTAAAACGTAGAAATATAGGAACGTAGAAATGTATATAATATCCTAATATACTAATATACTTAGTATATTTCTTAGAAGTTAGGTTATATATTTAAAGAACTATAATCTCTACCTAAGTAGTTCTTTTCTTTATAGTAAATCTTAAAATATAATTTAAGTTAATCTATTAGGCAACCTACTTTACTAGTTATATTTATATTATTAACTATTTTATATCTATATACCTAGCCCATTAATAAGTCTATTGTGGTATTTTCTATAAGGCTTTATTATACTAAAAAATAGGCTATAGAATTAGTAACTTTCTTTAAATCGCTTTTAATATAAGTTTAATAAGCATTTAATTTACTATAAGGAATAGGTTTAATCTACTTATAATTTTTTAGGCTATTAAAGTTTTACCTTATATAAAGCTAATTAGGGTAGGTAGTATAGCAGTTATAAAAGTATTATACTTATCCTTATACTCTTTTAGTCAGAGCTCCTCTATAAGGCTTATACGCTATAATTAATTAGATTTTTAAGATTACTAGTAAGTCAATACTTTTTATTTTTATTATAATTAAATCGCTAATAAAACTAGGTAACTACTATTTATATACCCCTTAAATAATATATATATACCCTATACCTTATTTAGTTTAGATACTTCCTTATTTAGTTTAGACACTTCCTTATTAATTTAGAGTATTATATACGTTTGACTTATTTACGCCTATATTACGAAAATCAAAGTGCGCGTTATATAAGTTCTACTATAAAAAAGTCTTATAGGAAATACTACGGTGGACTTATTAAAGGGCTAGGTATATAGATTAAGGAATAGTTAATAACGTAAATATAACTAGTAGAGTAGGTTACCTAATAAATTAACTCTAATTATAATCTAAAATTCACTATAAAGAAGAGAACTATCTAGGTAAGGATTATAGTTCTATAAATATATAATATTACGCCTAAGAAATATACTAAGTACGTTAATACGTTAATACGTTAGTACATCCTTTTTATTTCTATATTTTAAACTTATAATATAACTATCTATATAACTTAGCTACCCATTATTTTATAGCTTAATTAGGTCTTATGCCTTTTATATTATTTTAACTAATATATATATATATCTCTTTTTAGTAGTTCTACTACTGTTAATATAAGGTCTGTAATACTATCTCCTTTCTTTTTATTTTTATTTTTAAAAATTTCTTATATTTCTAAGTTATTTATTAGAGGTATAGTATTCCTATCTTTAATTTAATAACATTTATTATTTCTAATACTTCTTATTAGATTCTTTATATTTAACCGTTATAATTAACTAGTTGTCGGGACAATATCACGTGTCGTTACGTGGTTGTCACGTGGCGCCGTAGCACTAGCGTGGTGAGGAGCCTTAAGCTCCTTACCCTTCCTTGTTTGAAGAATAAAATCGAATCAACAATTATCATACTATCTACGAACCGTAGCTACGTGATATCACCTTGTGTAACCAACACTAGTAACTATAATTCTTTTATTTAGTAATATTATACTATTTTATTCTCGTTATATAGAGAAGAAGTTAGTATATATTATAAATAAGGCTCCGTCTAGTCGCTAACCTTTTTCTTACGCTAAGTATATATAAACAAATATATAATTGTTCTATAATATTTAATCTATCTCTAACGCTAAATATATATATTTTATTATTATTTATAACTGTCTAGTTCCTTATTTAATTTATTTTAGAGTTTTAGATCTAGTATATTGCTAAAAAGGTAGAAGACCAACTCTCCTTAGCCTATAGTAATTTAAATTGTTTATATAATAAGCAGGAGCAAGCTCTTACTAAGCTTTAACGCCTTTATATTAAGAAGTCTTAAAATTTTACCGCCTAGCTAACTGCTTATACTTAACTATCTCGCCTTAAAAAGTTCGTAAGAAGGTGCGCTTAAAGAAGTTATATTTTACTAAGTAAGGTTTAGTAAAACTTAAGGCTAAAAAGGCTAAAAAAGCTAAAAAGGATTCTAATTAAAAAGAGGTGGAAATAGCTAGTATGCTAGCAGTAGATCCCTTAGATATTTTGGCTTATTTATTACCTTTAACTAATCCTTTTATATTTAGCTCCTTTTTAGTATTACTTAACCCATTTTCTTCTAATACTCCTATACCTTTTCTATAGCGTTTTTAAAGTTTTATAATACCTCTTAGGTAGTCTTATTATAGCCTATCTACTTAACTTTATACTATATTTTGTTGTTAATGTTCTTATAACTAATAATCTTTAAAACTTACTATTTATCTTCTTCTTATCCTCTATATATATCTGCTTTATAAACTAGTGGCTTAATATTTCCATATACTAGCTTTAGTATTATAATATACTATATAGGATAGATCTT
>Ga0307515_10018416_pt1 | contig 12640 bp, 14 predicted proteins | sample 17_EM_MG_FD_194513 | JGI IMG/M metagenome (GOLD analysis project Ga0307515, IMG submission 194513) | Populus trichocarpa ectomycorrhiza microbial communities from riparian zone in the Pacific Northwest, United States - 17_EM | ecosystem: Host-associated > Plants > Roots > Unclassified | place... | reverse complement strand
TGTGGCGGTTATTGTCTATATATATCGTTTTGACTGTTATTATACTCTAAAAGGCTCAAGAATACTTAGTGGTAGCTCTGTAAATGAAATAAGTTGTTACTGTCCCGGAGGATGTGGCTAGAATATCCCGTACATATCTGCCTATAAAGGCTATCATATCCTTCTTTATGGATATTTGTGATCAGTGCTAGTGTTAGCAACGGGTCCGGGTAACCCGCCAGCGGTCCGGGTTTTGACCTGCGGTTCGGTTCAGTTCGGTTCCAGAACCGGCCAAAAACTCGAACCTCTTTTGTCTTTGCGGGTTGTTACCCGGCCAGGACATAGAACCTCGGGTATTTGGCCGGGTTGGAACCGAACCGCAGTTCCAAATATACGGTTCCTACAGATTTGGCTCCAATTCAGTATATGAGTTCTGATCGTATCGTGACATGATCAGTACGTAAATTGTGCAGTTTTAGCCTCTCTTTCACCTCCTGCATTCAGATTTGCGATCGGACTGATATTCGTTGAGTGGCTGTGAAATAAAGGCGATTTTTCAGCGAATTTCGCGTGTTTTCGATAGCGCCTCCACGATCATTGGTCCGATCGCAAATCTGAATGTGGGAGGTGAAAGAGGGGCTAAAACTGGTCAGTTTACGTACTGATCATGTCATGATATGATCAGAACTCAAATACTCAATTGGAGCGAAAATTGTGGACATGAAATGCCGGGTTTTTGGTGGTAAAACCGCCCCATTTCCTACGGTCCGGGTTTTTCGTGTGGTAAGACCCATTGCAACGGTCCGGTTTGGGGTGGAACCGAACCCGGAACTGACCCGGGAATTTGGACCCATTGCTAACACTAGTGATCATGCACCACTCATATTACCAAAGATGCAAGACCAAATATCATTGACGCTCTGGTGACACTCATTTTCAGGATGTGGTTGGGCGCTTGAGTAATCTTGTTTTGCACATCAAGGCGGCTAATACGTCGAAAATGAACCATGACGTACCAAGGTCAATATTGTACGATTAACAGTAGCATATCTGAATGCGACCATAAATGTGAAACCCGAAACGCAGAACCTGAGATTAGAACCGACGGGTCTAGCCAAACCTGGCGAAACCCGCAGGTTGACGGGTACAGGTCCAGGTTTGGCCCGCCAAGAGTCTGCGGGTCGTCTTTGTGGTCGGTTCTGGAACCGAACCAACCCGTTATTGCAGTCCAAACCCGGACCGCTGGCGGGTTACCCGGACCCGTTGCTAACACTAATGAAGCGCCGTACGAAATGCCATATGAAATGCTGCATGGATTTGGAAAACCTACGCAGATAGATAAGAGATCCAAATCTCACATGCATGAAGCGCCTGATGAGGAAGCAGAAAACGCCCACAGCTGGCGCCTCCGCCGAGAGGATCAAACTGCCCAGCGTTCGGCAGCAAATGCAGAAAACATCGCCCACAGCCGGCGCCTCCGCAGAGAGGATCAGACTGCCCGGCGCTCGGCAGCAGCAATCAAGAAATCAAGCTAAGTACCACGAGCAGCTCCAGATCCGGCTCCAGTTGCAGCTCCAGCTCCGCCGATAGGGAGTCGTGTCACAAGAAGTCAAGGTTCAGTCTCCACACAAGCATTAACGGCATCCGCAACAGATCCATTCACCTATGCGGAAGCTATAGAAAACCCTCAACGAGATCACTGGAAAAGAGCCATGGAAGAAGAATGCACATCGATCCTGCTCAATAACACCTTCTCCGCTCTCAACTCCCGGGAAGCACGGCAACTGCGTGTTAAGCCAATTGGCTCCAAGTGGGGTTATCAGACTAAACACAACCCTGACAGGTCCACACAGTACAAAGCATGGCTAGTCATAAAGGGCTACAAGCAGACGGATTTTGGTGAGACGTATGCCCCTGTTGGGAAGCTAACTACGTTTCGGTATCTCATCTCTCTCATCGGGAGATATGGATGGAATATGGACCACTTGGATGTAGTTACTGCCTTCCTAAATCCCGAAATTGACGATGACGATATCTATATGACTCTACCAGCAGGATGGCCAGAAGGTCTCAACGCCCCGAAAATCATTGTCAGACCCAGAAAAGCTCTCTATGGTCTTAAACAAGCTCTGCGGTTATGGCATGACGATATCAATGCTTTTCTACTCTCTCTTGGGTTCACACAGTCCTCAGCCGATCCCAATGTGTATCTCCCCAGCGATGGTATTCTGATACTTCTGTATGTCGACATTATCTCTATGTCATATCCGCAGGCCGCCGCCAAGGCTGCGATCGAGGTCAAGGCAAAACTCTCCGAGAAATATCATATCATGAATGTCAGCCTGGCACATCAATTCCTCGGCATCGAGATCTACCACGATGAAAATGGTGCTGGAATCAGTCTCGGTCAGGCAGCCTATATCACCACAATCCTCAAACGATTTAGCATGGAGCATCGTCACGGCGTCTTGACGCCCACGGATCCCAATATAAAATTCGACTCGGCCGAGAATCGGGGGGAGAAGGAATTGGAAGATCTCACAGACTATGAAGCAGTCGTGGGATCACTAATGTATGCTGCACTTGCAACTCGGCCTGATATCTCGTATGCGGTCGCTACTCTTTCTCGTTACGATTCGCGGCCATTCACCGGCCATATGACCGCTGCCAAGAGAGTCCTTCAGTATCTCAAATCTACAGCCGATTTTCGACTACACTTCAACTGCAATGGCATTGGCATTGGGATTGGCATCAGCATCGGCATTGGCATTGGCATTGACATCGACAAGAGTCTCGTAGGATACTCGGATTCCGATTGGGCCAATGACAGCGCGGACTGCAACTCTCAGGGAGGCCATGTGTTTCTCGCCAGCAATGGAGCTATCTCGAAGCAGTCTCGAAAGCAAAGTCTCATCGCCATGTCAACTCTTGAGGCCAAATTCATCGCCTGCTCGGAGGCCTCTAGAGAAGCGAAATGGTTACTACAATTGCAAAAGGATATTCACGGTTCTCAGAAAGATTCACCATGGCTGCCAATCAACTGCGACAATCAGGGTGCTCTCACCCTTATCACCACAGGAATCATCAAAGCTCGAACTAAACACATCGACGTTTGCTATCACAACAGTCGAGATCTGCATAGACGACGAGTAGTCAACTACTCCTATGTAAACACAAACGAAAATGTGGCAGATATACTCACAAAAGCACTTACTAAAGATACGCATATGAAGTTCACGAAAGCAATGGGTTTATGGTATTAGAGGTCGATTTAAGGTTGGATTTAAGGTTGGATTTAAGGTTGTTTCACTGTTCTTTTGGGCATGCGGATTTCCTTGTCTCTCTATGGATGGCCATCCTCAGGCTACGGTAGTACTCTTTCCCTGCTCACTTTCCACGCAGGGTTTTAAGAAGGCTACTATGGAAATTACAGTTGTTTGCTCCTTTGTTTGTTTGTTTTTCTTGCTCCACGGAGCGTAGCAAGAGGGGGGAGTGTTGCATATATGGTTTATCTCCTGTCGTATGGCTTCAGTTGGGCTGATGCATAATCTCTCTAAGATGATGGTCATTCCATACTCAGCTGGAGATGCCACTCAGCTGGAGATGCCAGCTGAGTGCGCATGCATGCGTACAAGACATACAAAGACATACTCCGACTACCTCGTATATAAGTCCAAGAATGTACCTGTACTTTAGAATATACAAGGCTTCTAGCAATCAGTACATTTCAATACAGAGTGTTGAAATGTACTAATTTCTAGAAGCTTAATTATATTCTATCTAAGAGGGCCACAAGGCCAATATATATGAGAGTGCAAGTACGGCTGAATGCCATCAGCCCGTATCAGAGTCAACAGTCGTCTCCGGCCATACGAGACATCTCCGTCTCCGGCCATACAAGACATCTCCGCCTCCGGCCATACGAGACACCTCCGTCTCCGGCCATACGAGACTCATCTCCGGCTGAGACCTGTATCTGCAACACAGAGTACAGAGCTGGATCCGGACTCACTTGCGATCAGAGCCGGTCATCGGGTACTCGTTTGTAACAGGCCACAGAGGTGGATCCGGAGACTCACATGCTAACAGTGCCGGCCATCAGGCACTCGTTAGCGACAAGCTACAGAGGTAGATCCGGAGACTCACGAGCTATCAGAGCCGGCCATGGGGCACTCGTTAGCGATAAGCCACGAGCACAGAGGTGGATCCAGAGACTCACTAGCTATCAGAGCCGGCCATCAGGCACTCGTTAGTGACAGGCCACAGAGTACAGAGGTGGATCTGGAGACTCACTTGCTATCAGAGCCGGCCATCAGGCACTCGTTAGCGACAGGCCACAGAGGTAGATCCGGAGACTCATATGCTAACAGTGCCAGCCATCGGGCACTCGTTAACGACAGGCCACAGAGGTGGATCCGGAGACTCACCGGCTATCAGAGCCGGCCATTGGGCACTCGTTAGTGACAGGTCACAAAGCACAGAGGTGGATCTTGAGACTCACAGCCTATCAGAGCCAGCCATCGGGCACTCGTTAGCAATTAATTGTCGGGATGTAGTACTAAATGTAATCTGCGAAATCTACAGCCCTTGTGCGAATTTTAGTGCGCTTTCAATATATTTCTTGTTAATCACAGCCAATAACGTTACCACGCCCTTACGTCCGAACAAGATTGCAATCCCAAACGATATCAACTTTTGCCTGCCGTTTTCTTCGTTGTACATCTTTAATAACTGTCCGGCTGCGTTTTCATGTCCGAACATAGCTGCAAGATATAACGGTGTGAATTGATTGTTGTCGGCGGTATTGGCCACGGCGTTATACCCATTTCGATCTTCGCCACGGTCCTCAATCCCGCGGAGCAACAATTCCACCACTTTTTCAGTCCCTTTTATGGCTGCTAAATGCAAAGGAGTCCTGCCGTCCCGGTCTATCGAGTTTCGTTCTACCCTTTCATCCACCATGAGCTTTTCCACGGCTTTATCCCAACCTGCTATCGCTGCTAGATGTAAAGGAGTTCTTCCGTAGTCATCACGTGCTCCTCCATATGCACCCTTCTGTAAGAACAGGTCGATTGCATCGACACATCCGGTATATGCAGCCCAGTGGAGGGGAGTTTTTCGAGAATTCTCTTGGATATCGACACTTGCTCCAGCTTGAAGTAATATCCCCGTCGCTTTACCATTAGATCTGGCTGCACAGTGTAGCGGTCCAATGCCATCCCTGCCGTGAATCTCAGTATCTGCGCCACTGTGCAAAAGTGCCCACATGATGGATTCCAACTTCTTATCTTCATCAGCAGACGTCTCTCCATTGCTCGAAGCCTGGATAGTGTAGTGCATAGGTGTCCATTCGGCCAAATCTGTAGTGTTCGGAACCGCCCTAATTTGCAATAGCTCTTTTATGGCCAGTGTTGTCAACCGTCCCGTCCGTCCTGAGCCAGGACGGAAGGGCGCCGTCTTGTTGAGGCCGGACGGGGACGGACGGAAAGGACGGCCGTCGACGGAGAAGTCTTAGCGCACATAACAAAAATTATACGAAAATCATTTCAATTACTATTCTGACCGTGATGCAAGATCTGTGAGGATCTGCTCCGTCAATACTATTTCTGACTCTGTTTCTCCAAAGAGTACGCCCTCTGCACCCAGGATTTCATACATTCCGAAGCCTGTATAACAATATTGGGCTCGATTTGGTATCGCCTAAAGATAAACAGTAACCGCCCGATGACGGTGGATGACGACCGACATTCCGTCCGTCTTGAGTAAGGACGGGACGGACGGCCGGGGACGGCCGTTGGACGGGACGGTTGACAACACTGTTTATGGCATCGTCACTTCCCACTAACGTAAGTTACACGGAAACCGGCTAATACACATTACCCGGCTGGCTTGTGTGACCTCAACCCTGCATTGAAAAATTAGAGTGAAATTCATCACCTCCATCGCTGCAACAAGTATGGCCCCAGTTAAACCTCACACAGCCACTTACGAAAAGCGGGAAGAGCGTATTAACCTTGCTCTTGCGAAACGACACAAAGAGAATGTACCTTTTAAGCAATTAGCACTGGAGTTCAATATACCACGAACTACTCTCAAAGATCGAGCTTATGGTGGAGCCACTCACAAAGAAGCACATGCGCATCAGCAGAAGCTTCCTCCATCAGCAGAAAAGGCTTTGGAGGACTGGTGCAAGCAACCGGATGACTGGGGAATTGCTCCTCATATGGATCTTTTCGAGGCAATGGCTCTGGTATTGGCAGAACAGCGAGCAGTTGAAGAAAACAATCCAGAATTAGCAAAACTTGGCAAGCATTGGATCGCCAACTTTCTCAATCGCCATCTTACACTTGCAGCAAAGTATTCAGCACAGGTTTACCAGCAATGGGCAATGGCGAATAATGTACAGTCTCTTCGTGACAATTTTCACACACTACAACGTCTATTAAGAAAGCATGGATTTCAATCAAACGATATCTACACTATGGATGAAAGAGAATTTGTTGTGGGTTATTCAGCAAAGTCAAAATTAATTTGTCATCATGGTTGACGTCCACCAAGAGTTACACAGGATGGAACGCGGGAACTAGGTACAGTTATTCAATGCTGTAGTGCTGCCTTAGTCGTGTTACCATCTTTTGTTATATATTAAGGTGCAGGAGAGTATATGGGCTGGCATTCAGAGACGTCTGATCCTGATGCAGTATTTGCTTCTTCTCCCAATGGCTGGACCGATGATAAGCTGGGTTTGAAGTGGATAAAACACTTCGATACTCATACTTCAAGTAATAGTCGACCACATCTTCTTATTCTTGATGGTCATCGATCTTACCTTTCGATCCAATTTTGCCACATCAGCAACAACCCTAGTTTCCGTCTGAAACACCCGGGTGTTCCGGACGGCTCTGACAGCTCTGACGGAACCTCGTACCCTCTGATGGAGAATTACACGCTACCCGTCGCCCAGGTGACGGGTCACGTTGCATACTCACCTCCATTACTATGCGCCCGGTATACACACCATCAGAACGACACGTGTGTTACACTCTTCGCAGGGGCTGCAGTTATGCTGTAGCCGTTCACACAACGCCTGGCGATGTTTATGCCATTCTTCGGCCGATAGCCACATTTTACCTCTCAGCTATTGATATAATATATCGGATGCCGCACTCGCCCCATAGATGTTTAGCTTTGAGATTTTGTCACATATTGCAATACAGTCTTCGCTTCGGATACCTCGCTTGCCGTGGCATTTGCTTCGCCATTATCGTATTTTACAGGTCTGAAATATACAGTCCAATCTTCACACTGTCTAGTACTATGCCCTCAGTCCTCCACATTCTGCGTTGATCCATCATCGAGTTGCGATGCTTCTTCCTCCTCATCCACATCCGCATCCGCATCGTCGCCATCCTCGCCCTCATACCCGTCGACATCACTGGGCCCCAGGTCAATCCTCCACATTCTGCGTTGCTCCATCATCGACTTGCGATGCTTCTTCCTCCTCATCCGCATCCCCATCCGCATCCTCGCCATCCTCGCCCTCATACCCGTCGACATCACTGGTTCCCAGGTCGATCCTCTCGAGTTCTGTCGTGGGCCGTCATCGCCGGCTGGCGGTGGGGATGGCATTGCGATCATCGCTTTCATCACCTTCATCTTCGTAATCCCCACTGCCCCCTGGCATCCCGAAATGAAGTTCGTCATCCGTGCAATTGTTGTCTATCGAGATGTTTGGGTCAGTGCTTCCGATCTCAGGCTCCTCAAGCGCCACTTCGGAGGCCAAATAATCAAGATGAATTGCATTGTCAACATGCGCTGCTTCCACGCTGATCACCACGGCAGGCGTTGGGTTCTCCGCCTGTTGGATCTGACGCTTGACTGTAGCAAGAGTGTTGTTATACACCTTCTGTTGATAGCTCTCCGGTAGTGTGTTCCAGGTATTCATCAAGGACGTATACATGTCTGCAACGCCAGGCGAGGTTAACAACTTGCGACCCGTTACAGCGCAGCAGGATGCGATCTTGCCACCGTCATTCTTGTGGTTGAAGTAGTTCGAGCGATCAGGTCTGTTCGCTTTCAGCATTGACTTGGAAGCTTTCGGATGAAAACCTTTGTTCTTTTGCCACTCCAGGAGAGCATGGCGCAACGCGGTGCATGTAAACATGATCAGTGGCGAGGGTATATGACTGTCCTTGTCGTTAATCATGGAATTATAAAATCCATCAGCATACTTACCGCGGTTATTCGCCCGATGATAAAATTTGATGTTGATAAACCGCGGGAATGCCTCCGCCAGGAAGAAAAGTGGATGCTAGCCATTCGTTATCAGCTTTTGACTCTCTCTGCGTTGGATTTGGACCGCGTACACCACCTTCCACACGCTCTGCTACAGGAAAAAGATACTTATTGTCTGCCAGAAGGGAATCAATGAATTCCAAACGCTCTGCGGCGGATTCAAAGTGGTGGAGATCATAAAGCTCTGCAATGTTGTCCCTTAGTGATTGAATAGAATGGGATTTAACCTAATCGACTTGTGCGCGGACCTAGTACCTGTTTGAGCGTGTAATATCCACCGTGGGCCGTTGATTCAGCATACCTCTTTCAAGATCTCCTTTGTGCGTGCCTCAAATGCTATGGACCAAATGTTGTTTTGCTGCATAGTGGTGTTCCAGTACGTCTCGATTATCTGCCAGTGTGGGGCTTCAGCTAATGCTTTCGCAACGCGTCGGGTTGCATAACTTACCGTCTCCAAGTCGCTTGCACTCATAAACGGCCGTCTGTTCCACATGTAGAGCTCCAGGAGTCTGCCCGTTGCAAATACAAGACGCATCATGTCTGAGTGACCAAATCTATGGACGCTGCGACTGCCAGAGACCATTCATCGAGGGGTAGACACCGCCTGCGGTTGCAATTGCGACTGCCTCTGTCTCTGATTCTTTTCGGTAGCTCGCGTTCGCAGTGGATTTGTAATGATCGCGCGGGCTTCTGGATTCGGGATGGGGGTCGGCAGGTTTTCAAGATCGCTGAGAGGAGTGGGAGTGCTAGCAATGCCGGATGCTGGGCTGGATACAACGCGATGCGTTGAGTCTGTCTGTATGGTTCCGCTGGGAGCTGGTGTGTTACAACTGCTTGTACCCGGCGTGGCGGTTGGAGTAATTATTGACCGTCGTTGTGTAGTGGACGGGGTGGAAGCCACGCGTTGAGTGATATCTGCAACATGAGAATTATTCAGCAACGATAAGGGGGTGGAGTTCTGACCTTGGATTGTAGAGGGTACGAAACTCCCGCCTTGAGAGGAATCCCTCTCGCCAGCCGGTACGGAAACGCGTCTCTTAGCAGGCGGAAGTTGAGAATTCCCCGAAGGCCCAGGCTTTGGTTGATTCTGACGATTAGCAAGACTTCGAACATTACGTACGACCGGAGTCGTGTCAGGGTGAGGGCTTTGGGAAGGCATATTCCGATATAGATGTTCGACTTTAAGAAGGTAGGAATATTATCCTCAACATGCATATGCAACGGCAGGCGAGGTGGACTCCTATTTGAGCGACCATGGACGGATTCGACAAAAAAGGGAGGCGCAGTGTAGACCGCGCTAGACTCTAAACCCTGACAATACTCAGGGATGAGATCCCTTCAAACGCATTCAATTATGGGGTTAAATGCCGTCAGATTAAACTCAGATTAAACTGAGCATTGATATTCACTGTTACAGCAATGTCTGAAGGTCTATTTGCACCGCTTGAAGGGTATTTATGCCATCTTGGCGCGATTATCATCGTATTGCACTCGTTCTTGGCACAATACTGCCAACCATTGATTGTGTATATCTTTAGCTTCCCGGTGGACATCCCCCTTTGGCAGAGCTAAAAGCATCGCAAAGCGAACAATGACGTATTCTCTATTCTATGACAACAGTTGCGTGTGCTTTTTCCACTGCTAGGCATTGGTAGCCGTGTTGGATTGTTGCACAGTTGGGACCAACTGAGAACTACTCAGTTTCCTCCGAGATGCACGAGGTCTGAGCGGTAAAAATGATGTGTGATGCAAACGCAATGCCCAGCGTCGTTAACAGTGCTCTCCGCGAGAACTAAATCTCGTCTCGAGGCTTGTCATTCATTAGGTGCCTGGTGGTTCTGCAAGATGAATGCTGGGGCGTTTTGTGTTCATTAACCAACAAAACTCACAAGTTGAGCTAAGAAATCGCCGGAACTCGAGTATATATATCCCTTCTTCCCGTCTACACCTCCATTCTCTTTTCCTCTCGTATTATAGACACCGACAGCATCCTGATCTCGACCTCACGTGACTTGCACAACACAACGCCTCTCGTTCCAAAACACACCCAATAACCTACACAACTTTGTACTTTCCTTCTGGGCTTCCTTCCGCTACATGCAACTGTATCATAATGGTAACGTTTCGGATGTAGATTCATTGTCAACTCACAGCGATGGCACCAAAGGGCAGCAGCAAAGGAAAGGGGAAGGCTAGGGCAAAGATGCCGACATCAGTTATAAATCGACGCTTGTCGTTGGATCGGGACGGTATAAAGGGATTCATCTCGGAACAAATCGGTGGACTCATACGGATATACAATGTTCGCGGCGTTAAGGACGAAAGGGCATGGGACCTCTTTTATGATATAATCTTTCTTGATCCAGTCACGACTCGCCACTTTTCACAATTCCAGCTGATGTGGCCGCACCGCAGGAGCAGGAGTTCGCCTTTTCGGGAGTGGCGGGCTGCCTTCCGCTCATATATGGGGCAAATGTTTGACAAAACCTGCGACCAAATGAACAATTGGAGGTGGGACAACCCCCATGCCTTTGGGGATCAAGTTGATCGCTCCAATCCGCAGACAACCAGCTCGGGGAAGGTTAAACGCACCGGCGAGCGATGCTGTTGGTATGGTAGCGATAATCTCAGGGCAAAGATTGAGCCACCAAGCTGCCGGCAGTACAAGCCAGGCGACTTCCTGGCCGCTTGACCACTGAATTGGGATAAGATAATCGACGAGGATGATGATGATGAGAACTGCGTGGATCCCGGAGGGCCGAGCGGTGGACGGAGCCGTCCTGGCGATGGCAATGACAATGACAATGGCGAGGGTAAGGAGGACACGCAGGGGGGTGAGAAAGGGACCGGGAAAGGGAAGGGAACAACGGACGGGAAGGGGAAAGGGAAAGGGAAGGGGAAGGGGCAGGGGAAGGGGAAGGGTAAAGGGAAAGGTAATGTTAAACAAACCCCAGGGGGAGATGATATCTCTCGTGCCATTGCTTTGCAGTTGCAGAAGGAAAGGTATGAGGCAGACTCGGACACGGAGGGCTAACTAGAGCGGGTATATTTAGAGCCGGAAGCATCGCCCGCCGTGTCAATTTCCTCAAATAATGATACCGACTCTACCGAGAAGTCGGACGGCGAATATGACTCAGAACTTGACCCTGATGTGGATATGCGCATGGAGGATGATGTGGATGCACCGGAGGGCGTTGATTTAGACGGCGATGTGGATATGAAAAGGGATGATGACGATGATGAGGAGGAAGATGAAGAGGAGGAAGATGAAGAGAAGGAAGATGAGGTGGAGGTGGAGGAGGAGGATGAGGAGGAGGAGGAGGATAAGGATGGGGATGATGGCAGAGAACCTCGGACGATTGGCCAGGGAGAGATGGTAAATACATCGGCTGACGATACTGATACCATGGTAGACGATGAGCCAACCGTGCTACCTGAGCAAGGCCAGGAGATGCGCGAGCATACCCCACGGCCACAACCTCCAGCGCCTGCCCGACGGCCACAAACCCCGGAGCCTTCCCCCGACCACGAACACCGGAGACTCATACCCTCAGTGGGCTGGAGTTTTTGGGGCTTGCGACGCCGCAAAAACCTCGCCCAGCAGCGCCAACTCTGCGAGAAGCTGAGGGAGCCGGAAACACCTCGGATGTCAATGTGGAGCAGCAGCTACTTGGCGAATCGGCTTGTGGCGACAGTCTCCCCGATGTCCCTCGGCCAGATGTCCCTCTCCCGGATGTCCCTCTCCCGGATGTCCCTTTCCCCGATGTCCCTCTCCCCGATGTCCCTCTCCCTGAGGCGCGCCCAGACGGCTCGGTAAGGGAGGAGTGAACCAGTCCTTGAGTTGCGTTTGGGTTAGAGTCGGGTTGTTGTCTTGTGAGTTTCCTTTGCTGTAATCGATTCATCTCTGGCACTGATTAAGGCACGCATGGAGGTGTTTTGTTCGTTTGGGTTAGGGTTGTGGGCTTGTTCGTTTCCTTTGTACTAATCTATGTATCTCAGGCATTGATTATTACACGCGTCGCGAGGTTTTTGCATTGCTCAGGGTTTATTTTTTATTTATTCATAGTATTATGGGACTTCGCGCATGCAGTGTTTTTGCAACTCCTGGCGTGATGGTGTTGAGGCTCAATAAATCTCTCAAGTATCGTGAGCTTATACCCACACCAGACTGCTCATGCCCAGCTCCAACTTTCATCCCTTTCTACAGTGGATACTCCACTCCTCCCGTGTCGTCGACAATGCCAGAGGAGACCCCATTCCGTTGCCCCGAATTTTCATGCCGAAAGAAGTTCACCTCAGACAGCTGGCGACTTAAACATATCAAATTACACCATCCTGAACACCTGCAAGTTGCAAAGAATCTGAC
>Ga0307515_10018415_pt1 | contig 12640 bp, 9 predicted proteins | sample 17_EM_MG_FD_194513 | JGI IMG/M metagenome (GOLD analysis project Ga0307515, IMG submission 194513) | Populus trichocarpa ectomycorrhiza microbial communities from riparian zone in the Pacific Northwest, United States - 17_EM | ecosystem: Host-associated > Plants > Roots > Unclassified | place... | reverse complement strand
CAATATAACGTAAAAGATTTTAGTAAATTTGTAAATTTATTATGGACTAAATTTAACTATTCCAATTAATTTAAACTAGCAATGATTCGACTGAAAATTTATTTACTATTGAGGACTTAATCAAGAAAAAAAAAAAACTGAAGATTTGCATGTGTTTGGCTGTACAAACAAACAGGCCCTTAATTGATATTAACTTTACAGATGGGACTTGTTTTCTGGTTTGTCCAAAAAAAGAATGAAAGAGAAAGTGAAAGTAGGCGTAAGGAAAAGGAGGGAACTTGATGCATGGGCAATTGACAGACAACTGCCACCACAACACAACGGAACACTTGAAAAGGAAAGGAAAGGAAAGCAAGAAAGACACATTTTTTAATAGTTGAAGAAAGAAGCAAACAAAGAAAGAAGTTAATGTTTTTAGAGAGATAAAAGAGGTGAAGTGTCCATTGTAGCAGCAGCAGAGGATCTGGAGGCTCGACAGGACAAGATACAACCTTTTTTTGTATGTTTTGCTCCTTCGAGCTAAAAAGTTTTGGGTTTTGTTTTTTAGAGAGAAAGAGAGAGATTCATCATCGAGTTGCTTAAATGCTTGGACGATGCTTGGATTGATTTTCTTGTATGTTCAGGTGACTTTATGATTTCTTTTAGTGCCTGTTTCTCTCTCTGCGTGCTTGTGTAATTTGGTTATTTCCATTTTCTTTTGATTTTCCTCGCTCTTTTTTCTTTTGATGCTCTGAAAGATTACGGCTTTTTCTTTTTTGCTGGCCTTTTGTGTTCAATTACCTCGATGATGATTTTGGAATTGAGTAGGTTCATTAACCTTTTGTGGGATAGCAAGAATTTTTTTTTTCTATGTAATAATTCATGTTTAGTTTCAATTCATTGTGGTAAACCTAATGCATGATGTTTTGAAAGATTATGGCTTTTTCTTTTTTCTTTTCTTTTTCCTGGCATTTTGTGTCCATTCACCTTAATGATGATGGGGTCATTAACCTTTTCTGGGATAGCAAAAATGTTTTTTTCTATGTGATAATTTCTTGTTTAGTTTCAATTCATCGTGGTAAACCAATGGATGAATTTAGATGATTAATTTTAATATTGAGATAATATGAAATGCTTGAAGTGGAGGAATCTTGTGGTTCCATCATTTAAATATGATAAACTGCATCTTATTTTCAGAACCAAAATAGCAAATGGTGCTCCTTCGTCACTTATTAGATATTGAAGACAGTGAAAGGTACTAATCTTGTTACCAAATCTTCCATTTGTTGAACCATAACCTTCTTCTTCTTCCTTTTTTTTACAGCTAAGAATATCCTTTTGCACATACAAAAAATCATAATGTCACCCTCAATAATTATGATGATGATGAAAATTTCCTGACTTTTACTATCATGTCCCAGTATTGACAAGAAGGCCTTATCAAATGGAGAAGTCTATATTGGTATTTTCAAGGCAACACTTCCTCATGGCAAGGGTAAATATATATGGTGTGATGGAACAGTCTACAAGGGTGACTGGGAAGAAGGTAAAATGACTGGGAAAGGACAGATACTTTGGTCTTCAGGAGCAAAATATGAAGGTGATTTCTCTGGCGGTTACCTTCATGGAATCGACACCTTGATAGGACATGATGGGTCCGAATACAGAGGGGCCTGGAGAATGAATGTACGGCATGGGCTTGGAAGGAAACAATATTCTAATTTAGATGTTTATGAGGGTTCTTGGAAGGAAGGGATGCGTGAAGGCTGTGGTAGGTACTCTTGGAATGGTGGAAATACATACACAGGGAATTGGAAAGGTGGAAAAATATGTGGCAGGGGGGTTATGAAATGGGAAAACGGTGATCTTTTTTATGGCTTTTGGATAAATGGCCTTAGACATGGATCTGGAGTTTATAGGTTTGCAGACGGGGGATACTACTTTGGAATGTGGAGTATGGGACTTAAGGATGGAAAAGGGACATTTTACCCAGCTGGAACCAAGCATCCATCTCTAAGGAGGTGGTGCAGCTCCTTAGGCTGTTATGAAAGTGGAAGAAATTTGTTGTCTCATAGTTCGTCTTTAAATTCAGAGAAAACCAGGGTTCTTATACCAAATGACATGCGCAGTCTATCTGAGAGAATGTCAATCAATGGAATCTTCAAAGATTCTGGCCGATTCTCACAAGGAACTGTCTCACTAGATGAAAATTCGAGCCGTTGTAGCCTTGGCAGTGAATTTATATGCCGTGAACCATCATGTATGTTGTCCCAAACCTCTGATGAGGGTCAAAGTGGTGTGCAGGATAACTGTACAGTAGTTTATGAGAGGGAATACATGCAGGGAGTTTTGAAAAACGAGAAAGTTAAAAATACCGAACCATCCCGCAAAACTAAACAGAGAAACAAATTTCACGTGAAAGAAACAAAAAGGAAGTCATATGTGGACATTTTCCAAGGCCATTGGAGCTATTATCTAATGCTTAGTTTGCAACTTGGCATAAGGTAAATGGATAGACATTGAAGTCTACCTTTCCTGCTTTATCTGTTTTTCCCCTTATTCTTGTTTGTTTCTGGTGTATGTTTTCTGCTTTCAAATTGTTCATCTTTTCTTTTCCAAATTAGTCCTTATGAAAGTGTTATTGGTGTTCACAAATCCATCATTTTTTGGTTACAATACCATCTTTAAGCCCTTTTGTCGAACTGGACTGGAACTGATTGTATCAACACTTTCATCAGAAATGTGCTGCTGCATGCGTGATAATGCTTATTGTATTGTACCTTATCTTTAGTCTCATATGTGCTACTGAAAACTAGCAAAATCTGATAGGCTATTGGGATTTGGAATATCTGAGCATTTGATCCCAACTGATCACACTACCCAAGCAAGGTTACAACCATATGGGTTTGTACCATATAAAACTCTTAGTATTAATTAAAAAATCCTTATACTTGTTAGCTTGTAGAAAATGTTGATTTGGCTGCCAATATCAAAACATGTTTGACAACATGTGGAGTTTTCTTTCTCTTTCTCTTTGTTTTGTTATGTTTTTTTTTTTTTTTTATGTTTTTGAGATGGACCATATGTGAAGTTATTTTTGGTATGATCTCTTTGAGAGCATCTTCAACTATTAAAATCTAAGTTACTTGGTGTGTGCATGCATGCTATCATGTCTAAGGAGGAATCAGACATCTATTATTTTTTCTTTTATTCCATCTTATGCTATAAGTTTGCACCCGTAGGAAGTTGATCATCCTAGTTTAAGCGGACCAAATTGGTATTTTAATAGTTCAGTTTTTCACCAGGTTAATAGCTCTTTCAGGCATGTGCAAGTTTATTTTATTTCATTAACATATTCTTGTACATTAGCACACTTGCAAAATATCTGATCTTAAGTTCACAGGTACACTGTTGGCAAGATTACACCAGTGCCTATGCGTGGAGTTCGAGATTCTGATTTTGGAGATCGAGCTAGAATAAGGATGTATTTCCCCAGAAAGGGTTCCCAGTTTACACCTCCACACTATTCTATTGATTTCTATTGGAAAGACTACTGCCCTATGGTCTTCAGGTATTTATTGTCAGATGTTTGCTTAACTCACGAAAAGAGACATTACAAGCAGCACACATCTTAAATATTTGAAAAATGAGAATAGTGCTGTAGATTTTTAATCTATCCCAAGTGACTTCCAGCTGTAAACTGGGGAGATTATGTGTTCTGTTTTTTCCCAGCTGAAATGATATCATATAACTGTCATTAACAACAAAAGTAGCTCTTAATAGAGCAGAAAGCTATGGCTGAGTTCAAATAGGTTGCTTCTCTGATTATTAGAAAGAAGTGGATGCTGTGATTTTTTTCTCATGGTCTTCTGTTTGCATTTTCAAGCAGATATATTATGTCAATGCCTGTAGGAACATAAAACCTAGGTCTTGTCAGGCCTCCTAGAATTTTGCTGGGAGTCACCTGCCATTAGGCCTTTGAGGCTATTGATCATATTTGATGAGTGTTGTGTTGTGTTTCGAATGAGAAGTGTGTAAATTTGGAGAGATCTTATAACTTTCAGCACTGTTCTATTCTCATAGGCAGGTGAATGCCCTTTTCAATGAAGCACAAGGCTTGAACAGGTTTCAGCTTGGATGTGTTGGTATTCACTGGTTGAGGATTTTTTGTTTTCCTTTTCTTTTTTTATTCTGATCACCCTATTAAACTAAACAAATATCGACTTTGCCACGGGTTGCCAAGATATTTATGACTATTTGTTGCTTATGGTGGATTGCTGGTCTCCAGGCATTCTAAAACCTAAAACAAGGACTTTTTTCCTATGTGACATTTATTTTAAGGGAGACTATAAGAGTTTGGGACTTCTAGCATGAAATTAACACTCCTATGTATCAGAAACTGTTATGCAAGGGAGTGGTTGCATGGAATGCAATAATTTCCTTGTTATTTCACTTTCCCGCTTACTTTACTCTCAAATGCGGACATCAGCATTCGATCTTCTCTCAGTATGATTCTGTCTACTACTTATTGAAGCCTTTATGTCGAGAAGGTTTCTCTTCTTTTTGCTAATTGCAGTTTTTTCGATCATATTTTCTCTATGATTGTGATTGTAGCGCATGTTTAAACTTGTATGAGTAGGTATGTCAAGGTAAACTAAAATAACCGCCCAGAAGATTTCCATTTTAAACTTTTTATCAAACATGAAATTATAATCTTCACATATATATTAATGTAAGCTTGAATGTGAAGAAGAGAGCTTGATATTCAATACTTTTACATATGTTAGACATCTCAATTTTTGTGGGATTGTTATTTCAGGAATTTAAGGGAGATGTTTAAGCTCGATGCAGCTGAGTACATGATGTCCATCTGTGGTGATGATGGTCTAACGGAGCTTCCTTCCTCTGGAAAAAGCGGCAGTATCTTCTTTCTTTCACATGATGATAGATTTGTGATTAAGACATTAAAAAAGTTCGAACTCAAGGTTTGAATCCAGATAAACATTCATTCTGACTATAACCTGATTCTTAGCATACTCAAAATTCCCAGTGTTTCTTTGGCAACTTGTCTATTTAAATCTAAAATCCATGAAACTATACTGTTTCATGAAATGGCCTTAGGTATCTTATTGCTATTATTTTAGTAGGATTGAATATGTGTACGCTTCTATTTTTGCTTCTTTTTTTTGTTTCCTTTTAAATTTTTTATTTCATAATGGATCTGTAGATCCTTTATAGTTGAGGTTTTAAATTGATTGTTCACATTGAAACCCACCTAGGAAATGGAGATGCCAAACAAATCCTATTTGATTCTGCGGCCACTTTCAAGCAATTGTCACTGGTATTTGCCGTGCCTTTGAAGGAAAATCCTCCTGCTAGATAGATGTCATAAATCATGCTTTAAAAGGGTTTAAAATATGGAATAAAGCATGAAATATCCAGTTAGATTTTGAGATTTTATTCACAATCATGCTTAAAGATTTTTCTTGCGTAGATGCCACTCATTTCAACATGATTCTTAAACTTATTTTTTTTTTAATATCTTTCTTGGGGTTGGAAGTTGAAATGTGGAGGTTGGCTAACGACTTTGTTTGATATTTACTTTGATGAAGTTTGGTTCTCGAGGTTTTTCCCTTTATAGTCTTTTTAAATTGGAATGAGAGGTCTTTGTGCAGATGGTGAAGAGAATGTTATGACCATCTTAGTTAGAAGTCCATTTGTCAAAGAAACCCAACTGCATGGAGTTGCTTGTAGTTATTGAGGGCCTGAAGAGGGTATCTTCTCTTTGTGGCAGCATAATAGAAGTAGAGAGGAAAATTAATGATGGCTCTGGAGATGCTTTCATGGTTTTGATTCATATATTAGTAGTACTGGATAATTCATATGGCTTTGATCCAATTAGATGTGAGGTTTTTCAGAGGATTAGGTGCACATGACTGTTGCTGCTTCTCACCACGTGCTTTCTTCTATTGGAGAGTAGAGTCCAGTTTCCTATTGAAGCTAAGAGTTTTTCACATGGATAAGCAACAAGTTCAAAATGGACTCCACTAGTAAATAAATGCATTTGTGCAACTAACAGCGATGTAAGCTAGAAAAGAAGATAGGAAAGCTTTGTTAGTATGTTTATGTTTTACTATCAATAGTTTCACCATTAGAGACTTATATATGGTTTTGTTTTCAGATGTTATGATTTAAGGGGAGAACAAAAGGGATACTGCGTGAAAAATCTTGAAAAACAATTATCTGAATAATTAATGATAAAGGGTCTTTGTCTAGTCGAGTTCATCATTGCAAGTGTTGCATTTGTATTGACCTAAAGTTTCATATGGTGCATTTATCACTGGGTTAGGTTTATGTGTGTGTTCTTTGATATTTTATTGAGTTATTTGCTATGGGTTAGTCTAGTGTGTGTTTCCAATGAGTTTCTTAAATTTATTTAAGGCAAAAGGTAGCAGATAATAAAAGCCTTGGGGCGTGTCTCTAATGGACAGTAATTTCCGCCTATCTGGATTGGAAGAACTTCCTCTTGCCCATAGGTGTCATAATATTAGGAGGCTTAGGTTGCCATGTGCTAGCAATATTAATTTTGCCTTAAAAATTTCTTGCAAACCCATATTCTTCTAAACAGAATTAAAGAAAAGAGAGCAAGATTTGTGCGGAAGAGAAGATAGTAAAAAATAAAAAAATAAAAATTCAAAGCACAATTAATATTGTCAACACATGGAAGAGTAATATCAAGACACCAATGGACATGAGAAAATTTCCTCCAACCCGAATATGAGGAAACTATTGTTTGTCTATAATTACTTGCGAGGGAGAAATTGTTAGGTAGACTTGCCAACTTTCCTGTAGACCAGGCTTTTAAAGGCATAGGACATGGATGGATTCATACATCATCATGTAGGGTCTATTCACTTCTTATACATGTACAGGTCACTATTGCATTCTTTATATGTAGTTGATTGACTGCGTAACAACTTCTTCTTAGGACTTCTATTTTGAAAACAATTTAGTGTGCACCCTAAGCTATTATTTTAGTTACATAAGGTACTTGGTGGTGAACAATGGTAATCAAAATTTTTATCTTCATGATAAATTGCTTGTTTATTAGCCTCAATATCAAGCTCGAAGAGGTCGGTTGTGTATAATTCATAAACTTATCTTTGTGTATAGATAAAAACTTTGACAAAACATTGAAACTTGCTTTATGACAAAACATTGCATATAAAAATGGGATACATTTTGCAGATATATCTCAACAAAACTAAAGGCTCACGTAGAAAGTATGATTCTATTCTCTTTAAAAAATGGTCCCCTTACCAATAGTTGCAATGTAAATATCTTGGAGGAAAAAAAATGCTTAATTGACACAGGGAGTTGCACTTTAACCATTTCATCCGAAGTACTTCACGAGGCTAATTTAATCATGTTGAAAGTTTTGCTTGCAAAGTCAGGTTTGGTTCTAAAGGATCTCAGAATCCTAAACTATAAAATACTAGGACACTGGCGGTTATCAAAATAGAGGTCCTAACCGAATGTACTCTCTAGGTGTTTTTCTAAAATGGCAAATTGTAATTTTCTCTTAATCAACATAGCATTGTAAATGAGTGTATGTTCTTCTTCGTCTGTGCAGACCCTTCTTAAGATGCTTCCAAAATATTACATTCATGTAGGGAAGCATGAAAATACTCTCATCACAAAAATTTTTGGGGTCCACCGAATAACATTGAGAGGTGGGAAAAAGGTATCTGCAGCTTTCATACGCCCATATATTACTTTCTTCCATTCATGTCACTTCCATTCATGTCACTTGTGTTTAGTGAGGATTTTGGGTTTCCTATTCTTTATAGGTACGCTTTGTAGTCATGGGAAATATGTTTTGCACAGAATTAAGAATTCATGGTCGCTATGACCTGAAGGGGTCAACTCAAGGGAGATACACAGATAAAGACAAGGTTGGAGAAAATACCACATTAAAAGATCTTGATCTAGCATACGAGTTTCATATGGATAAGTTGTTGCGCGAATCTCTTTTCAAGTAAGTTCTTTTGATTTTCTATTATCCATATGCAACCTGTAACAGTCTAATGGTATCACACCCAATGGTAGATATCAAAGGATCTAGTTTATGCTCTGTTGTATGCGTAGAATAAGATTACAATATCCTGTAGTGGCCGAGGTTTAGTAACTACTCAATTGATGAAGTTGTTTTGTTAATTAATCAGTGGCTTTTTGTTTACTAACACAACTGTCCATGACATCATTTGTATTCTTATCTCTACCTTTGGGTTAAGATGTTGCACCATGTGAACTCTTTGTTGTTAAATTTGCTTTCCTTTTCCATTGATTGTTCAATACAGTGCGCAATCATTTGCTTTTGCTTTTTTCTTGTCCTTTCACCTGCAGAACTAATTTTTTCTTTAAAATTTTTTCATAAAAAAGACAAAAACAAGTTACTGGAAAAATAAGACTGGGTAACGTAAAGAATGTTTGCGGGAAAAACAAACTTAAAATCTTCATTATTCTCCCCATCTTTCATGTGTAGATTTTGAAATATTTGAGCTGCATAATTCAAGGTCAGAAAGTGTTGTCGAATCTACACTATTTGGACATTAAACTCCATTACATTATGGCACACTTTTTTTATCAGACACAAAGATGTCCTTGTGTCTCCTAGTTAATGACATAATTGCTACAAATATCACTGGAAGTCATTGAAAAGCATTTCTTGCCTTCAAAGATAGATGTTCAGAGTCAAGCATCCACAGCACTGCTTTCTGTTCTTGCCTTTCTCGACATTGATTTGTTTACTGTAGGATTTTGTAGTGTACCCAGACAAAGCACCAAATATGGGGAACAGCATGATCCCAACTGCAACCTAGGTGGAAGGATATTCCCCAACACAATCTTTCTTTTTCACCGAGTCAATCGCTATATTTAGATTGAGATAAAAATGGAAGAAGTATGCTTCTTCATGTATTCATTTTTTGTGGCATTCTCATCATGAAGTTCGGTGATTATGTGTGAATAGTAGTTCTCTTCAGAAAATGTTTGTTTGTACTACAGGTTGTATCTCTTTCAGAAAGAATCCATAAGAATATCATTCTTTAGTAGTTATTGATTGTCTGATCAAGTCTCCTACCTTCTAATTGTTCGTTGAAATATTTTCCTCCTGTGCAGGCAACTCTCTTTGGACTGCAGTTTTTTAGAATCTCAACAGATAATTGATTATAGTCTTCTATTGGGAATACATTTTAGAGCACCAGAACAGTTGAGAGCCATCTTAGAACCTCCTGCTACAATGCAAAATCATGCTACTTTGGCTACTTCTGATGGTAGGTATCCTCCCAGCACAAACATCTTTTTTTAGTTAGGTACCTAACTGAATTTTACGTTCTAATCACCTCTTGATTTTTTCAGTAGTTTCTAATGGTTCATTTAAGAGTTAAATTGTGCAGTGAGTATCAGATCTCCTTTGCTAGATGTATTTCTGAATTCACGATAACTTTAACTGTACAGTTTCACCATAATAAAGTAAAAAACGGAGTCATCTGCAGCATATGTTGTGGAAAGTATTGGGAGACTCCAACAAAGTTTATGCAAGATGGTTTAGGGATCTGCAATAACTAGAAAGTGAGGATGAGAAAAATGATCTTGACATGAATTCTTAAGTTTATGGTTTGGTTCTTACACTGAAACTCATTCAGAGAGGAGTGGATATTGCTAAAGTTTTGAGGTTATACTTTTCGAGGGGTGACATGGCTCAAAACTTGCTGGGTTATATTTTGCAGTTAAGCTGCTTTGATTAGTGGTGGCAAAAATGCTTCCAGTAAATCAAGCTGATGGCAGTTAGTTTGGAAAAGCAAGCATGAGTGTTCAGACTGGGATAATAGGTCCGTAAGTGAGAAATTTCACAAGGGTTACCCTGGTTAGCCAGGCCTTCATCCTCTTGTTGACTCCTCTACATGGATTGGAAAGTGAACTTTTAGCGGTGTCTTTAGGGATGGTGAATTTGGGTATGCCTTTTAAAAATGCTCTATTAGATAAATATATCAGTTCCAGTTAAACAATTCATGTAGTCTTGGTGTGTATCCTTTATATCATTTTAAATTAGATTAGGGCTAGGGCTATCTGGTAGTTTCAAGATTTGAAATCAATTAACAACAATTTCATACCAACATCACTGTGGCAACAAACTATGCATATTCTAGTTAGGAGGAATGTCACCTATCTTCTTTCTTACAGTGTCTGCGCATGTGGTCATGTTTATTCAGTATATGGCACCTCATTTTTGCATCCACCAGGTATAAACTCACAAGGGCCGCTCGTGATTCCTCCGAAAGGCCTTCTCCTAGTAACCCATGAACCTAGCTCAGTGAGCACTACACCAGGATCTCACATCAGAGGAGATACATTGAAAGCAAATTCTGTTGGTGAGAAGGAGGTGGATCTCTTGCTGCCTGGCACTGGAAGGTACCTTTTCTTATTCCAACTTTTTAATGCCACTAGAAGGAGGTTTTCTGATGCTAAGGGTGACAATTGCTAATACCACCTGGCCGAACATGCCTGGTATTATGAAGGGGATCCTATAAGTCAATATCCATATAGAATCTAATATAACCAGCACCAACATAAGCAAAATCCTCTGAGAATTTCCCAAACATATTTGGCTGGGAAATCCCAGTGTTAGATATTATCACACCATATATAAATAATTAACTTGAAAATTAAGCTGAAATTTGAAGTCATTTTCAGCAAAAGAATGAGGTTGGACTGATGATTTATGCTCATAGAACATATTTTTGTTGAGCATCCCCCCTTTTTATTTCTATCAGTTCATGCCAAACAGTATTTGAATACTCTGATTCTGAAGTTAGACTGCTGATATTTGGTTTCACCATTTAACTCTGCATATGGTTCTTCCTTCCTCCCTTTCTCAAACCCACATTCTTCCTCTGACTTATTTCATTTTTTTCTTAAACCTTGACCAGTTTGGCTTGTCTTTCAAATCACCGGTATCAACTTTCTTTGATATGGTCCCCAACCCCTAGGAACGAATCCAAGGAAGCCCTCGTAGATCTATTTAAACTCCTGTATATTTATATTCGAGCGATCTCAACATGAAAATTTCAGCTGTGCTTAGTTTATGACGTTTCCAGATGCTGTGAGTTGCTACATTCACTTACATATCAAACAGTAGTTAAGATAATTGTTGATCAACTGCCATATGATTAGGTTGCGGGTGCAGCTCGGAGTGAACATGCCAGCGCAGGCTAGCCACAAGCTTATGCAGGACGAGGTTGATTCTGCAGAGATTGAACTTTTCGAGGTTTATGATGTTGTTCTCTACATGGGCGTAATTGATATACTACAGGAATACAAAGTGAAAAAGAAAGTTGAGCATGCATGCAAATCATTAAAATTTGACCCTCAGTCGATTTCTATTGTTGAGCCCAAATTGTACGCAAAACGTTTTATCAATTTCTTGCACAAAGTTTTCCCTCAGCAACCATGAAATTGCCAAGAGCTTGGTCTTGCATTCCTCCTGTTTATTAATTACCATAGATGTTCTGGCAAAGGGTTCCCTTTCCTATTTTATTTATTTACTCTTTTTTATGCACTTATTTCGGTCAATGCTTGCTTCATTGCAGAAATCATATTATTTGTGAAGTTATGCAGGTAGGAGCGCACAGAATTAAGCTAGAATTTCTTGTTCCTTTTGTTCACTGCTTCTACCACTGGCAGCATATTTGTTTCTTTGTTTTTCACAAATAAATTGTTCGTTTGGCATCTGTGCAATCATTATTTTTTATCTGTGAAAAAAAAATTAATATCAATTTCTTTATCACACAATAAAGGAAAATCCAAAGAATTTCATGTTGGTAATTTGTTTTCATTTCTTTCCTGTAACACAAACACTCGGACTAATGCAATTGAAGATGTAGAATTTCATGTTTCATGCAGACCACTGGTTAAGATATCTCCCGGTCATTTTCTTTGACTTCCATGGACCAGGCTGCACAGAGCTGGAATCTCTCAATTAGATGGCATTAAGTTACAATTTGGCCTCGTGGATACGGTACAACTTCTCTGATTCATTAAGCAACACATATATGCCTAGTAGACTAACATTTTCTATCTCCAGATCAAATATAACAACGTATATGCAATCAATAAAGCAATCCTGAAAAAACTTGCATGAATATGCCAAAAGTTCAAATGATAAGTTAGAGTGCTGAAACATAGGAATGGTAATAGAAACTTGATGATAGACAGAGCCAAGATGCATGATAGTCGATATACCTCTCCTCCTCCTCCTCCTCTGTTCTCATTTTTTCACTAAGAATTTTGCACTCCACTATCCCAAGACTTGGACTAGAAGGCTTACGAGTAGGAGACACTGAGGAACTCCTAATTCTTTGCCTCTTATAACACCTTGGAGTTGAAGAGAATGACTTTTACGACGTCTTGGAGTTAGAGAACGGCTCGTGTGCCAGCGAGGAGAAATGGAGCGACTTCTCTGTATGATACAGGAACATGATTAGTGAGCAAAAATCGCAGAATGCTCGTCGCTAATGTGCAAAGCGGTCATGGGTCCCTTCCGCCATCTAGGACAATAGACATAGAAGCATGTACAGTTACCTCTTACACCATGGTGTGC
>Ga0307515_10018414_pt1 | contig 12640 bp, 19 predicted proteins | sample 17_EM_MG_FD_194513 | JGI IMG/M metagenome (GOLD analysis project Ga0307515, IMG submission 194513) | Populus trichocarpa ectomycorrhiza microbial communities from riparian zone in the Pacific Northwest, United States - 17_EM | ecosystem: Host-associated > Plants > Roots > Unclassified | place... | reverse complement strand
TTGGTGGAGAGCAGAAGCCTCAAGCCGCCGCTGGTGAGAAGGTCGCCGCTGCGACAGGAGTAGCTGGACATTCAAAGGGAGGAGTTGCTGTGCAGAGCAAGAGGGCGGCTGAAAAGGCTAAGAAAGCGGCCAAGAAAGCTGCTGAGGAGGCGTATCCCGATACGGAAGGTGTGCGATCGGCCAAAGAGAAAGTCGAGAAACAAGGTGTCATCGTAAGGGATCTCAAGGCGAAGAAGGGAGAGAGCCAAGAAGAGATTGAAGAGCTTGAGAAAGCAGTCAAGGAGCTGTTGAGTCTTAAGGACGATCTTGCCTCAGAGGTTGAGAAGGCGAAAGAACTGGGCGACAATTGAGGGTCCTACACCTACCCTTGGCGGAGGTATGGGTCACAACCTAAGATTGTGATGTACCTTAGTGCTGGAGTAAGGGAAGAGAGTTTGGATCGAATCAAGTTGGGATCTTTGTTCCAACCTTGACCCCTCCGCATTCCGAGTTTTGAGATAATCTCCCAGCATGTCAGCAAACGTACGAGCTCTACTCAAAGCGAAGACGAAGGTGACTGGACAGCGGTGCAGGTTTGAGTTTCTTAACTGATGTCAACTCTAAGGAGCGGCAAACGCGTCTTGAGCACCCGTACGCGGCATACAACGCGACTGGACAACTACGGTGCACTGTTTGTGCCATGGTCATAAAGAATGAGTCCGCATGGGAAGGTCATTTGGGCAGCAAGGGACATCGAGCGAATGTTGGCAGGCTGAAGGAGCTTGAGCGCAAGGAGGAAGAGAAACGCCGAGAGAAAGGGAAGAGGAAGGCGGACAATCAAGGAGATGTTCAGATGGAGGTAAGCGTGCCCCATCCTAAACACTATATCTATCGTCTTCGTTCGGCTCGATTCCGGTTTCCTTGTTGGGACACGACGCTAACTCAGTTACTCTACAGGATGAGCACGTCTCAAAGCGTGCAAGAACAGCGGAACCGTCAGACCCTACGCCGACCCAATCAAACAGTAGCTTTCCTGCCGACTTCTTTTCTGATCCGAATCGAGCAATTCCCATATCCACCGACGACGATGAAGACAGGGAACCCCCAGGCGCGACACCAAAAATAATCGTTGATCCCCAGCTCGACTTGGAGTGGGCACAATTCGAACGCGATGTACTCGCAGGCCCTGCAATGGAGAACCCGAGGCGTGATATATACGACCGAGCTACTCTCGTAGCAGAGCCGCAACTGGTTGAAGACACGTTCCTCGAGGGATTCCCTCCATCTGCCCGTGGCACAGTGGATAGGGCGGCTGGGGGGACTAAACTGACACCAGAACCCGAAGAAGAGCAGACGAGGAAACAAAGAGAGGAAAAGGAATTAATCATGGATCGAATCCTGGATGAGGAACGAGCACAGGAAGACGCGGACGATCGAGTGACAGCGCTCAAAGCGCGATTGGCGGCTGTGAAAGCGAAACGTGTAGCTACAAAAGCAAAGTTACAAGAATCGAAAAATGGGAAGAGCTGAGACTAGCGTTGTTACCAGCGTTGCACTCCTCATGTCTCCCACTACTGCATCGACAAGAATAGTCCAGCAACTCCCTTCCACCTATCGAATAAGTAGGTCCTATGCTACAGCATGAACAATCCGAACAACAGAGCTAAGGTCCAAGTAGTCAAAGTCGTAACCGAGGTACAAGCAGGGGCAGCACTATTTCCATTCTTGATCCCAGATCTAGTATTATTAGTCACAGCCTCTACTGCATTGGTCCGAGTGGCGACGAACGCATCCCAAGCACTCCACGCGGAGGAAGGCCACGTCCTGGTAGCAGTAGTTGAGTAAGACCCTTCATAAGCTTCTGTGCCCCGAATGATCCCGCTGAAGAATGCGGGATCTTCCCCCCCAATGACCGTACCATTAGGCTGCACTAGGCCAGTTGAGTTGGAACCCAAAATAAACTCGCGGAAAAAAGCATACGCCTGGAATACGAAGTTTGTGAATAACCAGGAAAACTATACAAGGTGACCGGAGACGGACCGCTTCAGGCCGTTTAACAGGAACCATGTGGCTGGCATCTAAGGAGCAGTCGGGTCAGCTTATCACCTTTCCAGGATCACCTTTCACGGACCTGCGAATAGGGCGTATGTAATATTGCGCTCTTGGTGAATGATACCCGCAAAGTTGCCCTTGTCATCGGTAAAGCGAGTGTTGGGATGTTTCGTGAAGCCCTGGATTCCACCGAATGTAGTGTTCTGGATGACCACTGAAAGACTCATGGGGCTGGATGAGACTGGTCAAAATGGGGAACGCTTACATTCAGTTCCACGGTGCGACACAAGAGGGTCATTGTTGCCAGAGTATAAGACGATGGTCACGTTCTTCGCAAGGTCATCGAAGAACGTCATTGGTTCGGGACCTAAAGGTGAGAAGATGAGCTCCAGATGATTCTTTTGCAAAGTACATGGCTAAGTACTTGGGTCGTTGGAAGAGTTGCCAACCTCTGTGGATGTAGTTTAGCACCCGTATGTGCAATGAGAGAGTACAGGATACCAACGTTGAATACCTGATCGGAATGGGTACCTAAAACTTAGAACGAAAGTCCTATTCGGTGCGTGGAGGGCCGTTTTCACTACAGGGTCTAGTGACCCACAACTGTCAGGTTATAAGGGGCGTAGAGTACAGATCAATGCGTACTGTTGAGATAGCCAGCGGGATCGTCAGGTGCCTCTGGGTTAAGAGCATCCGAGATATCATAGATCTGCGCAGGTTAGTTAACCTTGGGGTTTCGGAAGGATGATCATACTACTAACGTCCACCCCGCGCTCTAGAAACGAAGTCGTTTCGTTAAATGGAGTCGGCAAACAGCAAGATTGACGTACGCCAAGGGACAGTGTAGTTGTGCGCAAAATCTAGAACCTCTTCTACTAGCCAGCATCCATACCATCTATTGATTTTGCCCGTCAGGGCCGGTACGGTGTACATTTCGCCCTGTCTTTTCTCCAATGCAAGCCTGCGGTGGTCGTAGCCCTGTCTTTCAGTATCTACGAGGAGCGACACAAGCTCCTTCAGCTTCTTTGATGCCTGTTTGTTGACGTGCAGTCTACTAATCCCATTGCCTTTGAACCCAAGTGGAGGGAAGCGTCCACGGGTCTCTGGGTAGGAGAAGGTGAGGTTGAATCCACAGAGCGTGAACTGCTCAGCGAAGTATTCATAGATCCTTGGGTCAAAATTGATCAACTGCGGGAAGGTGTCGAGAATGGTCATGACGCCAAACTGTTCGTATGTGGCAGTAGTCCCGATCGCTAAATACCTGTTAGTGTTTGACGTTGATTTGATAGAATCGTTTCCAGCTCACCTCCATCTCCAATGGCGATTTTTACTGGCTTTATTGGCGGATGGGCCATGCTGAAGAGCGTCTTCGAAATGTACGGCTGAAGCATCGAGATCAGACACTTCGCAATAATTCAAAGCATTGAAAACATACGATGTACGTGCCCGCATAGCTCTCCCCAGTTAGATAAAGTGGGCGGTTCTTGAGACTCGGGAAAATCGCCACGATACTGGTGAGGAAGTTTGCCTATAAATGCAATTTATGAACGACAAACAAATCCTTAACATGTTGAGAGATTTAAACCTACAAAGTCCTGTCCTACCTGATCCTCATCTGCGGCGAAACCCTCGGTGTCCGCGGTGCTGAAACCAGTACCAACGGGCTGGTCGACAAAGAAGATATCCGCAAGTTGATGCCAGCTCCATGGATTTTCCGAAGGCTGGTTATTGAAGCCAATTCGAATTGGGCCGATCTGGTGACAACATATTCATTAAGACCGGTGTCGAGGGAGGAACAGTGCAATACTTACCTCTTGAAAGGCCCCATACATGCTCGATGATCCAGGGCTGCCCTCGAATTTAGACGACAGATGTTTGTTGTGAACCAGCAACCTACCCTCCGTTAAGCCAAATGACCCATGGCTCGCCTGTGCGCTCTCCATCTACTGCACTGAGACTACCGTCTTCTCGTTCGAATGCGTAGAAGAACAAGGTATTATTGGGGTGGTTCTCTCGATTGACCGACACGCTGCCTGCAAAGCTGCGCGGCATAGTCCATGTTACATTAGGCAGTGGATCCTTTACTTCGTAATCTGGGGAAGTAACGGCATGGTGAGTCGGAACTAAAGGGCACACCGTTTGGAACCACGTACAATATTGCCAGTCTGGCCCGTATGGAGTCGTAGGCATATCCGGGTATGCAAATGGAGCACTATTTTGAACTTGAGCATGTGCTCGGAGCGAGCTTGACCCGAATATGAGAGGTGTGACCATCCGCAGCCACGAGCTCGATGAGCGAATCCAGTGATACGCCATGAATGATCTCTCGAGAAGGCGTATATAATATCAGGAAACAAAAAAGAGGGTGTGTGCAACCTCGGACGCCGAACACGATTTACAGAGTGGAAGCCGAAGGCGCAAGAGTCGCCCAGACTCGAGACACAGGGCGGCCGTGGGGACGCCGACAAGGTCCAGTGGGAATGAGTCGATCTGAAACCGATTGTGTGAAGGAATGCGAGTGGAATGGGGAGAAGTAGAGAAAGGCGCGGGGCAGAATATAATGAATGGACGCGGCCTGTTGCGGGACTTCTGCAGGCGACAACTGCAGGCGACAGCAGCGCACGGCATCGGCAGGCACGGCCATGGAGGGACGGAGGGACATAGGAAATATCCAACGCCCCTAGCTCGCAAGGTTTGTTGCGGTCACAACGAGCTCTAAGTCGCAATCGTGGACCAGACAGCACAACCTTTGATCCTAATCAGAATCATACAACACCACCCCGCTCTTTTCCTCGTCTGCATCTTCCCTTTCGCTGGCCCGCACCCGCTCGAATAGACTAGCGTCAACCTCTCTTGCATCCGCGTCCGCATCTTTCTCGACATCCTCTTCTCCAAATTGATCTCCTCCTTTCTCGAAGAGTTGTCTGCCACTCAGTCGTGCCTGTGTGCGCCTCCATTCTTCACGCTCTCTGAACGTCATCCTCGCAAGCTTCTCCTCGTCAGCACGAGCCTTGATGGTGGCTTGTTCGCGTGTGAAGGCGGCTCGCCAGCCCGCGAACGTCGCAGGTGTCACTGGTGTGCCGCGTGTTTTAGCTTCTTCCTCCTGAGAGTTGATAGATCGATCGAGAGAATATAGTAAATAGGGATTATGGGATAGAGCCGTTGAGTCCTTGGAAACAAGCAGAAGACATAACACCAACCTCGAGAGCCTTTCGCTCCCTTTCCGCTTCTTCTTCCGTCTTTTTCTTCATCCGGTCCTGCAATATGGTGGAAAGTTGTTCGCGAACGTGCGCGACCAAGGTAAAGGTCATGGCCATTCCTAGATTTTCGTTTCCCTGGAAGATGGTCAGGACAGTGGAAGCAAATAAGGCCAAAATTCACGTACGACTTCTTCCAACCCCCTCAATATACTTTCCTCTTCTTGTTCGGTCAACGATCCTTCATCGTCCTCAAGGCCTTCCAAAGAGATCGTTGGGCACATATCCGGGTACTCGGGTGGAAATGTGACACTGAAACGTAACCTCACTGAAATAACGGAGGGCTTAGTACAAATCCACTTCGAAGTACAAAACGCTCATCATGAAGTGAAGGCGGAAAAGCCCTCTTGAGGGCCATACCCACAAGGGGATGGGAATCGAGCGCAGGGTAGAATAAATTATGGGTGAATAAAGAAAGGTGGGAAGTATGGCGAACCACCTCGTTCCTCAGAGGCACCACTGGAAAGACTCACGAGGATCTGCTCCAGATACGGGTTCTTCAGGTTCAACGATGATGGAGAGTTGTGTATCCGATACCTCTTGCCAATATCAGACTTGAGTTGAAGCATAAGAGCACGTTTGGAGCCTACTAGTGAGATCGTCTCCATAAATGGAATCGAGCACCTGGGAATGTGATCCCATCAATGCAAGCCTGTTTCTGGTTAATCGAGGAACATACCTCGAATTCCTCCACGAGCACTTCCGACGCCATCGTGTGTAGTCCAGATGTGTTGACACCAAAGGCAAAGCCCAGCCTCAACAGAACTTGTAGTCTTTCATCATGTCCTTCCTGGCTGGCCTGGCTCGCTCATCAACGCAGCGCACATGTGAACGTTCACTCGCCTCGCGTTCGTCGAGGATAGCGTTGCAAACTGCTGTTGGAGCAGTGAACGTCCGAAGAAATGGGACACAGACGCCAGGCCAGCAAGCAGCCGACACAAAATTTGCCCTCAAATCAGTGTTTGATAAGGTTCTGGTCCGCGGGCGGGACACGACCCCGGACCAGGCATGGGAGCGTCGGAGTGCTCTCAAGTACACGAGGCTCCAACATGCTCCATTACCAGATCCTTCAACGGGTATGTTGGACAGAGTTATAGCTCGTCTATTTCATTTTTTTACCAACTTTTTGTTCACCATTTCTTGTTCTTCTAGGTCGCACTGTCTACATTACTCAAGATATATCGTTTGCTCAGGCCCTACACAGGCTCGACCGAATCCTCAGAACAAATCATGTACGGCGCGAGCTTATGGAGAGCAGGTTTTTTATCAAGGGCCATGTTCGGAGACACAAGCTCAATGCCATCCGCTGGAGACGACGGTTTGCACAAATGGTCGGTCCAGGAAACCGAGGTCCTGAGTGTTGTGCCTAAGGCCTTTACTAATTGGTTTATTCAGGTGCGGGAAAAGGTGCAGATTGTTCAGGGTATCCGCAAGCGCGGCATGTAGCTTCAATATTCCTATCAGCTCTCCTATTCTACTTGGAAACTACGTTCCTATGCCGGCGGACTGCGTGGCTTTACTAAGTGCATAAATACGGAGCAACAATAACCAAAAGTCAAATCAATCCGACACAAGTCCACACCAGAAGCTATCAATCGATACACTATAGATGAATAGTTGTCATAGGCCTAGTTTGTTGTAGTAGCACCATTCGAACTGTTTCTTCTAGTCAAGGTTTTCCTCTCCGTTCAGGTAGGTGTCACCCCCCCCATCCCTTTCATTGCCCTTCCTTCCGACCATTGTGACGGTATATTGTGGTGATATCGAGTGCCAGTATAGCTTAGTCGTCCCTCCTTAATGCCCGTGGGAGTGCGGGATCCAAGGACCGTTACAACAGGATGGTGATGATCGTTTGACGTCTCACCATATTCTTAGTTCCTCAACATTACTCAGCCAATGCAAGGGCCTGGCTTCGTCGATCTCGATCTACGCCCTATTATATTATTTGAAAAATGTAGATCATCTCCCTTTTAGTGTAACAATCCGTAGGAACATTCATGTAGCATGTTCAGCGGTCAAGACAAGTTGGAGAAGTGAGAAAAACGCGTGAAAGCGCGTCGCTCCGATCGCCGTGCTTGTCAAAGCGTCAACCACTCGACGGAGTGTGCAACCTTTCTGTAAAATACACTGAAATAGAAGAAATGATCACTATACTAAATATTTGCTAATGTGAGACCGTTACTCATGACTGTGAGAGAACTCGGGGATGGGTCGTAGAAAAAACCTTTCCGAACTCTTTAGAGGGTTGTCACCGAGCGCACACTTAGTTCTTTGGCGATGAAGCAACGCCCCTTGTCCACCCCAGACTGGCTCTCGAAAGACTTCACCAGCGATTTTTGTGCAACACCTCCCTCATCCGTCCTGTTGTTGGTGATGAAACTGATCAGCGCCGTCCCTTGAGCACAAAACGAACCAGGGGGGAGATCATGTATGGAATATGCTTGTACGTACCAGAGGACCTTTGCGCCTTTCGTCTCACAGGCAGTCTTGACAGGAGCCCAACTAAACCTCGCGACGCTGGGGAATCCGAATGTGGGTTCGAAATGGTTCGCGAGCCAATCACGGGTATTCGGATCCGAGGGGTACCCAGACCCGAAGTCTTTCGTCCAGCCTTCGACGAGTGACTTCTTGTCCAATACCTTTCCCTTGGATTCTGCAGGTGCGACGCTGACGGGTCTGTGATCCTCCTCCCATACCCAATTATCGACCCAGGCGTCGCGGGTGACTTTGGCTGCAACACTCGCCGCGCCGACAATTTTGAAGATGCTGTCTGCCTTGGGACGCACATCTATCTTTTCGACATTGGGGAAGAGATGCTTAAGGTATTGCTCGTATTTCTGCGGCGGGCCAAGTGCGTCTACGTAGATTTCGGAAATGGCCGCGGGCGGGTTTCGCGAGGAGAGTGCGGAAGTAATCGAGGTGATCAGATGAACTGTAGCTGCCTGAGATTGCTGATTGAGGTTTGTGGGCGGTTTGGAGAGCATATGCTGCGAGATTGATTGGGGACTGGGAAAAAGGAAGGGGTGCAAAGAAGACGCGTTAGTTTGCCTCTGGACGCGTTTTCCGGAGAGGAATAAATATCTAAAATCTATACGGGAGGGTGTGCTCTGGATAAAACCACGAGCGTAGAGGATGACGCGCGATCAGGGCGGGGGCGGCTCGATGGTCCGGCGGAACAATCATGGCGTCAATGGGGCATGAATGGGAGCGATGCCGCGACAGGGCCACACGGAAGAGGACCCTGGCGGATCGGGGTCGGTGTGGGACGAATGTGGTGGGACGCCTTCCTTCTTACCTGACGACTCGGACAGCCCACCCCAAGTTCTCAGGATCGCTGCTCAATTTTTGCAGAAGCTCCTCGCGCTCTTGATACGATAACGTTTTCGAGTCTGTCGCAAGCAATGCGTTCAGAATGTCTGCTTGGAGTTTCTTGCGTAGAAAAAAAATTAAACGAACCGTCGAAGCCCATGGTCTCCAGAGACTTTTTGACATAGGCGACGGGGCAAAGTGCGATGGCATACACAAGAGGACCAAGCGCTGGACCTCTGCCGGCTTCGTCGATGCCGAGGACGTAGGGGCCGGGTGCGGATGGGAGAGATGAAAGATAGGTGTACGACTGGGTGAGAGGGACACCCTCTGGAGGCATCGAAGGTGGGATGTAGGACGACTCTGATTCGTCGTCAACATCCATATCGTCGTGGGACGCGGCGTGAGGGCGTAGGGCCTTGTCGCTGGGACTGGCGATGAGGGCACCGGCAGCGGGTTTCTTGTCGACGGGGGTCGGGTGAACAGGGTGGACAGGGTGAACAGGAGCGCCTGGAAGGTTTAGTGAGATGGCGCTGTCGCTGTCCATTTCTATTTCGTGCCCTCACTGGCTTGCGGCCAAACTTTTGGCCAAACTTTGAGCCAAACTGGGCCAAACTTTGTCCGACGCGCAAGGTTTGTTTGGCCGTTGGAACCTGCACTCTCTCGCCGCTCACCGCCTGCTGCTCGCCGCCCGCCCGCCCGCTCACTCGTTGTTTTTTGCGTGCTGTTTAAACTCCGACAAGGGGCTGCCACGTCTCCCCCAGCCATGCAGCAGCCATCAACAACAAATTCCCGTCCCAATCTCCCTCAGCTCATCTTCTCCCGTGTTACCAACCCCGACCAGCGGCGATCGACGCCCCAGCCCAGCAGCCGCCAGCTTACCTCTCCTCATACCCCAGTCAACCCCCAAACGCCTCCCTCGATCCACAGGCGCCTTTGCACGGAATCACCCCGTTCTGCACTCGATTCACCCCCCTTCACCTTCGCGGGTGAAGACGACGACGAGTATCAGTGGACAGAAGACCAGATATCAACCATCATCCGTGTATGTCCCTTCCCAGTTCGACTTCTTCAGAAAACGTGGCTCACCTACTCACCAAATCTTTTCTGTTCACCTTGGCAGACCCTCCAGGATGGCTACGTTGGTCGTCCCTCACGCTATCCACAAGCTCCTTACCTTCTCCGTTTCGTTCCGGCGAACCTCATTGCCAAGTGGGCTCGCGCCCTCAAGAAAACAACCGACTGGCCCCATTCGGTTCGTTCCATCCGCAAGAAACTCAAGGAAATGGCCATCATCATTACCAACCCCGCCCAAGATGACCCTTACCTTGACGAGGAGGATGCCGCGGAAGCTCTGATGGACGAGGAGGCTCGTGAGAGGCCACTCTCCCCACGCAAGCAATTATCAGAGCGCGATAAAGACAGACTGAAGAGGTCAATATTCCATTCTCCTCACTCTCTATTACCCAATTATTCACTCTCCTCCCAGGTCTGCGGCCCGTTTCCATGATGTCTGCGAAAACGCGCTCTCGCCAAAGTTTCATCCCTATCAGAGGCCCGGTGCCCTCTCTCCTGCCCTCTCAGGTTCATCTACGCGCTCCTTCAAGCACAGCGGACGCGGACTTAGCCCATCCCCTATCCTTTGCTCGAGCTCCAACGGCAGGTCCCCAGAGGACTTAGCCGGCAAGTCCAGGAAATCACCCACACCGTTCAGATCCATGACGCCATCCCCAACATCTTTCGGTTTGGAGGCTGGTTATGATGACCCGCCCGTGCTTTCAGTCCCCCTCGAGACCTCACCTGAGTTTACACAATTCCGCAGTCCCGTTCGACCAGGTTTGGATTTGCCAGAAACACCACTTACCCCTCCGACAACCGGCCATCTAAGGATGATTGACTCCTCCCCACTTCTCACCTGGTCGACTCAGAGCTGCGACTCGAATCTCTCGGCTTCCCTTTCGGGGTCTCCATTTTCAGGCGCTTCCTGTGCTACCCCCCGTATGGGTAGTGTCAATGCAAGCATCGAGAAGCTCAAGCTCACCCCCAAGCCCTCAAGGGCAATTCAAAGGAGCCAGAGCTTTACTGCTCGCCCAGGAGATGGCATCAAGCGCGCTCCAACCTACGGTGGCGGGGCTTCGAATGTCGCCGAATTGTTCACCCCACCGTCTAACGTCAGCAACGTGCCTACCACTCTACAGATGGCTGAGCATGGTGAAGGCTCTATGGATCCTGATCCCACCGTCAAATCCAGGTGTGCGACCAGGAGGAAGCATACCACGACCACGCCTGCGCCCTCAGCTTGGGATACGAGGAAGAAGGCTGACAAGAGACCCAGGACCATCTCTGGTTCTGACACCGAGGGCTGGCGTACTCTTGCCCCTCTCACCTTGCCTTCAAAGATGGACGCCTCTCCTCCCACTCCCAAGGCCGGTATCTCAAGAGGTGGAGTTCGAGTTAAACGCGCTCGCAATGAGGACGACACCACGCCTACCCAACCGACTGTCAATATGGGGAACGATGCTGTGGTTTCAAGGTTGACAAGGTCTAGCAAGAAGTTGAGTGACGCAATGGGTTTGAGCATTCCCTCCAGCGGCTCGAGTCGTGGACCGGCGTCCCCCGGCTCCCCTATGGTCATCTCTCCACTCAGCAGCAAGGCCCCTATTGGTCCCACGACTAAACGCATTTCCACCTCCCACCGTCGCGCCACGTCTCTGCTCTCAAGCGGTTCAACCACTATCACTAAGGAACAGCTCCAAGACGAGAACCAGGATACTAGCATGATCGTCATTGAACAACCTGAGCGTCGTTCATCCAGTCCTGCTGTCACCCGTAACGCGAGGAGAGTCGGGACCGCTCAGTTTCCGCCGAAAATGAAGCGAACTAAGAATCAGAGCGGAGGAGATGCCCTCTAAGCCTCTCTGTGTACCTTTGTGGCTCAAACGAGCCGTCCCTTGGCGCCCCTCTTCTTCCTTTCTGGTCACTCTCAACCCTCACACAAACCGCTCTCCGTGATACCTTTCATCTCCGTTTTCGTGCAAATACTTTTTTGCTGAAGGGTCTTGGGGTCTACTCGTCGTCGTCGTCGTGCATTTATTCTCGCTCTTCTTCTTCATCTCAACCATCTCCATCTCGTCCGTCGTCGTTTCAAGGCCACTTCGCGCATGTGTCAATACTTCGTCCACCTTTGTTGTTGCTCATGTCGTGTCGTTCGACGTCCGTGTAGCACGATTCGCTCGAGTCGCCTCCCCTCCATACACTGTATAACGCATGCTCAAATCCTCCCTTCACGACTCTCTTGGACTTGCTTCATCTTCTTGCAACTCTTCACGCTTTCCTCCTCTTCAACTTCACCATCAACCTGCGGCTCACCCTTTACATTATTGTAAAATCAAGAAATCCCACAATGCCCGAGCCACCCTTGACTTCACGATCTCAAGACTGCTTGTCACCTCTTGGGTCTATTCCATCATACTTGATTTACTCGACTCAATCAAGAACCATGTATCCTCGCTAGACGAGACCGCGTCTGTTCAATGTACCAGCTCAACCTTGAAGGGAGCTCAACCCCCACTCCGACTCATCACCTTCTATCAACGTGAACCTACTGCATACCCCTACCCCACTCATCCTCATCCACCAATACGACCCAGAATAGAGGACCAGGGGTTGATTCTCCATAGGTCTCGGCCATTTTGCTCGATAATCGTGTACATGCACCTTTAGCACCGTCTTCCTAGATCCTTCATGAGGTAAGCGTTCCATCAGACGGAGGGTGTCACGAATCTCATACCCAATAGGTGCAACTTCTGTTCTGGCGGAAGGTCGTCAATAATTGCAAACCATCGCTTGGTCTCATCCAGGATGATGTTTTCTCGGTCTCACAGCCCAGTGTATCGTCTTCATTCCTCAAGCCCACCCGACCTGACTGAATACGACGGCCCACTCACCTGCAACCCCTTGTTGTACCATCCAAAACGTCAACGCATGTCGCGCACACCAACGCTCCTTCGATCTTTGTCCTCCATCTCTTATATCTCGGCTACTAT
>Ga0307515_10018413_pt1 | contig 12641 bp, 2 predicted proteins | sample 17_EM_MG_FD_194513 | JGI IMG/M metagenome (GOLD analysis project Ga0307515, IMG submission 194513) | Populus trichocarpa ectomycorrhiza microbial communities from riparian zone in the Pacific Northwest, United States - 17_EM | ecosystem: Host-associated > Plants > Roots > Unclassified | place... | reverse complement strand
AGAAAAGGAAAAACAGGAGACAGATATCCTAAAAGGACTAGTAGAAGAAGTAAGAGCCCTCCGCAAGGAGGTAGCCCCTAAAACCTACGCAGAAAAGTTAAAGAAGGGCCTCTCTTCTTCTACTTACTCTCCTTCGTCGTTGTCTCCCCCTTCTTCTACTACCTCGTCTTCTTCTTTACCCCCTACCTCCTTAATTCCCCCTACTAGTAAGGCAGCTAGTAGCACAACCAGTTCTACAAGCCCTACCTCTACTAGAGGGAAAAAGAAGCAGCTATAAGAAAGAGAACTAGTCTTAGTCACAGACTAAAAGGACCAGCCTCTAGACATCTTCTCTATACGAAATATAATCAATTAACGATTTATATCCAAATTGCAAATAGAGAAGCTAGTTATAGCTTCTATAGCTAGAACTAGAGAAAAGTAAAATATTTTCCTTACAACAACAGAGGAATATAACGTAGATTTTCTGGTTAAATATAAAGAAGTCTGGTCTAGCTGCTTCTCCTTTAAAAGAGAATAAAAACTAGAACCCTGGGCTTAAATAGTAGCTCATAGCGTCCCTATCCCCCCTTTTATAGGAGAAGGAGGCTCTAAACTTCTAAAGGAAGAAATAGAGACCTTTAACCCTATTAGGATACAGGGACAACCTAAATAGATCTCTTTTAGGGCAAAGAGATATAATCTACAAACTAGGTTCGGCTCTATAGTATTCGCTATAGAAAATGAGGAGAAAAGACAGGAAATCCTTAAACAGAAGGAAATCCTAATTGCAGGGGTAGCTACTAAGGTAGTTAAATACCTAGAAGTCTCTCCTACTACACAGTGTACAAGCTGCCAAAAATTTGGCCATATAGGAGATAGATGCTCTACTAGGGCGGGTAATATATAGGCGGAGGGACTTATTTTTAGCGGCGAAGATATTATAGGGTAAGAGTATAATAATATAGGCGATTCTATTACTAATTTAAGCTTCTATTACTATTATTATATTACCTTTAAATATAATTAGAGAGGAGTAGCTATTAAAAATACAGGCTATCCTAAAAGTAAATCCCATATTTATATATATGGAGGTAATAAAAGTATATATAGATATTCTAAAATATATTAAGGCGGGTCGGTTTATGCATATTCTAGTATTACTAAAGTTACTATTAAGTAAACGGTTCTACTATACCCTTATTTAGCCTACTTTTTACTTATATATTTCCTTAGTTATAATTAATAAGTATTATCTAGTTACTAATTAGGGTAAGAGCTTTCGGCCCTATTACGCACAGCTTTTTAAAATCTAATTACTGCTTAGTTTAATAGTGTTATAGTTTATATATACTATAACATTTAATAAGAAGATATATATAAAGGTAATAAAGCTAGTAGGGTTTTATTAAAGTATAACGGATCTTAAATAAATAAATATTAATTAGCCTAACCCATCTATTATTAGGGGCTATATTAAAAGGAGGAATAAAAATAATTACAAGGCACTATTCTTTGTTATTAAAGAGGTATTTAAGGAGGTAGTAGTAGAGGAGGATTATATACCTATAACCCTTAACTAGATATCTATAGGGTCTAGTAAAATATCCGTATTATCTAGCTAAACGCCTATAGCGTCTAGTAGGATATCCGCATCTTCTAGTTAAATATCCACTACCTCTATTTATTAACTAGTTAGGTAGATCTAAAATCTAGTAGAAGGTATTATATAGCTAAAGGGACAAAAGGTTCTAAGTCCCAAATTAATTCCTAAGATAATTATCTTTCTTTATACTAAAAATTATATCTATAAGTATATAAACATAATCCGTTTATAGCTTATAACTAAGGGCTATACTATAAAGTAGGTTAAAATAGCAGTATAGAGTTATTATATAATATTATCTAAATATAATAAGAGCAGGGAGTATTAAAAATTTTATATAGAAGACTTACCTACCTATATTCTTATTACGTTAAACGCCCTAGCCTATAGTACAGATATTCTAAATATTATCCGTTCTATTATATACGGTTATTATCCTAATAAAAGCCTAAATATAATACTATAGCGATTTAGACGGGCCGCCTAATATAATAGTATTACTAAATATATAATTATTCTTATTAAAGACTGGTATAAGGGCGCTCTTATAGATATTACACTACTAAAGTAAAAGTCTTAAAAACCTACAGCCCTCTATCTACCCAACTTGGCTATAACTTTATTACTACTAAAATGGCGATATAGAAGGATAGGGTAGCGAATTTCGCCAGCGATCTAGCTTTATTTATTATAATTAACAATAATATTATTTTATAGGTATCTGCCTAGGAGAAGGAGGATTAAATACTTAATAAGAATATAATATTATTAGCCCTACTAATTAAGTATATAAAAAAATAAAAGAGGGTAAAGACTAATATAGAGAAATAGGCGGTATATAAGGGGATCTTATAGATAGGGGGCTATAAGAACACGATTGGAACAGGATAGATTGGTAAAAGAGATAAATCCTTAAGGAGGTAAGGCCTCTAGGATCGTAAAGACTATATACTACGGGTATATACCTCCGGCACGTGACCGGCGACTATCTAAAGGGCGTCTAGGGGCTGTCCTAAGGGCAACCCAAGGTGTTCGCAATAATATCCCTTATACGGTACTTCTAAATATATTATACGAGCTTATAAATAAAGCTACTAAATATCTATATAATATTCTGCTTAAGCCGTATAAGGAGACAAATCCGTTATCTAGAGGTTTACACTATTACTTTAATTATAATAATTCGTTATAGGCTTATAAGGAGTATAATATTGTCACACTATATACTAGAAATATTGCAAAGAGTAAGTACTTAAAGGATCTATTTATAAGTATTAAGAAGTGGATTAAAGAATGGCTTAATATAATATACTAGGATATAGTTTAGAGTCTAATTTCTAGTTATATTATATCCAACAATTAAATCTATATACTCTATACCTAACCTCTACTAACTTATAAGGGCCTTAAGTAGATATTACCTAAATAAGATTATAGCTTTCTAGAAGATAAAGTAGACGTATTTATCCGCTTTATTTATAAGGAAGAAATACAATACTTTAGTACTAGTATCTTATAGGCTACGTCACAATCTAGTAGATATATTGCCGTATCTAAAAGCTCGTTATAAACGCCTCTACTATTAGTAGGTTAAAGGGGACCCGTTAGTATATTAACTATAAAGAGTACTAGTTTTAATTAACTGTTGTAAACTAAAGTATTACTGCCCTTATAGCTATTATTAGTATCTAGCTTATAAATGGATATCACTAAGTCTTAAATATTTTAGCTTATATTAACCTAAGACTTATAGGTAAACTGGCCCCAAACTACACATGCCACTCTATTATAGTTATCTTAATAGCTATATATTTAGCCCTTAGAGCAATCTATATATTAAAGCCTATAACACAATATTAAATCTAAATCCTTAGGACAGTCTAAGTATTAGAGCTTATAGTATAACACTAAGTCTTAACTTTTAGATAAGCCTAAGGTTTAATATTTATAATATAGTACTAGATCTCTAATTACGAAAAATCCCAAGGTTTAAAATCTATAGTGTAGCACTAGTTCCGAGGTAGTAGGAAATCTAGAAATTTATAATTTATAATATAGTATTAGATCTCCGCTTCTAGAAAATCCTAAGGCTTAGGATTTAAGTTATAATACTAAATCTCCACTTCTAGGAAACTTTAAGGCCTAGGGTTTATAGGCTAATACTTAATCTCTACCCTCTAAATTGGGCGCAGTTTAGAATTTGCGTACTAATACTTAATCCCTACCTTCTAAATTAGGTGCGGCTTAGAGTTTATAGCCTAATATTTAATCTCCGCTCTTTAAGCTATATATAGTTTAGAACCTATAGCCTAGTACTTAATCTCCACCCCTAGTTTTAGATATAACGTAGCCATTAGGTCTACCTCGCAGTAAAAAAAAAATAAAAGGACGTATTTACGCACTTTAAAAGTAAAAAAATCCGCTTACTAAGTAAACTTAATACCTACTTATAACCCTTCTCTAATACCTTAGCTAAGTAGTAATTCTATATTAATATTACTTCGTAAGTTAACTAAACGGCGCTACTTAGTTTAATTAATAGTAACTTAATAGTAAAGGATTTGCGTATTACAAATAAGCGTATATAAGGTGGTTAATATTTACTACGGTAAGTTATAGCGGCAATTATTTATTAGCGAGCTAATTTAATAAAATTAGCAGCGTGGATATTTACCTTTAATTAACCTCTATACCTTTTCTTTTACTAACCTTTTACCTTATAGCACCGCACCGCAAACTTTACTGTTATTATTTTATCTACTATCCGTTAGCATACTACTATCTATAATGCCTTTATTTATACTTCTAAATACGTCTAATAGCTATTTAGTTAAGGAACTTAATATGCGCAACGTTAATAATAAAATAATTAAGGACGCTTTTAAAGACGCTCTTTCTTTTACTAATCCTTTAGGGTTTTTACCTAAAGAGTAAGCTTTCTAATACTAAATTATACCTATAGCTAATATAATTTTAGGAAATATATACTAAAGCACTCTTTATTAGATATAGTAGAGCACTATAATAATGCTATTACGAAATCCGCTAAAAATCCACTTATTTCTTTACTGCCTACCTTTTTACCGCCTGCCTTTTTACCGTATACCTTTAAGCCGCTTATTTCTCCGCCTATTACCTCTAAAAAGCTTAATTATTATTATACTTTTACTTCTCTTAAGAGGCAGGCTAATAGAATTACTATATAAAATGTTAAGTATAAAATAGCCTTTAAATTATATATATTAGCTATATTATTTTAATATCTTATCTATTAATTTACCTCTTATAGTAACCTAACAGAAATATTAGAGATTTTAGATAATAATAAAAGGAGCAATTTTAATAACGCCGACTCTCCTAAAAGCTCTTCTTTATCCTCTTATAATCTCCGCAGCCCTTATAAGCTCTATATAACCTAAGCTATAATATTAAATATTAATACAAACGAGCGCCTTCCTATTTAAGTACTATTAGCAAATAAATAGTACACCCTAAAAGCTAGTGCTTGGGAAAATATAAAAAAAGCTTATTAGCGGATATATACCTACATCTAGAATATTAAAGGTAACTCTAATATACTACGTAATCCGCTATACGCTTTATACGTTAAATAAGACTATAAATATCGCGTTTACAAGTAGAACTTTAGGCCTTATTTTAGAGGTATATACTTAAGATATCGCTTAAGTAGTAGATTATATAAAAAGGTACATACTAATAGTATATTACTATTCTATTAGCTAACACATATATAAAATAGTTTGCTAATATTAGAGCCAATTATACTTTAGTGCAAAAAACGTACACAATTAGCTTCTACTAGTAGTCTAGCTAGAACGCCTACTAAGGAGGTATAATATCCGCATTTTAACAATATAGATATTGCTAATATCCGCATAGCTTTACACCTATACCATCCCCCCTTTAAAAACCTCCCCTCTCCCTAAGACTCCCACTTATAGTAATATATACAGCCGTAAAGGTACCTACTCTATTACTACTTTTTTTACTCTTTTACTAATTCCTAGTACGCCTAGTGCTACTTCTAGTACTATTACTTCTACTAGTATAAAAAATATTAGGGTATATTTAGTAATTACTATTTCTATACGCGTTAATATAGTTTATAAATAGGTAGCTAAAGTAGTAAAAGATATTCGGGCTATAGACTACTAGTTAAGTAAGCTTAAAGGTTTTCTAAGTAAGATAAAGAATAAGCTTATATTTATAAGGCGTGGTATTACTACACTTATATATAACACTGGGTTACTAAATATAAAACTTAAGTAAATATAGGTTAGCTATTACTGCGGGTTAGCTATTATTATAGGTTTAGAGTAATAAAATAGTAACTCTTACCTCTCTGCTGCTATATATATAGGAATTAAGTCTCTACCTTATATTTAATAGATATCCTTAATTAATATTATAATATCCGTATAAGCTAAGATAACGATATCTATATAAGTTAAGATAAAGATATTTATATCTGCGTACCGTTAATTTTTACTAAGGTAAGTTACTATAGCAGCGATTATTTATTAGTAAGCTAATTTAATAAAATTAGCAGCGTGGATATTTACCTTAATTAACCTCCGTACTTTTTCTTCCTCTACTAACCTTTTACCTTATAGCACCGCACTATAAACTTTATTATTATTGTTTTATATACTATCCCTTAGAATACTATAATTTATAATACCTTTATTTATACCTCTAAACGATATTAATATAAATAATAGTAATTAGGCGGTTAAGGAACTTAATATACGCGACGTTAACAATAAGGAGTTTAATGCTGTTAAGTACGCTATAGCTGCTCTTACTAAGCCTTTAGGCTCTATTCCTAAAGAGTAAGCTTTCTAATACTAAATTATGCCTATAGCTAATATAATTTTAGGAAATATATACCAAGGCGCTCTTTATAGAATTTAGTAGATAATAATAATAAAAATAGAGCAAAATCCGCTAAAAACCCACTTACCTTTTTACTAGATACCTTTCCGCTACCTATATCTTTACTATAGGCTACTTTATTATCTACTACTTTACTATCTACCTCTCTACTACCGCCGCCTAATACTTTTAAAAAGAGGCTTAATAAGACTCGTTTATCTTCTTTTCTTAAAAAGTAGGCTAAAAAGGCTACTAATATAAATATAAAGCTTAAGATAGCTATTAAATTGTATATATTAGTTATACTATTTTAGTATCTTATCTACTAATTTACCTTTTATAGTGACCTAAATACTATATATAAGGTTTCTTTAGATAGCGAATCTTTAGATAGCGATAAAGATAAAGACCTTAATAACGCTAACTCTTGCAATCTCCGCAGCCCTTATAATCTCCGCAGCCTTTAAAATCTTAATAGCCCTTATAATCTCTATAGTACTCCTAATATAAATAAGCGCCTTTTTATCTAAGTACTGTTAGTAAATAAATAGTATACTTTAAAAGCTAGTATTTGGGATAATATAAAGGAAAGTCGCTAGCGGATATTAATACATATTTAGAATATTAAGGGTAGCTTTAGTAAGCTGCGTAATCCGCTATATACTCTATATAAGAAATATAGCTATAAATATTGCGTTTATAAGAAGGACTCTAAACTATATTTTAGGGGCATATACTTAAGATATTATATAAGTAGTAGGCCGTGTAGAAAAGTATGTGCTAATAGTATACTATTATTCTATTAGCTAACACGCGTATAGGAAAGTTTACTAAATCTAAAGCCGGTTATACCTTAGGGTAGAAAATATACGTAATTATCTTCTGCTAGTAATCCGGCTAGAATACCTACTAAGAAGGTATACTATCCGTATCTTAATAATACAGATATTGCTAATATCTACATAGCTTTATTTTCGTACCATCCCCGCCTACGCTACTACACCTCCCCCTATTAAGACCTTCCCTCCTATTAAGACTCCTACTTATAGCAGTACGCACAGCTATAGGGGCACCCGCTCTACTACTGCTCCTTTAACCCTTTTAGCAATTACTAGCACGCTAAGTGCTATTATTACTGCTACCGCTTCTACTAGCGTTAGGTTTATTAGGGTATATTTAATAATTACTATTTCTATACGCGTTAATATAGTTTATAAATAGGTAACTAATATAGCAAAAGATATTCGAGCTATAGATCGCCAGTTTAATAAGTTTAAAAATTCTCTAAGTAAAATAAAGGATAAGCTTACATTCCTAAGGCGTAGTATTATTATACTTATATATAATACTAGGCTACTAGATATTAAATATAGGTAGATATAAATTAGCTATTGCTGCGGGTTAGCTATTATTACCAGTTTATAATAATAAAATAGTAGCTTATACCTTTTTACTACTATATTTATAGAAATTAAGTCTCTGCCTTATATTTAATAGATATACTTAATTAATATTATAATATCCATATAAGCTAAGATAACAATATCCGCATAAGCTAAAATAAAGATATTTATATATCTGCACTATAAAATAGCCCACTGCTACGTTATATACTACGCACTAAGAAGATTATATGCTAGCTAGAGTTAATATTAATAAAAAAAACTCGATTAATATATTTGTTGGTCATATAGGGTGACTTACCAATAACGACTACTCGAGTAGGTTACAGTGATGTTGGTTGATAAAGCTTGTTAATGGAAATGAGGGAGGGCGAGGAGCCTAAGACTCCTCGCCACGCTAGTGCCGCGGCGACACGTAACGACCGCTTGCCTCATTCCCGACACTAGCAACTCTTCTTTTGTGGTTGCCATCTATATATAAATACTGCTTAACTAGCGTAGTGTCACAGGTCCACCCCGTAATACCTTGCATACGCCCACTAATTAAGCCTAGTTATAAGACCGCAATTTGCCGTAATTTGCCGCAATCTGCCATATTCTGCCGCGCTATGGAATTCTGCTAAATTCTGCCAAATTCTGCTAAGCCATAGACTTCTGCCAAATTCTGCTAGGCTATAGACTTTTGCTAAACTCTGCTAAGTTATGGAATTCTGCCAAATTTTGCTAAACTGTAACAGCGTATAATACGTATCTGTTAACTATTGCTATTATAATATAAATCTTGCTCCTACTCCCTTTTAACCTAGCCTTTAACTTGTATATATAGGGTGTTTATATTAACAAATATCTCTAAAGCCTTGTTTGGGTTTACCTTCGTTATTATATCTGCTGGGTTGTCTTAGCCGTTAATCTATTAAATCTTAAAGAGTTCTTGCCGTTTATAGGATTGTTAAAGTGCCATAATATTAATTATAAGGCGCTTCTTCTTTATGGTACCAAGCTTAACTAAATACTTATAGAGGGAATATAAGTCGGTATATACGATTATAGGGATAACGGGAAGTACGAGTTAATCTGTAATTATTTTTAGGGTAGTTCCAATTGCAATTACTATATTAACTCCGCTAACTATTCTATATATCTCTAATGCTAGAACGCTTTAAGTAACGCGCTTACTCTTAGTTAAGCTCTAATAAATAAGATTACCGTAGATTATAAAGTCGTTTTCTCCAGTAGATTTGTTCGCGATGATAATCTTATATCCTAACTAGGAGCTAAAATCTTTATTATTTACGAACGATTTATTAACAAATATAAAGAGCTTAGCGGTGGGAAGATTAATAGACATATAGAGTAGTCCCCGATTAAGATAGTTTATTTACTAGAAAAGGCACTTATTTAGGGCAAGAACATCATCCTTAGTTAGTTCCTGGTATTAGGCGGCAATAAAGAGATTAAATAAAGCCTTGGGTTAATAGATAGAAGTAATATAAGCTCCGCGAGCGTGTTACTCCACGTATCTTTGCTTTAGAGAATTAACGTTAATAACGTTAATCTTCTTACCTTAACCCTTCTGGCGCAAAGCAATAGAATCCTCGTTTAGGGAGAGGATGCATCTATTAAAGAGTAATAGTGTTATTAAATTAAGCTTTTCCTTTAGCTTTACTATAAGATTTACCTTTACTAGCTTATCTTCTTTAAGAGCTGAGAATTGGTTGTCTCCTAAGATAATTATATCGTTAGTTTACATACCGATAATTCTAAATGGAGTTCCCGTGGTTATAATAAGGAAGTATAGATCGAATATAGAAGTAGTTATTAAAAGCTTCTCTTTATAGTGCTTACTGTAGGTAGCCCACTAATAAGTTCCTGCCTCTGCGATACTATATAATAGCTTAAGCACAACCATAATCGTATCCTCGGGGTATTAGTAACAAATTTGCTCTAAAAGGTATGCCAATATTAAGCGCTAAAGGTGCGTCTCTAATTGGGTGTAGGCCTAGGTAATATCTCGCAAATAAACCGCCATTTTATTCTTTATTAAGGAGGGAGCTAGTGCAATAATAACTCGCTGACTAGCTCGTTGAATTGTAGGAGACTGCGTAAGAATTACCTCCTTACTATTATTATTGTAGCCTTAGATAATAAGCCTTAATTTCTTAAATAGGGTGTTAGTAGCTTTGCCCTTAATCTTATTAACCATTCTTAACTTAAAGATGCGGACTCCATCGAATTTAGTAGGGTCATACTTTTTAAATTTAAAGACTCCTCTCGTAATAAGACCATTGATCTCCTGCTTGTTAGATGCTTAAAAAGAAGCTCCTAGAGTTATAATACGACCTTCCCTTTAGAGCTATTTCGCGAGCTTAAAGTTAGCCTTCTCTTTAGCTGTTATAAAGGCCATTAATAACTTAATTCCATTCTTAATAGCGGCAATAAATTACTCTTCAAAATTAATAAAATGTTAGCGATTTTGTGATCCCTTCGGGCGACCTCTACCGCGTCATAGTTACGGCGTATTTACTATAATTGTATTAAAATTGTGGTCGCCTTCTGGAGCACGTTAATTATGGCTCTCCTCTAAAGCATCTTCTATGGCATTCTGTAAAGGCTTGGAACTATTATCTTTATAGTAAGGCTTAATAATAGTTAAACGGAATTAAGTGGGTCCGTAAGGCATCTAAATAGTATAAGTTTAACTATTAATTGCAATAAGTTAATATAGGCCTAACTATCCTCCCTTTTTACGCTATACGCGTACCTTAGACTAGAGTGGTAGATTAAGTATAGTTGAGGTATTTAGGCCATTTCTTATTCCTAGTGCGTTGTTAACCTAGCGTATGGCGTAGAGACGTCATACCTCCTTCGTTGCCTTATAAATAGCCTTAGCTTATTATATAACAAAGGGAGATAGTAAAAAATTGTTAGTTATTTAAGGGTAGGCGCTAAAGACTAGTAACGTAGGTATAAGTCTATCTAGGCCAGCGGAATTATTAATGGCTTTAACAGCTATTTATAAGGTAAGTTCTTTACTAGCATCCTCTAGTTCTAAAGAGATAATCTTATATACGCAGCATAATAGCGCGTGATATTGCTTTACTTTTTTAATACTATTATATGCCTTAATAGGGACTTCCTTAACCTCAATTGCCATTACCTTTGTCTATTATTAAAACTCTATAGATAAGAAGTTCTTTTCTACGTTATAGGCGATTTAATTAGGGGGTCTTAGGTAGACATTAATCTAGCATAATTAAAGGGTATCCTATGCGTTCCTAGCTGATATATCCTTTAAGAAACGTGCGGCTTAGAAGGAGGTTAAGAAGTTAATAACTTAGAGTATTAGCTTACCGCTAAGATATATAACGTTAATAATAATATAGAAGTTGAAGTTATAGTTATCTTTAAGGGTAAACTTAAATCGGCTAGGGGACTTCTGGTTTATTTGGCAGTAATAGTAGTACTTTATAAGATGCTTAATTGCCTTAATTTTAACTTTATAGCCTGCTCGCTGAAGAACCCTAAGTAATTAGTAAATAGATGGGTGGCTAAAATAATGGTGTAGTTAACGTAGCTCTAACTTAGTTAAGTGGCTTTAAGTAATGCTCTTTTCTAGTTAATAAAGGAGCAACTAGGGGTAACCCTATTTGCGTATAACGGGCACCCAATTATCTCCCTAAATAAGCATATTTTTAAGGTTATTAAGTTTAACGCCTAATTTATCTATATCTCCGATATAAAATAGAAATAGGGTGTTTATAGGAATAATATAGAAAGTAATATACCCTAAGGGGGTTTTGACCCTAATTATGCCAAGAGAGATTATAGTACCCTTGCCAAAATAAATTGTATATTGGCCTACCGTTAATTAGTTAATCTAAATAGAGCTATTAAGCTGCTAAAGAGCTTAAACTTAAGGTTCTTCTACTATAGATACTCCTGCGGCTCTAGTATCTGGTATAATACTATAGAAGACGTTCGCCGAGTATCTATCGTTAAAGGAGAATATAAAACTCTCCTTTGGCTTATTAAAGATGTCTAACTTCGTAATAGTATAGAGCGTAGATTGGTTATTAAGAACAGCGACGGTTTATATACTATTTACCTTACTATACTTAGTAAAGTATTGGTTAAGAGAGTAGTTCTTAATTTCTATATCTATAAGAAGCTATTCGGCCTTATTAGCCTTACTCTTAAAATCCTCTACGCCTTTATATTAAACCAGAAAGCTTTAGAAGTAGGCTATAGTAACCTTATAATTTCTAACATTTCTTATACTCTGGCGAAACTTATTATATGCCTCCTTTTACTTATTAAGAGAATGCCTAGTTAACTAGTAATTCGGTTTCTTATAAACATAGCACTTTTTCTAGTAATTACTTCGGAATAAACCTCTATAAGGACCTCTACCTTTACCTTATAGTTGTTAATTATACCCTCTACCGTATTATCTACCACAGCCACTATATATTCGATTAGTCTAGTTATAATTATATTAGTTAGGCGGGTTGATTAAAGTAGGTTAGAGTTAGGTGTTAAATTACTATACTTCTTAAAAGCGTAAAGCGGTGCCAATAAAAGATCTTAATTAAGTATACACTCCTTTATAAGTATTTGCAGAATTAAAGAGAGTAAGGTTATATTCTTTAACGCCTTAGCATACGCTAATAACATAATTACGTAGGCTAAAATCCTCTTAATATGATTTGGATAAACTATACTAAATTATCTAAAGTTAATCGAAGAGCTTTTAAAGA
>Ga0307515_10018412_pt1 | contig 12641 bp, 11 predicted proteins | sample 17_EM_MG_FD_194513 | JGI IMG/M metagenome (GOLD analysis project Ga0307515, IMG submission 194513) | Populus trichocarpa ectomycorrhiza microbial communities from riparian zone in the Pacific Northwest, United States - 17_EM | ecosystem: Host-associated > Plants > Roots > Unclassified | place... | reverse complement strand
CAGCAGGCTCAACGTTCATCGCAAGGCTTGGAGCCCTAACTGTGTCGCAGTCCGTTTCTCAGGCGGCGCAGGCAATCGAAGTGACGAAGGCGTCGGGCAGCCGCTCCGGCGCAGCCTCGAAGACGGGAGACTGGCGCAATGCGCTGTTCGTGCTGCCGTATCTCATCGTCTTTTTCGTGTTGTTGATTTATCCGCTGTCCGAAAGTATCTGGCTGAGCCTGAACAAGGCGGATCTGTTCGGCCCGCGCCACTTTGTCGGTGTTCAGAACTTCGTGCGGCTGTTCGGCGACCGCATTTTTCTCGGCGCCATTTGGAACACGTTCTATTTTCTGCTGCTCACCGTCCCGGCGCTCGCGATCCTCGGGCTCGCGCTGGCGCTGGTTCTGAATCGTCCCACCAAAACCGCGGCTTTCCTACGAGGTTTGTTCTTCGCGTCGTCCATCTTTTCCGTCACCATCGTCACGTTACTGTGGCGCATGGTGTTTATCGCCGACGGCGGGTTGCTGACGAATGCGCTCGGCTGGGTCGGTCATGCGCCGATTCCATTTTTGAGCGACCCGGACCTGGCCTTGCCGGCGATCGCCATCACGACGATCTGGTGGTGCATCGGTTTACCGATGATGCTGTTCATCGCGGCGTTGAAGCAGGTGCCGGGCGAGCTCTACGAAGCGGCGGCGCTGGATAACGCCGGACGATGGAGGGCTTTGTGGCACATCACGCTGCCATCGATCCGCCGTACGTTCATCGTCGTCATCATCATCGAGATTGTGTTGCAATTTCAGCTCTTCGGCCAACCGCAGCTCATGACTCAAGGCGGGCCGAACAATGCCTCGCGCCCGATCGTGCTGTTCATTTACGAGATCGGCTTGATGCGCTGGGACTTGGGATATGCCACGGCCGCCTCGCAAGTGCTCTTCAGTCTGATTCTCATCGCCGCAATGGCACAGTACTTCGTCACGCGCCGCAAGGAAGATGCGTGATGCGGCAGGCGCTGTCATGAAACGCACCACCGGCGACTATCTAAGTCTTACGGCCGTGATTGCGCTGGCTGTGGTCATGGTGATCCCTATCCTCTGGGGCGTGGGTTTGTCGCTTAAGGCAAACAGTGAGTTGATGGTCGACACCAATGCCGTTTTGCATGCTCCGTACACGCTGCAAAATTATGCGGACATCATCCATGGCTCGTCGGTGTTTCGCTGGCTGCTCAACAGCATCATCGTGTCTTCCGGAATGACGCTGGGCGTGCTCATCTTGTCTTCGCTTGCGGGATACGGATTTGCGCGCTTGGAATTTCCGGGCCGTAACGCATTACTCATTTTGGTGTTGTTCGGCCTTGCGGTTCCGGAGCAGGCCGTCATTCTCACTCGTCATCAGCTCTTCAACACCTGGCATCTGCATAACACGTATCCGGGCCTGATCTTGCCCGGCTTGGCCGCGCCCTTCGGTGTGTTTCTGATGACGCAATACTTCAAAGCGATTCCAAAAGAGATCGACGAGGCCGCGCTCTTGGACAACGCGTCGCGCTTCAAAGTCTTTTGGAAAGTGCTGCTGCCGATGACGTTGCCGGCGCAAGCGACGCTCGGCATCTTTACGTTTCTTTCAGGGTGGAATGAATACTGGTGGCCGCTGATTTCCGCGACCCGCGAGACGATGTACACGCTCACGGTCGGTATCGCTTCCACGCAAATGAATTTCGCGGAATCGGCGGGCCTCGGTTATCTCTTGGCTCAAGCCGTTTTTGCATCGGCGCCGGTGCTCATTGTCTACCTGTTCTTTCAGAAGTACATCGTGCGAGCTGCATCGGGCGCGGCGGTAACGTGATGGGCCGCCAGCTGTATGGGGTGGTCTTCATGTTGGCCACTCTGCTCGCCGGCTGCGGCGCAAGACAAGATGACAATGAGATCGTCGTGCAGCGCTTCTTCGGCACATGCCGCGCCGAGTACGGCCAGCGCACCGATGTGGAGAACGCAAACGGCGAGTGCGGCATCATCACGACACTCATCAACCAGTTCGCCAAGGCACATCCGGAGCTCCGAATTCGAGTGAGCCCCGTTGCCTGGCCCGGCTACAACCAACTTTCGGCGCAGTTGGCGGCGGGCGATCCTCCGGATGTCTTAGTGATGCACATGTCCGCGATCTCGGATTATCAATCGCGCGGATTGCTGGAGCCTTTGGATGAGGGATTGAAAGCGGTCGGGGTCGATCCCGCGGGTTTCACCGCCGTGAGCCGCAAGGGCGTGACGAAAGAGGGCGCGATCTACGGACTGCCCTTCGATACCTGGGCACAACTGTGGCACATCAATCTGAACTATTTTCGCAAGGCCGGGCTGGTCGACCAAAACGACGAGCCGATTTTGCCGACCAGCCCCGACGAACTGCTGGCGCAGGCGCGCCGGTTCAAGCAAGCCACCGGCAAACCCTACTTCGTGCAATCCCTCGTCAACGAGCGCGGCTCGTATGTTCGAAATTTGTACACGTTGTTGATGCAGCAGAACTCGGCGTTTTTTGCGGACCCCAAGCACTTGGTGCTGCAAACTCCTGAAGCGCGCAACGTGCTCCAGCTCATGAAAACGATCTCCGCCGAGCGGCTGACGACGCTGAATCAGGACTACGCCGCCGCCACGAACGGCTTCATGAGCGGCGATGGCGGGGTGTACCTCGTGGGTACTTGGTTGATCGGAGACTTCGATGCCGAATCCAAAAAGCCCGGCCGGCCGCTGAGCAATGGTTATACCGTGAGGCCGTATCCGAAGTTATTCGCGAGAGACACGACCTATACCGACGGACACGCGTGGGTCGTTCCAACGAAGAAACGCACGGAGACTCAGCGCCGCGCCATCTACTCGCTGCTCAAATTTCTCGCCGATAACGACTATCAATGGGCACGCACCGGACACCTGCCGGCGTATACGGCGGTAATCGAGAGCGAGGTCTTTAAATCATTGCCGCATCGCGCGAGTATTGCGCAGCTCGGCACACTCGGCTCGTCACTGCCGCCCGGTGTGCAGCGTCAATTCCCGATTCAGGACATGCTCAGCGAAGAGGTGGCCGCCGCGATCGCCGGGCAGAAGCCGATCGATCAGGCGCTCGCCGACGCCGAAGCCCGCATAAACGATTTGTTGTTTCACCTTCTTTGATCGGACTCCCCACATGCTGAAATCCCGCATCGTCGTCGACCGCGACTTCATCCTCTCGAAGCTCGACCGCCGAGTCTTCGGTACTTTCGTCGAGCATATGGGCCGTTGCGTTTACGGCGGCATCTACGAGCCCGGTCATCCCACCGCGGATGAGCGGGGATTCCGCAAGGATGTATTGGACCTCACGCGCGAATTGGGGCCGACCATCGTTCGCTATCCCGGCGGAAATTTTCTTTCCGGCTACAACTGGGAAGATGGTGTAGGACCGAAAGATCAGCGCCCGAAGCGCTTGGATCTCGCCTGGGGATCCACCGAGACGAACGAGTTCGGCACCAACGAATTCATCGACTGGTGTCGCACAGCGAACGTGGAACCGATGTTCGCCGTCAACCTCGGAACCCGTGGACCCGAGGAGGCGCGCACCTTGCTCGAGTACTGCAATCATCCCGGCGGCACTCACTACTCCGAGCTTCGTAAATCCCATGGCTACGAGAAGCCGCACGACATTCGGTTCTGGTGCCTGGGTAACGAGATGGACGGCCCGTGGCAGATCTGCCGTAAAACCGCGGCGGAGTACGGCCGCGCGGCCCAAGAGACCGGCAAGGTCATGCGTTGGGTCGATGGCAACTTGCAGCTCGCCGCTTGCGGATCCTCGCAGCGCGGGATGCCGACTTACGGCGCATGGGAGTATGAAGTACTCGATCACTGCTTCAACGAAGTGGACTTCATCTCCCTGCACGCCTATTTCCGCAACGACTCGGGCAACATCAAAGAGTTCTTCACCGTCATCGAAGACCTCGACTCCTTTATTAAAGAGGTGGCGGCCATCTGCGACGCCGTTGCCGCGAAGCGCCGTTCGCCGAAGCGCATCATGTTGTCCTTGGACGAATGGAATGTTTGGTACAAGGCGCACGGGCCGACAGATCTGCGCAAGCCCGGTTGGCCCCGAGCGCCGAAGCTAATAGAAGAGATCTACTACTTCGAAGACGCGCTCATCGTCGGCGGTGCGCTGATCACCCTCATGAATAATGCGGATCGAGTCAAAGCCGCTTGCCTGGCGCAGCTCGTCAATGTGATCGGCCCCATCATGACGGAGACCGGCGGCCCTTCATGGCGCCAGACCATCTTTCATCCGTTCGCCCAGGCATCGAGGTTCGGGCACGGCAATGTCTTGCGCGCGAACATCGAGTCGGATAGTTACTCCATCGGCTCGCATGCTCGCGTTCCTTACCTACTCGCGAGTGTCGTCCACGACGAGAAGAGCGGTGCGGTCACCTTGTTCGCGCTCAACCGTCACGACACCGATAAGATACAAGTCGATCTAGAGTTGCGGGGATTGGGGGCGGGCAGAACAGTGCAATCCGCCACTGAGTTGCGCCATCAGGACCTCAAGGCCATCAACTCGAAATGCTCGCCGGAAACGGTGGTGCCCGCGCCGTTGCAGGACATATCCGTCAGCGGCGAAAAGATCAGGGCCACTCTCAAGCCGCATAGCTGGAACGTCGTTACTTTGTCGTCGTGCTAAGACAACACCCTTGCAACCTTGCGCTGAACGTCTTGTAATCCCACGGCAGGTTTACAAGAGATCGCCGAACATGCCTCGCGCCCGCGTAGTCGAGTACGACTATTACCAATTCCTGAACTTGCTTCGGCGAGCGACGGATACGGGCCGCCGCATCGATAAGGCGGATGGCCTACGTTGGTCTCGGTACGTGACCGACAAGAGCATCAATGAAGTTGCGGCCACCGCCATTGCCAAACAGAAATTTGAACGCGCCGTGCCGGTAATTCTGGACGAAGGTCGCGAGACCGACGGACTGTATTTCTTCTCGCAAAATGAAGAGGGCTGTCTTCGCCTCGTCGCCGTAAACTGACACGCCATATTTACGCATCCAGTGGCGCAGCTTTAACGTAGACGAGCACAGGCCTTTCGGCGTGTTTTGCGCCTATTAGTGCCCGCTGTCAGGATACGGAAATGGATTTCGAGTCGGAGCTTGCACGGCTTCTGGAGCCGATCGCGCCAGATGCACCTTGCGGGGAAAGCTTAGAAGACTCTCCGGCGCTCGCTGCATTAGATGCGTACCGAATCTTCGGGCTGTTGACCGCCCCTCAGAACGAACCCGATTGGCGCGTGCTGAGCTCCATGGCACTCAAAGTTCTCACGCGAAGCAAGGATTTTCGCGCTCTGGCGCATCTTGCCGCCGCGGTCGCGCACACCGGGCCACTGAGCGAAGCGCTGCAACTTTTCCCGGTGATCGAGCTCTGGTTGGAGCGACATTGGGACGAGGTGTACCCGCGAATAGACTCTGACTCGATCATGCGCCGAAACGCGCTAGGCGATTTCGCAGATCGAGTGGCGGTTCTGGACGGGTTGCGCCGTCTACCGTTGATCGTGCATCCGCAACTCGGATCGTTTTCGCTGCGTGACATCGACATTGCAACGGGTGCGCAACCCAATCCCGATCCGGAGACTACGCCGCGGACGCAAAACGAGGTAGCGGCGGCCATCGCCAACGCGGACCCGCTGCCGCTCGCAAAAATATCCGAACTGGCGGTGAACGCACGCCAGGCATTGCAGAACTCACAAGACATTATGCGAGCTCGCGGTGGGAACTCGAACGCAACCCCGCAGCTCGAACCGGTGATCGCGCTGCTCGCGCGTATTCAACAAGTCGTGTCGCCGCGTTTGACGGTAGGCACCGAAACCCGGGCGAGCGGCGATACGCCAGTCAGCGAGCCCGGCGGCTCGAATGTGGCAGCGGTCGCAGCCGGCGGAGACAGCGTGAAGTCGCGCCAGGATGCCATTCGCGCGCTCGACGCGGTCGCCAATTATTTTCGCCGCAATGAGCCGAGCAGCCCGGTGCCGCTCATCGTAGAGCGCGCCAAGCGAATGGTAACGATGGATTTTCTCGAAGTGATCGCGGATCTCGCACCCGATGCGCTGGAGTCGGCCCGAAAAGCGGCCGGTGTCCGCGCAGAATAAGCGTCCAACCTCACAAAGCGCACGTATGCAGACAGAGACAGGGAGATAAAACCCCATGGCCAAACCGAGCAGTCAAAAATTTATTGGACGCAATCGCGCACCGCGCGTGCAGATCGAATACGACGTCGAGCTGTATGGCGCACAGAAGAAAATGCAAATCCCGTTCGTCATGGGCGTGATGGCGGATCTCAGCGGCGACTCGCGGGACACGCTGGCGCCGGTGGACGAGCGCAAGTTCGGCAGCATCGATACGGACAACTTCGATGACCGTATGCAGAGCATCAAGCCGCGCGTTGCTGTCAATGTGCCGAACACTCTGACGGGCGAGGGCAAGCTCGCAGTCGATATTACGTTCGAGAGCATGGAAGATTTCTCGCCGGCCGCGGTCGCTCGCAAAGTCGATGCTTTGAACAGGCTGCTGGAAGCGCGCACTCAACTTGCGAACCTGATCACGTACATGGACGGCAAGGCGGGCGCGGAGGAGCTGATCTCCAAAGTGCTGAACGATCCCACGCTGTTGAAAACGCTGGCCTCGCAAGCGGCGCCCCAAGACCCGTCTAAGAAGCAGGAATAATTATTATGAGCACGGAAGCCCAAGGTGCACCGCAAACCGCGCCGGCCGCCGGCGAAACGGATCAGTTCGCCTCACTGCTGCGCAAGGAATTCAAGCCTAAGACCGATCGCGCTCGCGCTGAAGTGGAGCGCGCCGTGCAAACGCTTGCGGAGCAGGCGTTGCGCGAAACCGCAGTGGTCTCGGACGACGTGGTCGGCACGATCAAGGCGATCATCGCGGAGATCGATCAGAAGCTCACCGAGCAACTGAACGTCATCTTGCACAACGAGCGCTTCCAGCAAGTGGAAAGCGCGTGGCGCGGGCTTCACTACCTCGTTTCGAACACCGAGTCGGACGAGATGCTGAAGATCAAAGTGCTCAACATCTCCAAGTCGGAGTTGGGCAAATCGCTCAAGAAGTACAAAGGCTCATCCTGGGATCAGAGCCCACTCTTCAAGAAGCTCTACGAACAAGAGTACGGGCAATTGGGCGGCGAGCCTTACGGCACGCTCGTCGGCGACTATCACTTCGATCACACGCCGGGCGACGTGGAGTTGCTCGGACAAATGGCGCAGATCGCGGCGGCGGCGCATGCGCCGTTCATCTCGGCGGCGGGCCCGTCTTTGATGGCGATGGACTCCTGGCAGGAGCTCGCGAATCCGCGTGAGTTGGGGCGAATTTTTGCAGCGCCGGATTACGCCGCTTGGCGGTCTTTGCGCGCGTCCGAAGATGCGAAATATGTCGGCCTGTGCATGCCGCGGTTCCTCGCGCGCTTGCCTTACGGCGCGAAGTCGAATCCCGTCGAGGAATTTGAGTTCGAAGAGGACGCGACCGGCGGAGACTCATCGAAGTACGCCTGGGCGAATTCGGCTTATGCGATGGCCGTGAATATCAATCGCTCGTTCAAGTCTTATGGCTGGTGCTCATCGATTCGCGGCGTGGAGTCCGGCGGTTCCGTCGAAGGCTTGCCGGTGCACTCCTTTCCAAGCGACGACGGCGGCGTGGACATGAAATGTCCAACCGAAATCGCCATCAGCGATCGCCGCGAGGCGGAGCTGGCCAACTGCGGCCTGATGCCTTTGATTCATCGCAAGAACACCGACACGGCGGCGTTCATCGGTGCGCAGTCGCTGCAAAGGCCGGAGGAATATAACGACCCCGATGCAACCGCCAACGCGCGGCTCGCAGCTCGCTTGCCGTATCTTTTCGCCAGCTGCCGCTTCGCTCACTATTTGAAGTGCATGGTCCGCGACAAGATCGGCTCGTTCAAGGAGCGCTCGGACATGGAGCGCTACCTCTCCGATTGGATCAAAGACTACGTGATTGCAAATCCCGAGAACGCGGGCGAAAAATCCCGCGCGGAAAAGCCCCTCGCGGGCGCCGAAGTCAAAGTCGAAGAAGTGGAAGGCAATCCCGGCTACTACTCCGCGCGCTTTTATCTGCGGCCTCACTATCAGCTCGAAGGCGTGAACGTCACGCTGAGCCTGGTGTCGCGCTTGCCTTCTCAGCGGCAGGCGTGAGGCGCGCGATCGCACAACGATTTCATCGACCACACCATCAACAATCAACCGAAAAGCCCTTACGGGGTTAGGGTCAAGGAGCGACGACAATGGCTGTAGATATGTTTCTCGAGCTCGAAGGCGTCAAAGGCGAGACTGTCGACAAGACTTTCAAGAGCAAGAACGCCATCGATGTGTTGGCTTGGAACTGGGGTATGAGCAATACCGGTACGTTCCATCACGGCAGCGGCGGCGGCGCGGGCAAGGCGAACTTCCAGGACATCGCTGTCACCAAACACGTCGACAAAGCCACCGCGGACTTGATGCTGTTCTGCGCGAACGGCAAGCACTTGGCGAAGGGCACGCTTACGTGCCGCAAGGCCGGCGACAATCCTCTTGAGTACATGAAGATTTCGATGCAGCAGATTCTCGTGAGCTCTTACGCCACCGGCGGCGCCGCCGGCGACGAGCGCACCACCGAGACCGTGACGCTCAACTTCGCGAAAGTGAAAGTCGAGTACTTCATGCAGAGCGCCTCAGGCGGCAAAGAGCCCGGCGGTCAGATGGGCTGGGACATCGCGGGCAACGCGAAGGAGTAAGGACCGTGAGCAGCAGCGCCGAGGCGCTGTTTCGCGAAGGTCATCTCGCCGAGAGTCTTGGGGAGCTGCAAAAGGAAATTCGTCAGCGGCCGTCCGATAGCCGGCTCCGGGTTTTCCTGGCGCAGCTCCTGATGCTCGCCGGTGAGTGGGACCGCGCGTTAAACCAGCTGAATGTGGCGGGCGAGCTCGATTCGAGCTCGCTCCCCCTCATGTATTTGTACAGCGCGGCGATTCAATGCGAGCGGATGCGCGAGGCCGTGTTCAACGGAGAGCGCGCGCCGCTCGTGTTCGGTGAGCCCGAGCCGTGGATAGCCCAGCTCATCCACGGCTTGACGCTGCAGGCGCAAGGGCATTCCGAGAAAGCGGCGCAAGCGCGCGAGGAAGCTTTGGATACGGCGCCGGCGACCGCGGGAATATTGAACGGCATCGAGTTCGATTGGATCGCGGATGCGGATTCGCGCTTAGGTCCGGTGCTCGAGGTCATTCTGAATGGCGTGTACTACTGGGTGCCGTTTTCACGAATTAGAACCCTCGTCATCGAACCTCCAGCGGATGCGCGCGACCTCGTTTGGCTCCCCGCGCAATTCACTTGGACGAACGAAGGCCAGGCCACGGGTTTGATTCCCGTGCGCTATATCGGCACCGAACGCAGCACGGACAATTCCATTCTTTTGTCGCGGCGTACGGAATGGCGGGAGATTTCAGAAGGCGCATTTGCAGGCGCCGGTCAGCGCGTGCTTACGTCAAGCAGCGATGAAGTCGGCCTTCTCGAAGTGCGCCGAATCGAGCTCAAGGGCGGCGCCCCATGGCCGAGCTGAGTCTTCGCGAGCGACTGCAGCCGGCACTGTTCGATCGACTCATCGACGAGGAAAGATTGCTCACGACTTACGAGCTGCGGGCGGAGCGCGCGGCTTTGAAGCGGCTCGGCATCTCGCCGCGTGAGCTGTCGGCAATCGTCTGCGCACTGGGCTTGGAGCAGGCAGAGTTTCGAGAGTCTGCGGCGGGTCGTGGGGAGAATATCTCTCCCAGTGCGCAGGCGGCTAACGAGGAGCCGACGCTGCGGCTTTATTTCCAAGCTCCCGACGGCCGCGTCGGCGTGTCGCGTCTGAAGGCGCTCACCTTGAAGCCGCCGGGCGCTCCGGAAGGCGTCAGCTTGCAAAGCTTTTGTCAGATCGAAGCCCGTAATATTCTCAACGATTCGCAGGAACCGGCGGACAAGCGCTATTTGAGTGCGCGCAAGTTGCGCGAGTGCGTGTGCCGGGATCTCGCAATTCTTCTGAACTCGACCAGCCTCGGTGCCACGACGGATCTGTCCGCCTTGGAGGAGGTGCAACGCTCAGTTCTCAACTACGGCATGCCCTCACTCGCCGGCCGATCCGCGGCGCTCGTGGATCTCAGGCAAGTGGCGCGCACCGTCGAGGACGTCATCCGGTATTTCGAGCCGCGCTTGGTTCAAGTGCGCGTCACGCCGGAAACCCATAGGGACTCCAGCGAAAATCACGAGATCGCTCTGCGTATCGACGCGGAGTTGTGGGGTCAGCCGGTGCCCCAGCACTTGGTGCTGCGAACGCGCATCTCGACCGAATCCGGCGATGTGGAAGTTTCCGATGCCGGAGGGGCCTAACCATGGACCCTCGGCTGCTCGAGTACTACAACCGCGAGCTGCAGTTTGCGCGTGAGATGGGGGCCGAGTTCGCTCAGGCCTATCCACGTATCGCGGCGCGCTTGGGACTCGAGGGCCTCGAATGTGCGGACCCGTATGTCGAACGGCTGCTAGAGGGTTTCGCGTTTCTCACCGCGCGAGTGCAATTGAAGCTCGACGCGCGGCACCCGGATTTCACGCAGCATCTGCTCGAGCTCGTCTATCCCCAGTATCTAAGCCCCGTGCCGGCCTGCGCTATCGTTGAGCTGACGGCGGACATGAAAGAGGGCTCGCTGCAAACGGGGCATCCGATTTTGCGCGGCACGAGCTTGCGAACGCTGCTGGGCAAAGGCGATCGCACGGTGTGTGAGTTTCGCACCGCTCACAAAGTGACCTTGTGGCCGCTGACGGTTGTCGAAGCCAAATACTTGTCTGGTCCAGGGTCGCTTTCCGCGCAGGGTTTCATTCCCGATCCGCGGGTGCGATCGGCGATTCGACTGCGGCTCAAAGCCGCGCCGGGCGTTCGGCTGCGAGAGCTGCCGCTGGATTCGCTGATGTTCTTCATCAAAGCAACACCGGACATCGCGTCGCGCATTCTTGAGCAAGTGGCCGCGGACTGCATCGGCTACTACGCGCGGTCCGCAAGTCCCGGCGCCGCTGTCAGCTTTCGATCCTCGGCGCATGTGCGCCACGTAGGCTTTGAAGACGACGAGTCGCTGCTGCCGCCGACGGCGGGCGGCTTCCAAGGCTACCGCCTACTGCAAGAGTATTTCGCGTTTCCGGATCGCTATCACTTCTTCGAGCTGAACGATTTGCGCGGCGCCGTGGCGAGTGCCTCGGGCGATGAGCTAGAGATTTACCTCGCGATGAGCCGTGCCCAGCCTGCACTGGAGAACACGCTCGACGCGAGCCACTTCAGACTGAGTTGTGTACCGGCCGTGAATCTCTTTCCGCGCGCGGCGGATCGTATCCATGTCACCAGTGCCGACACCGAGTTGCATGTGGTACCGGACCGCAATCGTCCGATGGACTTCGAGATCTTCAGCATCGAGAAGCTGAAGGCGATCGGCTCCGGCGGCGAGACGATGGCGGACGTGCTGCCCTTTTACTCGACGAGCCACAGCACCGATCGCAGCGCGCCGATCGCGTATTACACGATGCAACGCCGGCCGCGCATGCTGTCCACGCGCCAACAGCAAGCCGGTGCGCGAGCCGGCTATGTGGGCAGCGAATGTTTCATCTCGATCGTCGATTCCGCTCAGCGTCACTTCACCGGCGACATGCGGCAAGTCGAGGCGCTGGCACTCTGCACCAACCGCGATCTGCCGATTCAACTCGCGCTCGGCCAAGGCCGAACGGACTTTGTCGTGGATGGCGGCGCCCCGGTCGAATCCGTGCGTTGCATCTCGGGGCCGAGCTATCCCCGGCCTTCGCCCGCATTCGGCGATACAGCGTGGAAGCTCATCAGTCATTTGTCGTTGAACTACCTGTCTTTGGTCGACAGCAGTCCCGCGAGTGGCGCGGACATGCTGCGAAGCATGCTTGCGCTTTATGCAGATCCGAACGATGCGGCCATCGCACGGCAGATTGAAGGCGTGCGCTCGGTGAGCTATCGGCCGGTCGTGCGGCGCCTGCCGCGCAGCGGCCCGATCAGCTACGGGCGCGGGCTCGAAATCAGCCTGAACATCGACGACGCGGCCTTCGAAGGCGCCGGCATCGTGCCGATCACAAGCGTGCTCGAACGATTCTTCGCACGCTATGCGTCGATCAATTCGTTCACGCAAACGAGGCTCCACTCCACGGTGCGCGGAGAAATCAAGACTTGGCCCGTGCGCTTGGGCAGGCGGCAAGTGATATGAGCACATCGTGCGGACTCTCCTCTGAGTGGCGCGGGACTTAGCTCCATGACCTCGCTCGACCAGCTACGCAAGGCGCCGCAGCGGTTCGGCTTGTTCGCAGCGTTGCGCGTGCTGGAGCAAGCCTTCGCCGATCGCCCGCGCTTCGGCGAATCTCGCAAGGCGAGCGACGACGCGGCACGGCTAGGTAACGCTCCACATCTGACCTTCGCGCCTTCGGACGTCACATCGTTTGAGATGTCGAAGGGTCAAGACGCGGCGCATTTGGAGCAACATTCCTTCGGCGTCTTCGGGCCAAACGGCGCGTTGCCTTTGCACCTGAGCGAGCAAGCCTACGAGCGCCGCCGACAGCAAGACGATGCAACGCTCGTC
>Ga0307515_10018411_pt1 | contig 12642 bp, 12 predicted proteins | sample 17_EM_MG_FD_194513 | JGI IMG/M metagenome (GOLD analysis project Ga0307515, IMG submission 194513) | Populus trichocarpa ectomycorrhiza microbial communities from riparian zone in the Pacific Northwest, United States - 17_EM | ecosystem: Host-associated > Plants > Roots > Unclassified | place... | reverse complement strand
TACGATGTCCATGCCGGCGAGATCGTCGCTCTCGTCGGAGAGTCCGGTTGCGGCAAGTCCGTCTCGTCGCTGGCGGTGATGCGGCTGCTTACCGATCCGAAGACCACGCGCTTTACCGGCGAAGCCCGCCTGAACGGCCGGGATTATCTGAGCCTTCCGGAAGAGCAGATGCGGCGCCTTCGCGGCCGGGATATCGCGATGGTCTTCCAGGAGCCGATGACCTCGCTGAACCCCTTGATGACGATCGGCCGGCAGATCATCGAGCCGATGCTCGAGCATCTGAAAATCTCCGTCGCCGAAGCCCGCCAGCGGGCGATCGATCTGCTGAAAAAGGTCGGCGTGACCGACCCCGATCGGCGGATGGACCAGTATCCGCACGAGTTTTCGGGCGGCATGCGGCAAAGAGTGGTCATTGCCATCGCGCTTGCTTGCAAGCCCAAGGTGATCATAGCCGACGAGCCGACCACCGCTTTGGACGTCACCATTCAAGCGCAGATCCTCGATTTGCTGAAATCACTGGTCAAGGAAACCAATGTCGGTCTGGTCCTGATCACCCACAATCTGGCGCTGGTTGCCCGCTACGCCGATCGCGTCAATGTCATGTATGGCGGAAGGATCATCGAATCGGGAACGACGCAGCAGGTGCTGAAGACACCGAGGCACCGATATACCGCCGGTCTCCTGATGGCGGTTCCGCGTCTCGACAGGCCCCGGCAGAAACAGCTGCACGCCATCCCAGGACAGCCTCCGAATGCCGCCCGGTTTCCGTCCGGCTGCGCCTTCAGCCCCCGGTGCGGCGCCGCAACGGCGGCGTGCGCTGCCGTTCCCAACGACACCACGGCCACGAATGGCCAGCGCTATGCCTGTTTTCATCCGGCAAGCGAGATCCTGACGGAGAACGGTGTTCCCGCCGAGATCCAGGCGGATCCCGACACCAGCGCCGCCAAGGATGCGGTGCTGCGCGTGCGCGGTCTGACGCGCCACTTCCACCTCAAACGGGGACTGGTGGCTCGCGCCGTCGAGGACGTCTCGTTCGACGTTCCCGAAGGCGGCACGCTCGGGCTCGTCGGGGAGTCGGGCTGCGGCAAGACGACGGTGGCCAGAACCCTGCTGCGGCTGCAAAGCGCCTCGGCCGGCAGCGCCGAGTTTCACGGGCAGGATATTCTGACTGCCGGCAAGCGCGATCTGTTGGCGATACGGCAGCAAATTCAGGTCATCTATCAGGACCCTTTGACCTCTCTCAACCCGCGCCATCGCATCGCAGCGACGCTTGCCGAGCCGCTCTTGGTGCACGGCATCTGCAGCGGACGGCGGGACGCCCGCAAACGGGTGGATGAACTGCTCGACCTCGTCGGTCTTCCGGTCGAGATTGCCGAACGCTATCCGCATCAGATGTCGGGCGGTCAGCGCCAGCGGGTCGGCATTGCACGCGCGCTCGGCATGAATCCCAAGCTGATCATCTGCGACGAGCCGGTGTCTGCGCTCGACGTCTCGATCCAGGCGCAGATCATGAACCTTCTGGCGGATCTGCAGGCGAGACTCGGCCTCAGCTACCTCTTCATCGCGCATGATCTGGCCGTCGTTCGCCACATTTCCGATGTCGTCGCCGTCATGTATCTGGGCCGCGTCGTGGAAACGGCGACGCGCGCCGAGCTGTTCTCGCGCCCGAGGCACCCTTACACCAAAGCCCTGCTTGCGGCGGTTCCTTCCTTTGAGGAAGAAACCGGGCAAGGTTCGCAGGCACGGATATCAGGCGAGTTGCCTTCCCCTCTCAATCCGCCGAGCGGCTGCGTGTTTCGCACCCGCTGTCCGATTGCCGTCGATGAGTGCAGTAAATTCGTCCCGCCCGCCGTTGCGTTCTCCGATACGCACCGCGTGGCCTGCATAAAGGCTTAAGCGTCATGCTCCGTTACATGGGCAATCGTCTCCTCCTGGCCATCCCCACCCTTCTCGGCGTGGCGACGCTGACGTTTTTCATGCTGCACGTGCTGCCAGGCGACATCGTGGAAACCATGCTACGCGCCGAAGGCGGCAACCCGTCGGTGGAGTTGGTCGCCGCGGAGCGGAGCCGGCTTGGCCTGGATCAGCCGCTGGGGGTGCAGTATTTCGAATTCCTCAAAGGTCTGACAGTCCTCGATCTCGGTCATTCGCACTGGACCGGAAAGCCCGTCTCGGAAGAAATATTCTCCAGGCTGCCCGTCACGATCGAGGTCGCGGTCCTCAGCATGATCGTCGCCATCGCGCTCGCCGTGCCGCTCGGCACTTTGGCCGGCATGTATCCCGGAAGCGCTGTCGATTATGCCATCAGGACATTTGCCATCGGCGGAATAGCCCTGCCCTCGTTCTGGTTCGGCATGGTCATCGCATTGGGCATGCTCTGGTATTTCAACTGGCTCCCTCCTTTGGGCACCGCCTCCCTGTTCAAGAACCCGCTGAACGCGTTGCAGCAGCTGATCCTGCCGGCGATTGCCGTCGGATATCGCTATTCGGCGATCCTCATCCGCATGATGCGATCATCAGTCGTGGAGACCATGCATGAGGATTTCGTCAGGACGGCGCGGGCCAAGGGTCTCAAGACTGCGGTCATTGTCTGGCGCCATGTGATTCCGAACTCGCTGCTGCCGACGATCACGATGATCGGTCTCGAATTCGCCCTGCTCATCGGCAGCCTCGTCGTCATCGAGCAGGTGTTCAGCCTGAACGGCATCGGTCGCCTGTTTATCGAGTCGGTATCCCGCAGCGATTTCATCGTGATCCAGGGGATCGTCATGATCCTCACCGTCATCTTCATCGGGGTCAATTTTCTCGTCGATATGGCCTATGCGGCCATCGATCCTCGAATTCAGTTAGGCTGAACATGAGCAACCCGTCCGGCATCGCCGCAACAGAACTTTGGACCACGATCCCGAAATCCCGGGGACCGGTGCTGAAATATGTGCTCGGGCAGCCGCTCGGTACACTCGGACTTCTGCTGATCATCCTCGGCTTCGTCGTCGCGTTCACCGCGCCGTGGATTGCGCCCTACGATCCGCTTGCGACAGACTACGGCAATGCAATCGCCGAACCGTCGCTTGCCCACTGGATGGGAACGGACAGTTTCGGGCGTGATCTTTTCTCCCGTATCCTGTTTGGCGGAAGGACCGCCTTTCTCATCGGCGTGTCGGCGAGCTTCATCGGCTGCACGATCGGGCTCTTCGTCGGCATCACATCCGCCTATGCCGGTGGTTGGGTCGAAACCATCGTCGAGCGTTTCATGGAAATCCTGCTGGCGATTCCGATCACCGTTCTGGCGCTGGTCCTCGTTTCAAGTCTGGGCAGAAACCTGGTCTTCGGGATCGACCTCAACCTCATCCTGGCGATCGCCCTGCCGATCATCCCCAAGATGGCGCGTGTGGCCCGATCGCAGGCTCTGACCATCCGAAACCTGTCCTATATCGATGCCGCCGCAACGCTCGGATTCAGCGACCTCAGGATCATCATCAATCACATGGCGCCGAATATTTTCGGACCATACATCGTCATGCTCACCGCCTTCATCAGCCAGGCGATCCTGATCGAGGCGTCGCTGTCCTATCTGGGGCTCGGCGTCACCGAACCCACCCCATCCTGGGGGCTGATGCTTGCCGGCAACGCGTTCAACACATCCATGACAGCCCCATGGATCGTCATTTACCCGGGTCTGGCAATCGCGCTCGTCGTGTTCGCCTTCTCGATGTTCGGAGATGCGCTCCGCGACGTTTTCGATCCGAAGGCGGAGTCGGATCGCTGACACTTTTTGCATATTTTCAAGGGAGGAAATGAAATGAATATCCGTAAGGCATTGGTGGCGATCACGGCGGTCGGCGCTCTCTTAATGAATACCGCCGCTGCGACGGCAGAGGATGCAACGCCGAAATATGGCGGCATCCTGCGCTATTCGGTCAGCGACGACCCCGCCAACTTCGATTGCCATGCGGCCAATCACTTTGCCGCCCTGATGCGGCTCGCGCCGCACTACTCGACGCTTCTGCGTTTCAAGCCGGGCAGCTATCCCGAGATCGAAGGCGATCTTGCCGAGAGCTGGGAAGCCAACCCCGCAGATCTCACCTACACATTCAAGCTGCGCCATGATGTCAAATTCCACAACGGCACCGAATTGACGGCCAAGGACGTCGCTGCGACCTACGAGCGGCTGACATGGCCTCCGGAAGGTGTCGTTTCGGAACGTCTGGAAGCCTTCCGCCAGATCGACAAGATCGATGTCGTCGACGACTACACGGTAAAGTTCAAACTGAAGGAATGGGACAAGTCCGTTCTCGGCACATTCGCGTCTCCGTTCAATTGCGTCTATTCCGCAGCGCTGATGAAATCGGACCCGACCTACCCGAAGCAGAAAGTCATGGGCAGCGGCCCGTTCGTGTTCGATGAGTTCATTTCCGGCTCCGTCTGGAAGTCCTCGAAGTTCAAGGACTATTTCCGCAAGGGTCAACCCTATCTCGATGGGTTGGAATCCTACACAATGGAAGGTCCTGCCGTGGTGAACGCCATCCAGGCCGGCCAGATCCACACCGATTTTCGTGGTGTCAGTCCGCAAGGTGGTGACCGGCTCAAGCAAAGCCTCGGCGATGGGATCGCCATTGAGTCCGGTCCGGCGCTCACCCATTTCCTGGTAACCTTCAACACCGAAAAAGCGCCGTTCAACGACGAGCGCGTGCGCCGCGCCCTGAACCTTGCGATCGACCGCTGGGGTGGTGTCAAGGGCTTGGGTCGCACGACCGAAATGCGTTACGCCGGAGGTATTTTCCTGCCCGGCGGACAGTTTGCCGCTTCGGATGCCGAACTGCAGAAAATGACGGGATTCGGAACCGACATCACTGCCGCCCGCACCGAGGCCAAACGCCTGCTGAAGGAAGCCGGCCAGGAGAATCTGAGCTTCGACCTGACCGTTCGCAATGGTCCGCCGATCGTCGTCGATTTCGGCGTATTCCTTGCCGATCAGTGGCGGCAGATCGGCGTGAACGCCCGTAACGTCGTCGTCGAAACGCCCCCATGGGCTTCGGCACTTTCCGACGGCTCCTTCCAGGCGATCGTCGACATCTATTCCGCCTTGCGTGAAGAGCCGACCGAACAGATGACGAAATACGTGTCGCATGACGTCTCGGCCCGGTCTGCAGGGCGCTTCACCGATAGAGAGCTCGATGATCTGTGGCACAAGCAGGCTCTCGAGCAGGATGCCGGGAAACGCATGGCGCTTCTGCGGAGCTTCGAAAGCCGTCTCTATGAGAAGTCGTACTCCGTCCCGGTCCTCTGGCTTCAGCGGATCGTGGCGATGAACGCAGCCGTCAAAGGCTGGACTTTCAGCCCCAGCAACTTCCTCTACCTCGACCAGTCGTCGACCTGGCTGAACGAATAATCCCGACCAGGAAGAAGCCTTGTCATGGGAAGGCTGGAGCCGAAGGGCTCTAGCCTTCCTGATTGTTGAAGGCTGTCTGTGCGAGGCGGATGAGATGGGCGATGCGGGGGTTTTCCTCGCCGGCCCGAAATGCCAGGAGAAGATCCGTTTCGGCATCGTCATCGGCAAGCGGCAGGAATTCGATGTTCGGGATCTTGATGAATTTCAATCCCGAGGGAACGATGGCGATGCCCAGCCCGGTTGCGACAAGGCCGATGATCGTCGTTGCTTCCTGCGCTTCCTGCACGATGTTGGGGAAGAAGCCGCGTTTGCCGCACAGCTCGATGAACTGTTCATAGATTCCCACCCCCATCTTGCGCGGAAAGAAGATGAAATTCTCGTCGGCCAGATCCTTGATCCAGATCTCGGCCCTCTCAAGCAGCGGATGTCCGCGGTAGGCCGCGACGACCAGCTTGTCGGTTGCAAGTTTCCGGAATGAAATTCCCGATATCGCCTGCCGATGCGGACGGCGGACCACACCCACGTCCAACTCCCGGTCGCGGATTGCCTGCAGTTGATCGAGGCTGGTCTGAACCGTGAGCGTGACGTTGATATCAGGGTAGTGCATCCGGAACGCATGGATCAGTGCAGGAAATGGCGACAACAGGGACGAAGCCGCCGTAAATCCAACGCGCAACTGTCCGGCCTTGCCTGCGGCAACCGCTTTCAGCTCTTGTTCACACACATTGACCCGCTCCAGAATGCTGATGGAGTGGTGATAAAGCAGCTTGCCGAACTCGGTCAGCTGCACGCTTCTCTGTGTTCGATGGAACAGCAACCCGCCAAGTTCCTCTTCCAGATTCTGGATCGCGATGGAAAGAGGCGACTGCGTTATGTTGAGCTTGTCTGCGGCACGCCGGAAATGAAGTTCTTCGGCCAGCGTACAGAAATACTGTAATTGCTTCAGGTTCATGGACGGTTTCCAAAGCAGCCGCATACCCGATTGTTGCGGTGGAAGGACCGCCTGACGCCGTCCAACATTGGCATCAGCAATACACAAATGGCCCCGCTGGTGCAAAGCCAGCGGGGCCTCGGAGACCGAATGTGATGGCCGTTACTCCGCGGCAGCGGTATTCAGCACGCCGCGCCGGATCTGATCGGCTTCGATCGATTCGAACAGTGCGCGGAAGTTGCCTTCGCCGAAACCCTCATCGCCCTTGCGCTGGATGAATTCGAAGAAGATCGGGCCGATGACGGTCTTCGAGAAAATCTGCAGGAGGATGCGGGTCATGCCGCCATCGACGACACCCTCGCCGTCGATCAGGATGCCGTGCTGCTTCATCCGCTCGACCGGTTCGTCGTGCCCATGCACGCGGTCATGCGAGAGCTCGTAATAGGTATCCGGCGGGCCGGGCATGAATTTCAGCTCATTGGCGGCCAATTTGTCGGTCGCCTCGTAGATGCCGTCCGTGCCGACCGCAATGTGCTGGATGCCCTCGCCCTTATATTTGCGCAGATACTCCTCGATCTGGCTGGTATCGTCCTTGGACTCGTTCAGCGGAATGCGGATCTTGCCGCAGGGCGATGTAATTGCCCGGCTCGTCAGCCCGGTGATGCGGCCGTCGATATTGAAGAAATGGATCTGCTTGAAACCGAAAAGCTCGCGATAGAAATCCCACCACTTGTCCATATTGCCGCGATAGACGTTATGGGTGAGGTGATCGAGATAATAGAAGCCGACGCCATCAGGCTTCGGGTCGCTTTCGCCCAGCCATTCGAACGCGCCCTCATAGGGCGATCCCTTGGTGCCGTAGGTCTCGACAAAATAAAGCAGCGAACCACCGATGCCGACGATGGCAGGAACGTCAAGCGCCTTGTCCTCGCCCTCATAGGGTGTCGCGCCCTTTGAAACGGCATGCTCGAAAGCATGTTTCGCGTCGACGACACGCCAGGCCATGGACGGGGCGCAGGGGCCGTGCTCGGAGACGAAACGCATGGCGTGGCTGCCCGGTTCGGCATTCAGGATGTAATTGATATCGCCCTGGCGCCAGAGGCTGATGTCCTTGCTGCGGTGCTTGGCAACGCAAACGTAGCCCATGCGGGTGAAAAGCGCGCGCAGCTTTTCCGGCTCCGGATGGGCGAATTCGACGAACTCGAAACCATCAGTGCCGGCGGGGTTTTCGGTGGTAATGCCGGTCGGCGGCGCATCATGCGGGAAGGGTCCCATGGTTCTCTCCTCTGAACTCCAGTTCGGCAACCATCATGACGCAAATTCCATGCATTGTTCTTGCATTCTTGCGCATGATATTGGAATTATACGCATGATCTATGCATAGAATTGAGGATATCTGCACGAATGGAACAGATGGATGGCTATGACCTGAAGATCCTTGCCGAATTGCAGGGCGATGGGCGCCTTACCAACAACGAACTGTCGGAACGGATCGCCTTGTCGCCGTCCCAATGCTCGAGGCGGCGGGCGAGACTGGAATCGGAGGGGGTCATTCACAGCTACCGTGCCATGCTCGATCGCAGCAGACTGGGGCTCGATCTCATGGTGGTCATCGCCGTCACCCTTGCCACCCACAACCGCGACAATGCCAAGCGTTTCGCGGCGCTGATCGCCGATCTGCCTGAAGTGCTGGAGTGCTACGCGCTAACAGGGGAAATGGACTATCATCTCAAGGTCGTGACCTATGACCTTGGCGGGCTTTCGCACTTCGTCAACGATGTGCTGCTGCCGCATGAGAGCGTGCAGCACGTGAAGACCTCGATCGTGCTCGCGACGCTGAAGGATTGTCAAGGCTTGCCGGTGCGCCGGCGCGGCAAGTCGTAAGCAGCGGTCATTCAGCGACGCGGCTTGGTCATGGCCTTTTCGATGGCGGTCAATCCTGACGAAAGCGACCGCAGGCCATCCTGGCCGAGCAGGGATGCCAACTCAGCAGAATAGTCGCGCGCCAGCCTGGTCAGCTCCCGATAGGCTTTTGCCCCGGCGGTGGTCAGCTCCAGATGTTCGACGCGCCGGTCGTCCTCATGCTGTGTCCGCTTCAGCCAGCGGCGCTCTTCGAGCGCGAAAACGGCACGGCTGACCTTGGTCTTGTGCATGGTCGAATGAATGCCGACCTCGGTCGCCGTCATGCGCCCGGAGCTTCCAAGGGCTGCAAGTGTGCGCCATTCCGGCCGTGTCAGGCCATACTCTGCCTTGTAGGCGGCGGCGAATCTGAGGGCGATGAACTCCGCGGCGCGATTGAGGCGAAACGGCAGGAACTGCTCGAGATCGAAATCGGTGGCGTCCATGGCTTCCTTGATAGTTACAAAATTGACAGTTACATTTGTAACCATATTGGTGGAGGAGGCGCAAGCCATGCTTGAGAAAATCCGAAACACCGCCGTCGATGCGGTGGTGAACAGCCCGAAATATATGCCGGGCTTCGGCAACGATTTCGAGACGGAATCTCTGCCGGGCGCCCTGCCTCAGGGCCAGAACAGCCCGCAGAAATGCAATTATGGGCTCTACGCCGAGCAGCTCTCGGGGTCGCCCTTCACCGCGCCGCGCGGCACCAACGAGCGATCCTGGCTCTACCGCATCCGCCCGAGCGTGCGGCATACGCGCCGATTTTCCAATGCAAGCTACCCTTTCTGGAAATCGGCGCCATGCCTGGACGATCATTCCCTGCCGCTTGGGCAACTTCGCTGGAACCCGATCCCGGCCCCATCTGAAAAACTCAACTTCCTCGCCGGCATCCGCACAATGACGGCGGCCGGCGACGTGATGACCCAGGTCGGCATGGCCGCCCACGCCTATATCTTCAACGACGACATGGTCGACGATTATTTCTTCAATGCCGATGGCGAGCTGCTGGTCGTGCCGCAGCTCGGCGCCATTCGCGTGTTCACCGAGATGGGCATCATCGATGTCGAGCCGGCCGAGATCTGCCTGATCCCGCGCGGCATGATGTTCAAGGTCGTGCGCCTCGGCGACGGTTCCGAATGGCGCGGCTATATTTGCGAAAATTACGGCGCCAAGTTCACGCTGCCGGATCGCGGTCCGATCGGCGCCAATTCTACGTCACCGAGATCGGCCATTCGCCGCTCGACGTGGTGGCCTGGCACGGCAATTACGCGCCGTTCAAATACGATCTGCGCACCTTCTCGCCTGTTGGCGCCATCCTGTTCGATCATCCCGATCCGTCGATCTTCACGGTACTGACGGCGCCGACGGAGGAATCGGGTACGGCCAACGTCGATTTCGTCATCTTCCCGCCGCGCTGGCTGGTGGCTGAACACACGTTCCGTCCGCCCTGGTATCACCGCAACATCATGAGCGAGTTCATGGGCCTGATCCACGGGCAATATGATGCCAAGGAAGAGGGTTTCGTACCCGGCGGGATGAGCCTGCACAATATGATGCTGCCGCATGGCCCGGACGCGCCGGGTTTCGAAAAGGCGTCCAACGTCGAGCTCAAGCCGGTGAAGCTCGATCACACCATGGCCTTCATGTTCGAGACCCGCTACCCGCAGCAGCTCACCCGCTACGCCGCCGAACTCGAAACATTGCAGGACGACTATCTCGAATGCTGGGACGGGCTGGAACGCAAATTCGACGGTACGCCCGGCATCAAGTGACATCAGCCTACGGACAGCCCGATCATTCAAGAATGGAATTTCAAGTCATGAAACTTGCAACCCTTAGGGATAGCACCCGAGACGGTCGTCTGGTCGTCGTCTCCCGTGATCTGACCCGTTGCTCCGAAGTCGGCCATATCGCACGCACGCTGCAGGCAGCACTTGATGACTGGAGGCATGTAGGCCCGCGTCTGGCTGCGGTCGCAGAAGGGCTGGAAGCCGGCGCGCAACCGGCCCTTCGGTTTCATGAGCACGAGGCCGCCTCGCCGCTGCCGCGCGCCTATCAATGGGCGGATGGCTCGGCCTACGTCAATCATGTTGAACTGGTCCGCAAGGCCCGCAACGCCGAGATGCCGGCGACATTCTGGACCGACCCCTTGATGTATCAGGGCGGCTCCGATTCCTTCCTCGGACCGCGTGACCCGATCGTCGCGGCGGATGAATCCTATGGCATCGACATGGAAGCCGAGATCGCCGTCATCGTCGATGACGTGCCGATGGGTGCCACGGCCGACGAAGCGCTGGCCGCCATCCGCCTCGTCATGCTTGTCAACGACGTCTCCCTGCGCGGACTGATCCCGGCGGAACTCGGCAAGGGTTTTGGTTTCTTCCAGTCCAAGCCCTCCTCGGCCTTCTCGCCGGTCGCTGTGACACCAGACGAACTCGGCGATGCCTGGGACGGCGGCAAACTGCATCTGCCGCTTTTCGTCGATTTGAACGGCCAGGCTTTCGGCCGCGCCGATGCAGGTATCGACATGACATTCGATTTCGGGCGGCTTATCGCCCATGCAGCCAAGACCCGGCCGCTTTGCGCCGGCAGCATCATCGGCTCCGGCACCGTTTCCAACAAGCTCGACGGCGGACCAGGAAAACTGGTCTCCGAGGGCGGCGTCGGTTATTCCTGCATCGCCGAAATCCGCACGATCGAAACCATCGAAAAGGGTGCCGCCGTCACTCCGTTCATGCGGTTCGGCGATACCGTCCGCATCGAGATGAAGAACAAGGCCGGGCATTCGATCTTCGGGGCGATCGAGCAGACTGTCACGAAATACGAAAGGCGCTGAGGGCATCGTCATGAGCGAACCGATCCTGTTCGATTACTGGCGCTCGTCGGCCAGCTACCGGGTGCGGATCGCACTCAACCTGCTGGCGATCCCCTATCGCTCCGTTCCGATCGATCTCCTGGCGGGAGCACATAAACAGGCGGAGCATCTTGCACGTAATCCCCAAGGCCTGGTCCCCGCACTTTCGATCGACGGGCAGATGCTCACACAGTCGCTGGCCATCATCGAATATCTCTCGGAGACCCGGCCCGGCGCCAGCCTCCTCCCCTCCGATCCAGTGGCGCGGCAGCGCGTCAGGGCCTTGTCTTATGCAATTGCCATGGACATCCACCCGGTCTGCAATCTCGGTGTCGTCTCGCATGTGATGCAGCAATCGCAGGATCCGGATACGGTGCGGTCGGCCTGGATGGGCAAATTCACAAGTGAGGGCCTGGCAGCCGTCGAGCGGATGCTGGACAGCCCGGAAACCGGCGAATTCTGCCACGGGAACAAACCCACCATGGCCGACCTCTGCCTCGTGCCCCAGCTCTACAACGCCCGGCGCTGGAATATCGATCTTGGCGTCTATCCCAGGATCACCGCAATCGAAACGCGCTGTCTGGAACTGGATGCTTTTTCGGCGGCAGCACCGCGACAGGAAGCAGCCCCTGCGTAGAAGCACTTAAAATCCCGCCGGAAGCGGGTTCGTCGATCATTGTTCAAAACGGCAGCCGTGCATTCTCCTTGACTTCCTTCATCACGAAGAAGGTCCGTGTCTGCCGGACCCCCGGCAGGGCGATCAGCTTCTGGCCGTGCAGCTTGTTGAAATCCGCCATGTCATAGACCCTGATCTTCAAAAGGTAGTCGAAGTCGCCGGCAACCAGATTGCAATCGAGCACCTCTTTCATCGCCATTACGGCGCCCTCGAAGGCCGCGAAGCTCTCCGGCGTCGAACGATCCAGCACAACGCCAACCATCACGAGCGCGCCGAGGCCGACCGCTGCGGGCGCGACTTCCGCCCGGACGCCGGTGATATAGCCCTCCTCGAAGAGCCGTTGTGTACGTCTATGACAGGTGGCGGCGCTGACATTCACCCGGACCGCAAGCTCCGCATTGGTGAGCCTGCCTTCAGCTTGCAGGGCACGCAGGATCTTGAGGTCGATCCTGTCGAAATCCTCAGTGGAAGGTTCTTTCATTTATTTTGCCAATATCAAAAGAAAGACATCAATTATATAAGAAACTATCGTAACAGAAGAAAATCAGCAACGAATTTAGAGAGCACCTTTCATCCATTTTTTTCTATCCTCCGGCAACAAAATCGGCAAGGAGGCCATGATCGATGTCACTGCTTGAGAAGTTCGAACGCTACCCGCTTACCTTCGGCCCGACGCCGATCGAGCATCTGCCGCGGCTGACGGCAGCCCTTGGCGGCAAGGTCGAGATCTACGCCAAACGCGATGACTGCAATTCCGGTCTCGCCATGGGCGGCAACAAGCTTCGGAAGCTGGAATACATCGTTCCCGACGCGATCGCCTCCGGTGCCGACACGCTGGTCTCGATCGGCGGCGTGCAGTCGAACCACACGCGCATGGTCGCCGCGAC
>Ga0307515_10018410_pt1 | contig 12642 bp, 12 predicted proteins | sample 17_EM_MG_FD_194513 | JGI IMG/M metagenome (GOLD analysis project Ga0307515, IMG submission 194513) | Populus trichocarpa ectomycorrhiza microbial communities from riparian zone in the Pacific Northwest, United States - 17_EM | ecosystem: Host-associated > Plants > Roots > Unclassified | place... | reverse complement strand
GCGTCCGGGCCGTGGTAATCGATATTGACAAGTGGCTGGAGATACGTGATTCATTCGGCTCGGGTGTGGAGTGGAGAAGATTTGTTCCCACGAGATAATAATTGACTGTGAGTCGGAACTTGTGGGGTTAGTTCATCTGCCTGGGTTCTCCATTCTCTCCCTCTCCCCCTCTATTCTTCTAGCATCCCATCGCCATCGATAAGAGCCAGTAACACATTGGGATTAGGACCGGACCGCAGGCAGACCAGACAAGACCAAATCGGGTAGTGGGGTTGATCGTACCGTCATACTGGTCCCCACTCTTCAGAACATTCTGCCGCAACCGTCGTTTCGGGTGCGGGAGGGAGTGTGTGCGCTCTCGGTGAGTTGCACACAATGGCTGCTTTTCTCTGGGGAGCGTGGGAATTGAGGAAGCATGACGAGGGACGAGGGGGGTAGGGGGTGTGGCTGGCTGGCTGGCTGGCCCGGGTGGGTTGGACGTGGAGCCGTTTCGTCCGCGGGTGGAACGTGACTCACGCTGCTTATGACGTGTGTTTCGGAGTTTGGTCTGGTTTTGGATCGATTGGGAAGATGGCGATGGGGAGTGCATGTTTTGATAAGGCGTAATGAGGAGGGGGAGCACCCGAGCACCGGGCTGGCTACGAGCGTGTGTGCGTGTGCGTGGAGCGTGGAGAGAGAGACAGATGAGGGTGTGCGGAGTTGGGTGGAGCATCATCCATACACTAGAAGGCGCTTCGTCGGGAGAGGTTTGATCTCAGATAATCACAGTGAACCCGTGCTCGCGTGTTGGAAAGGTGTCAGTAAGCGGTGAACGGTGGCTGGCGGCGTGCGGTGAGCGGTCGGCGGCGGTGGACGGGGGAATTAGGTGGGAAGGCGGGAAGGCGGGGCGGGGCGGGGCGGCGGCGAGTTCGGGGAGTCGAAGGACCGAGAAGGTAATCTGACAATGTATATGGATAGATGGATGGATAGATGGATAGATGGCGAGGAGTAGGGGTTTAGGGAGTAGGGCAATTGAGACAGAAACCAGGGATAAATTATGCTTCAATCATGCTTCTTTTGGCCGTTACTTTGTTGCTACTTTGTTGTTATTGTTCTTGTTCTTGTTCTGATTACTGCTTAATGCTTACTGATTACTGTTCATGTAATGTCCACACGCTACACGCTGGGCAGGCAGGCACTGGCGAGGCACTGTGCACCCTGTCTGTCTGTCCGTCTATTGTCTGCTGTCTGGTGTCTGACTGTCACCCGGTACGAGCCACGAGCCTCGAGACTCGAGTGTCGTTTCCTCATTCCTCATTCCCTATTTATTTTGCTTTCACTTCACTTCACTTCACTTTCACTCTCATTCTCACTCTTTCGACCGAGCGCCAACCCACGCCAGACGCCTAGCTTGGCTTCCGCCTCGTCCCTCGTCCCTCGCCGTCGTCCCTCGTCTGCCTCGTCGTCTGCTCCCTTTACTCTCTCCATCTTCTTCTCTCCATCGCCATCGCCATCATCATCGCCGTCGTCATCGCCATCACCTCGTCCTGCCCCTATCTGTAGATTTTCCGTCCCGTCAGCCACTGCCACTTGCAATGTCGGCTTCCGCCGCCCAGACGAGACCGCCACTTCTTCGTGGCCAAACTATGCCCGCACGACTACCTTCCCTCGACGATGCAGTGGCTGCCTATTCCTTTACCCAAGGTAAGTTATTCGTTATATCTTCTAGCCCCCGTCGGGTCGTCTTAACGCCCAAAGTGACGATCACTTATTCATACATGATGATGAATGACCGACTATGGACTGACTTCCTATCCACTTCCTCTTCCTCAGGCTCACGGGACGCCATCCGACGCGTGCTAGCCGACGATGCCCAATCTGCACCCCTGCCCCCGCCACCAGCCCCGAAGCAGTCCTCAACCTCTTCTCCAACGGCAACGGTACGTCCACACAACGTCCACACAATACCCACACAATACCCACCCTTACCCTTTCGCGTAATCCGCTCATACCTTCCTTGCCACTGCTACAGGCACCTTCCCCTCCTAAGCCCCCCTCAATCTCCTGTTCCTCTGTACCCAGAGACGCTCGATCCTCTTCCCCACACCAACCAGTCACTCTTTCTCTCGAATCGCAGTCGGCATGCCATATTCTCTCTGCCCCCCTTGGCCCAAATTTTTCATCCGACTCGATCACCATCGCCCTCAAGCGCAATTACGTCCTCGTTATCATTGCCGACTGCTGGAGCTCCGAAACAGAATGTGAGCCCATCTTTCCCCCTCCGTCCTCCCTCTACACGTTCTCGCTCTCCCGAACACATGTGACCCCGCGTGTTCACTCGTTAGTCGTGACACCGACTCGCCTGACCACTCAGGTGGGTGCGCCTGAGCACGGATCCACCGAGCAAGTGAGCCAGGACGGCTCGTCGCGACAAGCGCGTTCCTCATCCGCTCAGGTCTCGTCAACCCTCTCTCTCGGCTGTCCGCTTGCCCAATGATCATCCCCCGCTGCATAACCGTGAACCTTAAATGCGTTATATTGACCCTGAGTTCACTTTACAGGCCACTACGAATGGAGCATAGTTTTTGATCGCGACGCAGACATGGCCCGCATCCAGGCTAATTTCAACCAGGGCTTACTCAAAGTCACTGTCCCACGTTTCCGAATCTAACACCCAACCCCTCCTGCCATCCTCCATCACCATATTACTCAACCTTCGGGTTTCCCGCCCACCAACAAACCAGCCCTCGCTGCCCAACCGAGCATATCAAGTCTGTCCAGTTGCCAATTCCATTTATTGTCTCTACACTTCTTCACACTTCATCTACATCCTACATCGGCCAACCTCTCAAGTTTTGTACTACCTCTCTTTTATTCCAATCACGCGAGTATCCTCGGCCAGTGCGAATGCCAAGTGGCCACTGACGCACACCATGGCCCCTTCCTAATGACGCGTGTTCCTCCACGGCATCACCTCCCTATTTCCACCTAGATATCGACCAGCCATTGCCACCACCAATCTCCCATTTACACGGACACCATTCGTTTGTTAGCTACGCATCACGGACACAATCTCTTCACCTTCCTTTCCCTTGCTATCGACTACCCTCGTTTAGTAATACGTTCTTACACGCCTCTCCCTCTGTCGATGCCAACGGACCACGGTCTACATCCCCTTTGCTTTTCCCTCGCTTCGGCAGAGCTTCAGCTCTCCCTCTTACGCACGCCCGTTTAGAGGTTTCCTCTATCCTCGCTCATACGAGGCATCGCAGAAAATGTGCACATCGCTTGCCTACCACACGCCTTCCTGCCCATCTACCTACTCGATAGCCTGTTTTGGCGCGAGAAAAGAATCGAATCAAAATTACCTTTTTTTTGGCCCTCGTCCCCAAATGGTGTTGGACTGGACACGGGCTCCCACGGCGCTAGTTGACGTCTAACCCCGACGACGTATTGGGGCACTGGACAGGACAGGGCAGAACGCGGGGGTCTCGGACCATTGGGCATGTTCATCTTAACATCTCAGTGTACGATACGTGACGTCAAAGGATGTGATCAAGCCGTCTTGGCTCTCTCCTTCGTCGTATCAGACGGTCAGAGTGCGTCAGTTGGACATAGGGTGTCTACCCCCGCAACTCTTCCTTGAAGACTCCCTCAACACTTTCCCTCCTTCTTCATTCACTCTCTCACCTACCGTTTCCCCTCTCTGATCCTTCATCCCTTCGTCCCTGTATCCCTCACTAGGGCGTTTACCGCCCGTTCACCTTTGGCCTTGGCCCCTCAAAACCCCTCGTGTCCCCTACTCCTTATGTCCCGTCCCTTGGAACTCGCCTTGATAAAATACGACCCTGTGATGAATCGGAATCGGATACTTATTTCGTTAGCTACCCCCCTCCCCCTCCCCCCTGTTTCGTTTCTGGTATCCTTGTTGTGGAGTATTGCTTTTGTCCAATTTTCTCTTTCTCTTTTCTTTTCTTTTCTTTTTTTTTTTGCATGAAGGAGAGGAAGATGAAAAATAGAAATTCGGTTTATGTCATGTCAAATGTGAGACGCTGAGAAGTGGGGATCTATTCGCTATTCGAGTAATTGTAGTGGTGCTTCGGTTTCGATGGGAGGTTTCGTTGTGCGGTGCGGTTGTGCGTTGTGAACTCGATAGAGATCGGGATCGGGACCCTCGACTATTAGAGGAAAGAAAACCCTCAATGGACGGTCCCAGAATCAGTTCGATAGTCGATTCAGAATGACTCATTCTTGTCAGAATGAAAACAAAAATCCCAGGATGGAACCGCTACCTAGCGTGCTAGGTATCGATTCGAATCGAGAAGGATGATAGTTTCGCTTGCAGGACATATGAGACAAGTAACATCGAGACCAAGGGACGCAGACGAGGCTAACGGAGATTCACATGTGACTGGCACTCGGTTGTGAAAGGAAACAATAGAAACCGAACCATAACAAAAATATAACGAGAACATTAATAATATCTCTGACAGTTCTCTTGTGAAGTTTGATTTGGGCATAACTCGCTCTTAGTTCAATTCGCCACTCTGGTCCCACGGGTGATCTGCTGTGTCCATGCATTGCATTGCATTGCGGTTAAAGTGTAAAGTGCCACCCCGTACGTGTCCGTTGTCGAGTAAACGTGGCCATTTTAACTGGCGAGGTTCTAAATTGTATTGAATACCTTGACCGCTCGTCGCTCAGGCAGGGCCCTCACTCTGAGGATGGAATATCATTAGTATTACCACTGTATTGACGTGCTCCATAATTGTCTGAAAATAAGAGAGTGAGTGAAATCGCACAGGGAAAGTGTTCCTGAACGAGAACCTGACTGAAGGTTTTCATGCATTACAGGATTGGGATCGCAATAAGGAGATAGAATCGCAACAATACATAATCAATAATCAGGGAAACTTCCTAAGAAGTAAGAAGAGGGGTGGGTGCTAGGTCGTACGAGATGGTCGCGTGGAATGAATGTATGACGTAAGGACGTAAGAAAAGAAGAAAGAAGTCCGAAATCCCGATGCATTCAGGGCGATCAGGAAGGAAGGTGAGGGAAGAGGCAGGGAAGGAAGGAAGCGTTGATATTAATGCAAGGCTAGGCTATGAGTTCACTTTTGGAAAGTGCCCGCGTGGATGAGAGAAGCGCCACGGCAGATGAATGCCGGGAGCGATCGTTCGAAGGCATTTATATAAGCCGATTGTTAGACCGCGTTACGTCGGCTGATCCAAGTATAAATATAAATCTTCAGAGTTCATCATAGCACTTGTAGTGCCGCCGGGTGAGCTGAGTTAGGTTGTGTCCGGCGGATGCCGTGGCTCGCTTGTGCTCATTCCATTATTCCATTCCCTTACACTCGCGGACACAACACCCCTTGGTTCGCGTTGTAGAAACCTGTCCTGTCCTGGCTGTCTCATGCTCTTCTGACATAGCCTGCTGTAGGTCGGCAGGCTAAATCAATGTCGACTAGGATTTCTCACCTCGCTCGCGTCATATTTTTCCTGCAATGGGCACAAACGCGTTCCATGAAGAAGTCGGGAACATTCAGATGGTTATCAATACAGAAGGTGGCAGGTTTTTATGTATGGACAGCGATCATGTCTTTTGGTAAATTCCTGCAGTGTGTTATATTCAAGTAACCTGTAGTTGGTGCGGTTAGCATTTTAAGTACTTCGCCACCTTAGTGGCCTTTGACAGCGAGGCTGGACGTGCCAGGCCTTCGAATCCACCAATAACTTTGCATGGAGAAAGAATCGCCGAACCATCATCCGTTGGACATCGAGATTACACGATGCCGGGATGAGCTGATTGAATTGTCACCAATCATCGACGAAGTCGAGCGTGAACTTGAACTCGGTCGAGTGGTTCGTACATAGTCTCTCATTCTCCACCGGACCCCGGATCTGACTCGTCTAAATAGTTTTCTGTGGACAGCTTCACTCACTCAGATGATACACCATCAATCCGGCGATCCAATCAGCGGCCTAAGAACCACGATCAGGCCATTTCCCACCATAACAAACTTATAACGAAGCTAAACACACTACAATCCCGAGCTATTTCTCACCCGATCCATCGGCTTCCTCTGGAACTGCTCGAACACATCTTTCACTTGCTTCTTGAACTTGGCGATAAAGCATTTCCACTCAACTTGACTCAGGTGTGTAGTCAGTGGAAATCACTTGTCTTGTCAGTACGCAATCGTCGTCTCTGGTCTCGGGTCTGGATCGATCCAGCAGATCCGGACTGGTTAGGACTACTCCATATACATCTTTTCCTGTCCCGTGACGAGGGTCTCAATATTTGCATTGAACATATGACGCAAAGCATCGCGGACGAGCTCGCCAGGCACCATCGACGCATCCGTTCTCTCGCTGGATCAGTAATATCCCAAGTTTTGGAGGCGAACGCCTCGGAACCAGACACCGTTCAGGTGTTCATCACTAATCCGACTGGAAGAAAACCCTTTCCTATTCCGCTTTCGAGCTCCGTGAAGGCTTTGCCTGTCGGTTATCTGGGAGAGGGCTCCCTTCATCGTCTGCAATCGCTTCCCCAATTACAAGAGCTTCAAGTACGAACTAAAACGCTCCAGTTGCACAAATTTGGCAGTCCGCTTCAATTGCCGGCTCTCCAGAGACTCGTTCTATTTGCACATGAAAATCCACTTGAAGTTTTGAAAATATTTTCCCCCTCTCGACTTCTTGTTCTGCAGCTGAGGCTCCCAAGGCCTCTTTCGCCCACGGCAAACCATGAGCTGGAAGTGTTCATTATCCAGCACATGCCAAATCTCCGATGGGTCGCCTTAGCAGTAGTTGACTACATAGATTCAGAGTTTGTGCAGCCAGTGGAGGAGTCCATCACACAATCCTTGGCTGCAAAGCAAAGTGAAAGCCTGCGGCGTATTGATCTCGAAATCGTTTCTCTGTCGGAGACTAGCGTCCCCCCCTTCGGGCGACTCATTGAAAGTGCGCCTCATCTAGATGAGTGTCACCTCAAAACTCCCATGCAATCATGGCCCTGTTTTAGTCACCATATCCGAGAACTCGAACTCGAATTCAGATTTTCTCGTTTAACCATATTACATTTGATGAATGTAGAACCATTCAAACTCGTACACCTGGAGGTGTTCAAGCTGACGTTCTCCGCCCCCGAACAGTCGCAACTCCTCACTCTTTTCCAAGCCCCATCATTACTATCTCTCGAGGTCTCGGAGATTGGAAGCGATGAACAAGATTATTCGACAGCAGCAAATGTCGTTTTGGCATTCCTTTCAACCTCTCAGGGAATACGCTACATGAAACTTGGTTTCCCGGTCAATGGTATGAATCTGTCATTACCTGAGCTCCAAAATCTCGAGGTCACGAACACAAATCACATTTTTGTACTCCCAAGTTTCAATGTGCCCAAGCTGCAACGTTTCTTCCTGGAAATCGGTCACAGATGTGGTGAGGATGAGTCAATAACGGAAGATCCGATCTGTATGCCCTCACCTCCACCTTCCTTTGAGGCTGTCGGTGGCCCAAATGCGCCCGATATGGTGATCACCAGGCCAACCGTTGACATGGGGAACGAGGCGCAGATGGGGAACATCCTCGAAGAAGACGAGAACGGAGAGGAAATGAGTCGGTTCAAAGCCACGGATCTACATGAGGCCCCTTCTGATCCAGTCGTGACCAGCGCCCCGACTTTTCCCGCGAGTACATTCAAAAATTTGACGGCCCTTGAATTTAAGGTCTCACGTGTTTCAGGATTGTACCCACCCGTCCTCCCGTATTTCCCTGATATGCTCATTGCTCTTCCAGCCCTAGAGCGGGTCACACTCCCCGCCGTTACCTTCAAGGTCACTCCCTATATCGATCAGCTGGTAAACAGGATTTCCAAAATTCCTACACTATGTCCCCACCTGCAAGAAATTCGCACTTGCGACTACCCAAACGAATGGTCGAATCTTCTCAAGCTCCTGCGAGATAGGAAACGAGCTTCACTACTCTCTGACCCTACACTCCGACCCATTCATGCTCTCCATTTCCCCATCACTCCTCATGGCTCAATTGTAGAGCAGCTTCAAGATGCTATGCTGGGAAAGGTCTCGATCAAGTCTTTCCCAGTGCTTTTTCCTCGGCCATCGCTGATTGATTCAACCTTTGTTCGTTTAGAGTCGTCTCGAGGAGAAGATACAACGGTGGACTCTAATGAAGAGACGAGATCGCAAGTACAATATGGGAATGAACGGACGGCAGCAACGGGGGTTCAGGCTCAAGAAGAGAATGCGACCAGGAGTGGCAATGAAGAAAACAAAAGCGAAGAGGAGAGTGGTTGTGGTGAAAATGAAGACGAAGCTCTATCGTGTTTTAACTGTCATAAAGCTGGCCTGGGAGCTGGCTGCCACAGAGCATTTTGGAAACAGGACGTTTTATCGAGGATCGATCTTCGGAGTGGCGATGTCTTGTGCCCTCGATGGGATCCAGAAGATTTTGGCGAATCAAGGTTTGAGGCCATCTGCTTACCGTGATGTATATACCGTACTTAGGCACAGCTTCTTCCGTTGACGGGTGCTCTGGTGTAACAGAGTTTATTATTGCATGAATTCCTCCGCAACCGTCTGGGCAATCGCTGAGGCGCTTGTCAGCCCCTGGAGTCTTAATTCCCAATAGACTAATCATCCTCCCACCCTTCTGGCTCCACATCACCAGTACGTACGTACATATCTGAAAGTCTTGGAATCCATGAGCCGGTGAGGCCAACTGTGGTCGAATACCACATACAATAGTCAGGTCGCAATCCCTCCGGCACGATGTTCGGGGGGTAAAGCCTTACACCCTCAAACACCAAAGGTATCTGTGCTTCCGACGGTGCGAGATGTGAGGCCCAAAAGTGGACGGCGCCCTGAACTCGCCCTCCCCTGAAGGATCTATCGACTCGATATCGGGTCCGAGGTGGATGCTCCCCGAAAATTCGAGAGTAAGGCGTCCCCAGTCCGCGAAACCGTGTGCCTTTGCCTTTGTTCCAACGTCTGGCACTAGGTATATAAGATGCCGCCTGGGCCGAGGTAAGATATGTGAGAGCCCTTCGCTTTGTACATAGGCAGGAGAAGCTGCGGGGGATTCTTGCCGCTTAGGATTGAGTTGAGAATGAAGGGACCGCAGAGATGTAATAAGCGGAGATGAGGAAATAGCATTTGGGATGATAGAGTTTGCTTGTTCGTGTCCTCGAGGTTGAGTTGACCAGGGTACGCGTAAGCAGCGCATCTGGTTCTCCATTCTCGGTGACCATCTGGACCGCCCATCATGGTTGCGTATCATTAGGGATCGACCCGTACAACGCGCGTGGGGTATGCCGCAGAGCCAGATTTAGATTCCTCAATGTCCTTCTCGAGAGATTCCATAAAGGCGTGCGAGCCGAGGATGCAGGTCTCTGGACTGAAAAGGGCGAGTGAAATATCTGGTGAGAGATCCGGCTCCATGCTGCGGGCCTCATCGCCAGAGATGAGTTTATTCGGGGTAGCAGTCTTCGAAGGATCGGGGTCGGGAACCGTCGCACCGTACGCTGAAGGCCACTGAAGACGCCGGGCTTTGTTGTAGAGATCCTTCATTTCAGATATTCCCGCTGACGGGGATGTCCGACGACGAGCTTCTGATAAGGAATAGAGTATTTATCAGTGGTCGTACACAAATATAATAAGTCGGCGGGATGGTAAAAGCCTGATATGTGGTAATTAATTTTTGGGGTGGTTCTTTATGCTTTATGTATGCCGCCCTCCAATCAATCTCCTGTTCCGCCGTACCCAGAGACGCTCGATCCTCTTCCTCACACCAACCAGTCACTCTCTCTCTCGAATCGCAGTCGGCGTGCCACGTCCTCTCCGCGCCCCTTGGCCCAAATTTTTCATCCGACTCGATCACCATCGCCCTCAAGCGCAATTACGTCCTCGTCATCATTGCGCTGGAGCTCCGAAATCGAGTGTGAGCCCATCTTCCCTCCTCCGTCCTCCCTCTATATACTCTCCCGAACACATGTGACCTCGCGTGTTCACTCGTCAGTCGTGACACCGACTCGCCTGGCCACTCAGGTGGGTGCACCAAAGCACGGATCCGCCAAGCAAGTGAGCCAGGACGGCTCGTCACGACAAGCGCTTTCCTCATCCGCTCAGGTCCGCCAACCCTCTCTCAGCTGTCCGCTTGCCCAATGATTATCCCCGCTGCATAACCGTGGACTTCAAATATGTTATATTGACCCTGAGATGACTTTATAGGCCACTACGAATGGAGCATACTGTTTGATCGGGACGCAGACATTGCCCACATCCAGGCTAATTTCGACCAGGGCTTACTCAAAGTCACTGTCCCACGTTTACGAATCTAACACCCAACCCCTCCTGCCATCCTCCATCACCATATGACTGAACCTTTTGGGTTTCCTGCCCACCAACAAACCAGCCTTCGCTTCCCACCGAGCATATCAAGTCTGTCCAGTTGCCAATTCCATTTATTGTCTCTACACTTCCTCACACTTCATCTACATCCTACATCGGCCAGCCTCTTCAAGTTTTGTACTACCTCTCTTTTATTCCAATCACGCGAGTATCCTCGGCCAGTGCGAATGCCAAGTGGCCACTGACGCACCCAATGGCCCTCTCCTAATGACGCGTGTTCCTCCACGGCATCACCTCCCTATTCTCACCTAGATATCGACCAGCCATTGCCACCACCAATCTCCCATTACACGGACCCCGTTCGTTTGTTAGCTACGCATCACGGACACAATCTCTTCACCTTCCTTTCCCTTGCTATCGACTACCCCTCGTTTAGTAATACGTTCTTACACACCTCTCCCTCTGTCGATGCCAACGGACCACGCTCTACATTCGCTCTGCTTTTCCCCTCGCTTCGGCAGAGTCCCGGCTCTTCCTCTTACGCACACCCGTTTGGAGGTTTCCTCTATCCTCCCTCATACGAGGCGTCAAAGAAAATGTGCACATCGCTTACCTACCACACGCCTTCCTGCCCATCTACCTACTCGATAGCCTGTCTTGGCGCGAAAAAAGAGTCGAATCAAAATTACTTTTTGTTTTTTTGGCCCTCGTCCCCAAATGGTGCTGGACTGAACACGGGCTCCCACGACGCCAGTTGACGTCTGACCCCAACGACGCAATGGGGCACTGGACAGGACGGGGCAGAAGGCGGGGGTCTCGGACCACTGGGCAGGTTTACCTGAACATCTCAGTGTACGATAAATGACGTCAAAGGATGTGATCAAGCCGTCTTGGCTCTCTCCTTCGTCATATCAGACGGTCAGAGTCCGTCAATTGGACATAGGGTGTCTACCCTTGCTTGAAGACTCCCTCAACCCTCAACACCTTCCCCCCTTCTTCATTCACTCTCTCACTTACCGTTTCACCTCTCTGACCCTTCATCCCTCACTTGGGCGTTTACCGTCTCCCCTACCCGTTCGCCTTGGACCCTCAAAAACCTCTCGTGTGTCCCTACTCCTTATGTCCCGTCCCTTGGAACTCGCCTTGATAAAATATGACCCTGTTATGAATCGGAATCGGATACTTATTTCGTTAGCTGCCCCCCTCCCCTTTTTTTCTGGTATCCTTGTTGTGGAGTATTGCTTTTCTTTTTCCTTTTTTTTGCATGAAGGGAGAGGAAGATGAAAAATAGAAATTCGGTTTATGTCATGTCAAAATGTGAGACGCTGAGAAATGGAATCCATTCGCTATTCGAGTAATTTTTAGTGGTACTTCGATTTCGATGGGAGGTTTCTTGTGCGGCGCGGTTGTGCGGTGTGAACTCGATAGAGATCGGGATCGGGAACCCCAACTATTAGAGGAAAGAAAACCATCAATTGACGGTCCCGATCCCAGAATCAGTTCGATGGTCGACTCAAAATGACTCGTTCTTGTCAGAAAGAAAACAAAAATCCCAGGATGGACCTGTTACCTAGCGTATCGAATCGAGAACGATGATCGTTTCGTCGCGGGACACATGAGACAAGTAACATCAAACCAAGGGACGAGGCTAACGGAGATTCACATGTGACTGCACTGGCGCTCGGTTGTGATAGGAAACAATAGAAACCGAACCATAACAATTATAACGAGAACATTAATATTTCTGACAGTTCTCTCGTGAAATTTGCTTTGGCAAGTACAATAATAACATAACCTCGCCCCAAATCGCATAACTATAACTCTCTCTTAGTATAGTTCAATTAAATTCGCCACCCCGGTCCCACGGGTGATTTGTTGTGTCCATGCATTGCATTGCATTGCATTGCGGTTAAAGTGTAAAGTGCCACCCGTACGCGCACGTTGTCGAGTAAACGTGGCCATTTTAACTGTCGAAGTTCTAGGTGGTATTGAATGCCCAAGAAGAACTAGCTGTGGACGCTCGTCGCTCAGGCAGGGCACTCACTCTGAGGGTGGAATATCGTTAGTATTACCACTGGATTGACATGCTCTATAATTGTCTGAAAATAAGAGAGAGAGTGAAATCGCACAGGGAAATTGTTCCTGAACGAGAACCTGACTGAAGGGTTTCATGCATTACTAGATTTGATAATTTGATAGGACCGTAGCAAAGAGATAGAATCGCAACAAGACATAATTAATTATATAATCAGGGAAACTTCGTAAGAAGTAAGAAGAGGAGGGTGCTAAG
>Ga0307515_10018409_pt1 | contig 12642 bp, 2 predicted proteins | sample 17_EM_MG_FD_194513 | JGI IMG/M metagenome (GOLD analysis project Ga0307515, IMG submission 194513) | Populus trichocarpa ectomycorrhiza microbial communities from riparian zone in the Pacific Northwest, United States - 17_EM | ecosystem: Host-associated > Plants > Roots > Unclassified | place... | reverse complement strand
TTAAGCTTAGTATAGATTTTGGCTTAACTAAGCCGCTTAAGGGTCTTACGTATAAGCGGTACTGGGTATTAGTTTTTAATTATAATAGCGTTAAGTCCTTTATAGTTAATATAGAATTAAATACCTCCTCCTAGCTTCTTAGCGAGAAAGATAGGGGCGGCTGCTGGTAATATACTAGGATGAATAAATCCTTTGTTAAGGTGCTTATTAATATACTTTTTTATAACTAAAAGCTCGTCTTTTAATATTAGGTAGGGTCTCTTATAAGGTAGTATTTTTCCTTATTTAATATTAATGGTATAGTTATTAGGTTAATATAGGGGGAGTATATCTGCGCTCTTTTATAAGTATATATCGGTAAAGTTATAGTACCTCTTAGGGAGGAGCTTGCGGAGTTCTTTATTAGTAAGTCCTTTTTTAAGCTTTATAAACTTCTTAAAGTCTAAAGGTGAAAGTCCATAGAGTTTAGTAGGGGCGTTATCTTCTAGAAGATTAACTATATCTATTCTATTACTATAGAGGATATAGTTCTATTCTTTATTAAGCTTATATAGTTATAATTAGGAAGCTATAGCAACGGTCTAGCCTTTCTTATATACTATATAGTAGAAGGCTAGGGCACTTATATAGTAGCAGTTGGTTATAGGTGGGGTAATAAGGGGTTCCTTAGGTTGATATCCTGGGGAGTAAATAGAGGTAGCTAGGCTATGCCCTAGGCAAGTCCCTCTATAGTATTTAAAGTTAAAGGTTACTTCTCTCTTCTTCCAGTTAATAGTGGGGTTGTATTATTTAAGCTAGTTTATTCCGAGGATAATAGGGTAGTTAGTAAGTAGTGTTATATAGGCCTAGAGTTCTTCCTAGTACCCATTTATATCTAGGTAGAGTTATACTATGTAGGTAATCTTCTATATAGTATAATTACTATTAGCAAGTTATAGGGCGCGGGCTTTAGTAAGGGGTAAGGTAGGTAGGTTATAAGTGCGCACAAATTAAGTATCTATAAATTTATTAGTAGCTCCGCAACTAATTATAGAACGGCTTTTATATTGTTTTTTAGCAGTAGTTCCTATTATAGGTAAAACTATCTATTTCTGTCTATTTATCTTTATAGAGTTATCTATTAAATAAGCCGATATATAGATCCCTCTATTATTAAGGCGTTCTAACCCACAACTTAGGGCTAGAACTTAGCGTTTTCCGTTTCCGTATCTGACTTTACTACTATTACTACGTCTTTATCTTATACGGTAGTGGCGTATAACAATGTATTTGGTGTTTAGGGTATTAGGTTAGGTATTAGGCGGCAGCTACTAAACCTAGCTATTAGGTAGTTTGGGTTATTGCGATAATAGCCTTCTTAATAGCATCTATAGTAGCGTCCTAGTTTCCGGAGTAGCTTATGCTCTCCATCTAGGAGTTTCTATAGGAAGGTTGGTATAGAGAAATTAATATTAGTTCCGGTAGTACTTAAGGTAGTAGACGTTGGTAGCTTAGTATATATAGGTTTAGTAGGCCTGGGGGGCTTCTATAAAGAGGTCTTTAGGTAAGGGTTAGCAGTAGTAATCTAATTTAGTCGTTGTTTAATCTTCCATAGAGCTGCTACTATATTATAAACATTATTATAGTTATGGCTGGCGGCTGCGTAACTAAGGCGATAAGTAACTTTTTTAAGGAGGTTCTCCTGGTCTTTAGTATCGTCTTAGGTAAGGGCTCCGGTGTATTCCTAGAATTTAATATAGAATTTATTAAATAATTTAGTAGAGCTTATCTTTAGGGCACGTAGTTTAGCTTAGTTGGTAGCTAGTAGGTTATGGTCGCGGTATATTAGGTTAAAATTATTAAGGACTTCTTAGTAGAACTGCTACTTCTAGGGGCCACTAATCTCCCATTAGGCGAAGAGTCTATTAAATAGTATACCCTTTATTTGCCTAATAATGTAGCTAATCTTAGTATCTTCTATAGGAAAAAGGTAGGCGCTCTAAGTTAGTTTCTTGCGGATTTATATCTTCTAGTAGCTATATTCTTTGCGGCCTCCCTAAAAGACTAGGGGATTAAGGTAGTATATATTAGACCCTATAGTGGCAGTTTAGGTCCGATTATTATAGCTTTTATTATTGTTGCTTTAGTAGGGGTTTCTATTAGGTAAAGCTACTTAGCGCTAGCCCTCTGTTAAGCGTTAAGTAGGTAAAGTTGCTAAAGGCGTAGAGACTTAGGTGGCGTTATTATAAATATACTCGTTAAGCTAAGATTATAGGTATTTAATTATGCCTTCTCTTTTAGTGACCGTAGTAATTAGTGCAATCTCAGCCTTCTTTAACTATTAGATATCGCGTTTAGATATATAGAGGTCGTCTTCGGTTTCTTAACGTATGTTATTAGCGAGCGCCTCATAAGCTTATAGGTCTTAGATAATATTACGATTTTAGGCAGTACGCATCTCGGCTTATATAAGCTTTAGGTAATAATTCTATAGAAGGCGGTAGTATTTATTAGGGTCTTATGCTACTATTTTTATAAATATCTCGGCGTCTCGTATTTTAATTTTAATGGGTAATAGCCCTTTCGTTTACTTGTCCGTAGTTATATAGTTAATAAAAGATAAGACATTATTGGTGTCCGTCTCCTTAGGGGTTAAGGCTAGGGCTAATAAATCGAATTCTTCTAGGATTGATTGGCGTTGTAGGTTAGGTATAAGTATTAGATTGTTCTTTAGGTTTAATATAGTAGCTAGTAAGGGATATTGTCTTACTATTATAGGTTCCTTAGAAGTATAAAGTAAGGTAATTTGTAGATACGCTGCTTTTAGTAGCGCCTGCAGTATTGCAGAGACGTAGAATTGGTCGTAGGCTAAGCGTTAGTAGTAAAAAAGGCGCAACGTAATGTTATAGGATGGGGGCAGTGGCTACAAAGCGTATGTATTTGAGGAGTCTATAAGACGTTACGCGATCGATTATAAGGGTTAAGGGCGTAAGGAGGTAATATACCTACGCGTAGCTGATATAAGCTATACGCGAGGTATACGCGAGAGCACGGGGCTCTCCTATAGAGGCCCCTGCGGTAGGGTTCTGTGATAATATAGCATCGCTAGTTAGACGGTGGCTATATATAGGAGGCGTAAGCGGCGCATTAATGGGCCCTATATAGACGCGGTAATCCTTAATATTACTTTAAAGGCTGCTAAGCCCTTACTTGTGGCCTTTTTAACCTATTCTTTTTATTAGAGCTTAGGGTTTACCTAGATCCCTAGGACTTACATACTAGTTTTCTAGGGGCTGTCTTACAGCTAGTAATACGCATAGTAGACGTAAGGTCTATAGTAGCGTAGCGCTGTTACTTTATAAAGTGTATAAGCTAGTACTTTTTAGGGGTGAACGCCGCCCTATATTAATTTGCCTATATAATATAGCAGTTATAGGCGGCCTCTAATTATCGACAGTTCTCTGCCGCGGAGTCCCCCTAGGTAATAAGGTTTATATTATCTATAAAGCTAAACCCACGTATGCCGCTATTAGGGCACTAGAATTCCTCTAATAGCTCTAATATAAAAAAGAGGAATAAGATTAGTAATAAGGGTAACCCCTAAGGGATACCTATCTGTATCTAAATTTAGTTACTCTTATATTCTATAAACTTAATACAGGTTTTATATGCTATTAGGAAGCTTTATACAAAGTTTATAAGCCACTTTAAAAAGCCTTTTCTTTTTAAAATATGGAGGAGCCTTTTATAGGAGATGTTATTAAATGCCCCTACTAAGTCTAGGCTTAGCATTAACACTATACACCTACGGCGTGTTTACTACGCCGTCTATACATAAGAGCTAAGTAGTCCTACTACTAATAGTATAGATTATTTACGCCTTGCTCCTATCTAGTTCTAAGGAAGTAGCCTATACTCCTCCGCAGCCTTAGATATAATATTAGCTACGTGCTTTTCTAGGACTTTTACTAGCGTGTTTTTAAGGGTAATTGGTTTATAGCTGCCTAAAAGAGAGTAGTCTTTCTTTCCTTTTTTACGTAACACTATAGTTATAGATTCTTTAAGGCTTTCTAGTATTATTCCGCTGGTAAAGTAATAACTAGCTGCTTCTGCTAAATCTTTTATAATAACTAGGGCAACTACTTTAAGGACCTTATTTAGTATGCCATTTAGCCCTAGGGCTTTTCCATTTAAAAAACTCCTAATAAGCTTACTAATTTCTTCTGTTAAGACAGTGGGGCTAATATTAAGTATATTTTGTTCCCTTATTGTCTCTATATTGCTAAGGTCTGCTATTCTAGTTTTAGAAAAGAACTTAGCTATAAGGATATTAGCCTTTATAATATTATTGTCTGTTAAGGGATCCTTAGTAAACCTCCTAAGGTCTAGTAGATAGGGGTCCGCCTTCGCTACACTTACTTTTCTACTCTATTTTAATAGAATCTAAAGTCCCTTATTATATGGTTTTAACTAGTCTTTAGTAAGTTTATAAATAAAGCGTCTCTAATTATTATAACTAACTCTCCTAGTCTCTTTTTATAGTTGGTTATTTAATACTAAATATCTTTAGTGGTCCTTAGGGTTATTATAAGCTTAGAGCTGTTATCGCGCCTATTAGGCGCCGGCGTAGAGCTATATAGCCTATAGCGACTATTCTTAACGGGCCTACCGGCTAGGCTGTGCTTGTAAGTAGTATTCTTTAAGTGCTTACTTAATCCCTTCCTAAAGGGCTTAAAAGGGGTCTTTAGATATAGTCTAGTTAAGCTCCTAGATGCTTTAGAAAAAGCCCTATAAGTTTAGCTTCTTAAGGGTAAGGCACTAGCGTTCCGCTAGTAAATAGCTAGCGTTATTAATTTAGATACGGATTGGTATATAGTCTCTTATAAGGGCCTATTTCTTAACTATACTATAAAAGTTAACTTTTCTATATAGATCTGGTAATATAAACATAAGGTCTATTACACTCTCCTATTGCCCTCTTTTCTATATAGGCTCTCCTTTTAGTATAGCGAGTACTAGGCCTTTAGCATTAGTTTTGGCCAGAAGGCGTTCCGCCTGCTCTTTACTAGCTATATACTTTCCGCCTTATATTAGGTAGTAGGCGTTAAAATTACCTAAGAGTATAATTTCTCCCTTAGCTTCCTTAATAGCCATTTTAACCTTAGGCCATACCCTAATCTAAGGGCCATCTTCGCGCGGGTTATAGACATTAATAATTATGGCCTTTAGCCCCTTTAGGCGTACCCAAAGAGCTGCGGTAAAGGGGCCGTACTATCTGCGCTTCTAATACACGGCGTTAATATTCCGGCTAATTATAAAGCAGACCTTTATTATAGGGAGAGCGTTATATATAAGTGTAAATCCCCTAGGGTAGTATATTAATTTAGTATATCTATTATATGCCAGCTTCTAAATTGCGAGGACCTAGTAGTCCGCCAGCGTAACACTGTTAAAGAAGGGGCAATACGCCCCTTAGTTTACATTTCCGCAGTTATACTAGATAATTATATACTTACTTATTTAAAGTGGGTGTGGGCTTATCTATGTCTATATCCTATTCCTCTTCATTTTCACTATTAACTATTATTGCTCTATTAGCGCGAAGCCGGAGCCTTAATTATAATCTGTCTCTACTTACTATTTTAATAAAAAATAGTTTACCTAGTCCCCGTTTAAGTGGTTGTTCTTAGGTCCCTAAGTAAAATATTTCTTATCCTCTTTTCTTATTAGTGCTAATTATAAGGTTTCCTGGTATTAAGGGTTAGTATATTATTTCTACGGCTTTTTATATACGGAGCAACTGCGTTAAAAGGGTCATCCTCTTTATTTAGATACCTTTAAGGTAGCTTTAAAAGGTCCTATACTCTTTTCTTTACTATACTTTATAGGCTTTACCGCAGTTAATATAGGATACCCTTTCCTTAGGGCAGTCTATGGTGTTATATAGTCCCGCATATTGCCTATATTTTATTTACTTTTTATATGCGCTTTATATATACCCCTATTAATTATAGCGGTAGTATTACTTTATAATTACGCTATTCTTAAATAGCCTAGTCTTAAAAAGCTAGGATTTAATAACTATCCCGCTTTTTACAATCTTTTACTAAATTGCTTAGGTTAGGACGCTAATTATAATTATTTCCCTAGTCTTTTTAGGTTCTCTCTAGGCGCTGCTGGAGTTTACCTAGCGTTTTGCCTGCGCTTTAGGGTTGTGTAGCCATTAGATCTAACTAATAGCTATCCTAGGCATAAGGCGCTTCGTAGCTTTATAAATAGATTAAGTTAATTCCAAATTATCTACGTTTTTTTTACTATTAATTAGAGTCTTAAGCGGGACTCCCGGTACTTCTAGGAGATAATCTTTTCTTAGTATCCTAAGTCTTAGCGCATTTGGCCCGTTTAGGATTTAGTCCTTTATTATTTAGGAGGGGATATAAATATCTACGTCCCTACTATTAAGGGTACGTATAGCGTATACGCTTAGTATTATTCTCTAAATAGTCTTAAGAAGCTCCCCTAGTTTATGGCCCTAGGGCTCCTTAAGCCGGACGCGTATACTCGCTCTCTATAGTGCCGCGACTATATTTACTGTGCGGGCCGCCTGCGTAGCGACGGCTGCCTAGGTTTAGACCTATACTAGGGGAACTCTTAGGCCTAGGGGTCCTCCTTTACGCGTTTTTTTTTGGATTTTCTTAATACTAGCTTTAATTTGGTTAAGCTGGGCCTTAGTCTCTTATTTTTAGGTTATCTGGTGGACTGGACGCGTTAAGAGGGCTTTAATATACTATATTGCCTCTTAAATAGAGGCAAGTATCTAGTGCCGTGGAGTTTCTTCCTCCTCTTTTATAAGATTGTCTTTAATTTATTTAAGTATTTCCTTTAGTTTTTACTATTACTAGCAGCTATCCTTTTCGCGTTATTACCTACCTAGTTCGTAGTTCGGCTCCTACGCATCACAACTCTTACAACTCCGGCGGGGAGCCTACGCCCCTCCATTATCCCCCATGCTCTAAATAGGGGGCGGCGTAGTTTTATAGGGTTTCTCGGTGTGGGGAATAGGATTCCAATATCGGGTTGCTTTATTAAGTGGGTTTTAGGCTAGTTTCGCTACTATTGCGGCTTATTTAGGCTTGTTAATAGGCTAGGTGTATAGGTAATATAAATTAAAGTTAATAATATATAATAACTAGTGGAGTAGTTACCTAATAGATTAACTCTAATTATATTCTAAGAATTACTATAAGAAAGGAACTATCTAGGTAGGGATTAAGGGTCTTTAAATATATAACCATACTCCTATAAAATCCTTTTTGTATATAATATACGTATTATATATAATATACGTATATTTCCTTTATATACTGTATATACTGCGTATAACATTATATAACCTTAGTTACTACTCTTTATTATATAGCTCTACCGGTTCTATCCTAGACTATATTTAAATTAACTAACTAACTTCTTCTAACTTTTCTTTAAGTAGTTATAATATTGTACTTAAAGCGTCCGTAACACTATCTTCCTCCTCTTTATCTTTATCCTTAAAGATCCTAAATATCTCTAAGTTATTTACTAGAGGTGTAATGTTCGTTTAATTAATTTAGTTAATATTATTACTTATTATACCTAAAGCTCTTTCTTCTTTGCAAGTATAACGTCGTGCTTATACTATCGCTGCGATATTATCTCTTAGTAAGATTATACTATCTCTATATTCTCGCTATTTAAAAAAAGGGTTAGTTTATATTATATTAGCGAACCTATCTTTATAATAACTGTCCTTTTATTTAAAGTATTACGGACGCTTTAAGTACAATATTACGACTACTTAGAGAAGAGTTAGAAGAAGCTAGTTAGTTAATTTAGGTACGGTCCAGGATAGAGCCGATAGAACTATATAACGAGGAATAGTAACTAAGGTTACGTAATGTAATCTATATAATTTATATAATCTATAGGATCTATAATAGAGTAGATAGAGCACACATATATTATATATAAGAAGGATTTTATAGGAGTACGGTTATATATTTAAAGACCCTTAGTCCCTACCTAGATAGTTCCTTTCTTTAGTAATTCTTAGAATATAATTAGAGTTAATCTATTAGGCAACCACTCTACTAGTTATTATTAAGTTATTAACTTTAATTTATATTACCTATATACCTAGCCTAATAATAAGCCTACTATAGTACCTGCTATAAAGTTCCGTTATATAATTATTACCTAGTTGCGGTATTAAATATAGAAAGTTAAACAACATACTACTAAAAGCAGCCACCACGACGCTATTGACGGCGGCAACTACTTTAAGATTAGGAAACGACACCAGTATAGCAAACACTAACTTATAGCAACCTATAACGGTTAGATGGTTATAAAAGATAGTTAACTAGTTAATAGAAAATAATGTAATGTTAAAAAATAGGATTAATATGATAGGAGCAGCGAAGATCAAGCTACCATTAATTAAAAGATTCTTAAAAAAGAGATTAAAGCTTAAAGGATTTCTTATGTAAATACACTTTAAAGTTATATAAGAAGGGGTAAAGCTACTAACACTTATAGATTAAATAGCCTATACGGGACTATTCTTATTAGGAAGAGCACTTAAGTAGTTTAAGCCTTACCTTACGGAAATACAAGCAAACAGAATAATAACCACTAACCAAGATATATAATTCGTGTTCTTAAATTAAAAGGGGTTTGTAGAGTAACTTATATAAATATTTAGAGACCTAGAATTAACAACTATAGCAGAAAGAAAACTCTAAGATATTATATAATAAACCTTAGCAATTAAGTATATAACGCAGTTCTAGACATTAGCTATATAAGTTAAGTAGAATAATAGGGCGCTTATAGCATAGTATAAGCGAGGACTTAAGGCTAAAGTTTAGGACGCGATTATCCTAATAGAAGATGCAAACACCCTAAGGGAACTAATAGATTAAGCGATTAAGATTAATAATTAGATCTTCTAAAGGGAATAGGCTAAGAGAGGTTAGGATAGAGTTCTATAGTTATATAAGGCGTAGAGTATATAATAACCAAAGCTAAGTTAAAAACTATAGTATAGCGCAGAGCTAATAGACCTAAGCGGTACTAAAGAAGCCTATAAGAGATAAAGTAAAAAACTATAAAAACCTAGAGGTTAAGGATCTAGTAATTATAGGACTAAGAAGCATAGGCTAAACTAGGGATCTTAGTAGTAAAAGACGTTTAGGCGGACTCTATAGCAAAGTTAGTAGTTTAGAGATAGAGCTTATATAAATTATAGGAAATAAGGTTATTTTGTAAGGGATTATAAAGATAGTTAGAGTTACTATACAATAAAGGGAACTAGATTAGTAGAAGACACATATATATAAAGGGATAATAGTGTACTACAAGGAACAAAAGAGTATTTAATTAAAAGTTTCGCGTTTTATTACAACAACGTATACTAAATTTATAAAGACAATAAGTATAGCGCAAGCTATTGGCTATAAAAGCCATATTTAGCAAAATATAAAGAAACTAATAAACCATTATATAGATCGGACATTAAAGACAACAAGTTTAATATAGGTAAAACATTTACAGATAACGAGGAAATAAAGGCAGTTTACTAAAAATGTGCAAACTTTAGAAATGTTATATTAGAAGTAGAGACTAAGACCGCTATAGAGCAAGGTTTAGTAACGGGTATTATAACACCATTAAATACGGCATCTATCGCTTTATAAGATAAAAGGAAGAGTATTTTATATAGACCAAGCAAGTAGACAACTGCTAGTACTACTTCATCACTTAATAAAGGCAAAAGGCTAAAAGCTTAAGATTCTTAAGATAAGATAAGAGACAACTAAGATTCTTAAGACAAGATAAGGCAAGCTTAAGGACCTATAATGGATAGAAACCAATAGAGCAGAGCAGTAGCTTAGTTTAAAGATATAAGAATAAGCTCGGGATAGAGTTTCCTACAGGCATAAGACTCTTAAGACGAGATAAGTAAAATTTAAGACTTTTAAGACGAGATAAGAACACTAAGCAAGCCTAATTAAACTAAGGCTAAAATAAAGCTTAAAATAGAAGTAAGCTTAGGATTAAAAATCCTATAGAACTAAGACTTTAAAACACGAATAAGGACCATTAATAAAATTAGAGAATCTGCGGCATAAATAGTAACTAGACTAGGAGACAGATATATAGACCTAAAGGATTTACTAGGGGAACGTAGTGTTCGGCCTAAAGATTAAAAAGGTAATACTAAGATTAAGAAGTAAAAAGACTTTAAGGATCTACTTATAAGGCGCAAAAAGAAAGAAACCATAAAGGAATTTAGAGTAAGAATTGCCTTATAGCAAGAATAGAAACTAGATAAGAGGTCTAGTATACTAGGTTATATAAGGAACCGAGCACCTATATAAAGAACCACTAATAGGCCTAAGACAGGCACACTAAGAGCTAAGTGGCTTACTAAACTAGAATAAGAAGAGGATTTAGGGATTCTAACTAGGTTTAAAGAACGATATACTAAAGGCTATTATAATATAGTAATAAGAAGATACTTCCTTACGGACGAGCTGTATATACTTTAGTAGCTATACTAAAAGTAGTATAGGTAAAGGCATAATAATAAGTAGGAAGATTTCTATATATAGTTAAATAAAAAAGTTATCTAAGACCACCCAATTACGGAAAAGGCTATAAATTACATTAAAGGAGCCTTAATTATAACATTAAAAGATCTAAAGGAGTGTTTAGAGGACTAGAGAAGCGAAAGACGTATCTTAGTACCTATAAATAAAGTCGTAACATTTAGATTAATATAAAAGAGGTTTAAACTTAAGGATAAAGACAAACTAAGAGTTAACCTAAAACACTAAGCATACTATATATTGGCATAGATCGCATATATAGATAATGCGTATAATATGCATAAAGCACCTAAGGATAAGTACTAAAAGTACCCTATAAGAATATATTGATTAGTAGAAGAATAAAGATATAAAAATACTAAATATATATATAGCTAGCATTTAGTAGAAGTTTAAGAGTTAGGAGATTTAATACTTTAGCTAGGAAGATTCTTTATAGAAAAATGCCTAGATGGACAACAGTAGTAGAAATACTTAGAGAATACGTATCTATAGTATATTAAAGATAAAAAGCGAACTAAGTATTAGCTAAAGAGGGATTAAGTATAAACCGGATTAAGCAGCTAATAGTTAGGAAAAGTAGAGGCCTATAAAACTAGAGGGAACTAGTAGTAGAGCCTTAGACCCTTAAAGGAATTTAAAAATAACACCTAAATTTATAAGTTAAATAGTAAAATTAATAGTTTAAGGCATTAATAGATAGTAGAGCAATAAGGAACTATATTTCGCTAGTAATAGTTAAAAGGATAGGTTTACTATATAGGAAAAAGGAACGTCCTTATTTATTAGTAATAATTTAGGAGATCTAATAGCCTATAGAGGAGGGATTATTAATCTAAAAATAGGACCTATTTAGTTAACTATTAAGGGAAGATAAATTAAGATATCTTTTAATATATTACTATTAGGGAATAATAAGGCAGTACTAGGAATGCCTTAGTTATAGGAATATAATCTAAAGATCGATTAGGTTATAGGTTAGGTTAATATTAGAAATACTTAATAATGTAAGATATAATAATAAGCTAAGTTAGTATAGTACTAAGCTAGAGTAATATATAAAGAGACTAAGTAAGGCTTAAGTTATATACCAAAGAGATACTATAAGTATAGTAAGAAATTATAGTTACTAAAGAGTAAAAAGCTATTAAAGTATATAGTATAGGACTATAAGATAGAATTAAAACTAGGAATAAGTCTAAGGTTCTTTCCAATCTATAAGCTTACTAAAGAAGAAGGTAAAGTATTAAAAGAGTTTATCTAAGAAAACCTATAAAAGGGATATATTAGACCATCGCAGTTATCGGCGGGTTATCTAGTACTATTTATACTAAAGAAAAATAGCAAACTAAGACTATGCATTAACTATAAATAGTTAAATAGCATTACTAAGAAGGATAGGTATCCTTTACCCTTAATTAGCAAAATTTAAGATAGAATAGGCAACGCGTAAATCTTTATAAAGATAGATTTAAGATAAGCGTACTATTAGATTAGAATTAAGGAAGGCAATAAATAGAAGGCAGCCTTTAAATTAAAGGAAAAACTATATAAACTATTAGTTATATAATTCGGACTTATAAATACACTAGTAACGTTTTAGAAACGTATTAATAATATATTAGAAGAATACTTAGATGAATTTGTTATAGTATATCTTAATATTATTATTATCTACTTAATAACTAAGGAAGAATATAGGGAACATATTAAATAGGTCTTAAAGAGACTATAGGAAAAACAGATGCTAGTAGCAATTAAGAAATATAAGTTCTTCACTAGGAAGACCGATTTTGTTAGATTTATTATTAAACTAGGCTAATTTAGTATAGATCTAAAGAAGATTAAGGCTATAGTAAATTAGTAAGAACTAGAGAACGTTATATAGTTAAGATTATTTCTAGGGTTTTGCAACTACTATAGAAGGTTTATAGCGCAATAATTAAAGGATATTAAACTATTTACACGACTAATAAAGAAAGAAGAACTATAGGTATAGGGGAAGGAACAGCAG
>Ga0307515_10018408_pt1 | contig 12643 bp, 6 predicted proteins | sample 17_EM_MG_FD_194513 | JGI IMG/M metagenome (GOLD analysis project Ga0307515, IMG submission 194513) | Populus trichocarpa ectomycorrhiza microbial communities from riparian zone in the Pacific Northwest, United States - 17_EM | ecosystem: Host-associated > Plants > Roots > Unclassified | place... | reverse complement strand
AGGCCGGCAGCTCTAAGGTGGCGAATTACCTCTTTAACGTGCCTAGTATGCTTAGCTCGAGTTTTAGAAAATATAAGGATGTTATTAAGGTATGCTGTGCAATAGTCGTCTAGTACGTTATAAAGAATGTAGTTAATATAGTTTTAAAATATAGCTGGGGCATTATAAAGGCTAAATAGGGTTACTAGCATCTTATAGAGCCCAAAGCGGGTAATAAATGCTGTAAGCCATTTATGGCCCTTAGTAATACGGATCCTATTAAACGCGGCGATAATATTAAGCTTAGTATAGAATTTGGCGCTGTATAGGGCATTAAGTGTCTCCCGGATAAGTAGGAGCGGGTATTAGTTCTTAATGGTGACGTTATTAAGTCCTTTGTAGTTATAGTAGATCTTTACCCCTTCTTTTAGTTTAGCAGCGAGTAGGAGTAAGGCTATAGCGGGGGATATTAATTCTCGGATAAAGCCTTTATTAAGCATTTTATTAATCCATTTCTTAACGCATCGGAGCTCGGTAGGGGAGAGTAGGTGGTTCTTATAGTACGGGGGCTGCTTTCCTGGCATAATTTTAATTTTATAGTCCTATAGGCGATGTAGTAGGAGCTTATTAGTATTCTTTAGGAGAAACCCCTTAATATAGTGCCTGTATTCCCTTAGGAGGCGTTATATAATATTGTCCCTAGTTAGAGTGGGCTTGCCTTTTATAAACTTTTTAATGTCTATATCTATAACTTTGCGGCAGAGGAACTTAGTATTTATGGTCTAGAGGTTTTTCTTAAGGAAACGGTAAAAATGACTAGGGAAGACCTTGCAGGCTTCTTCTATTATATAGTTACTATTAACTAAGCGGCGAAAGGATTCCTTTGTTAGGTCCGGTATTTTAACTAGTTTAGTAGAGAGTTTATTTATTAATTATTTCCGTTCTTCTTATTCTATTAATTCTACTAGCTCTACTATATAGATCCTCGTTACTTTTACGCCTTTTTATTTATAAAACTAGACGAAATTTATGGCGCGTATATTTATAATATCGTCTAAATTAGGGCGTATTTAGTTTTCTCCCAATGTTACGGCGGGGCTAGCTTGTCTTAGTTAGCTCTTAGGAGCGGTTTCTAGGCGGCGGCCTTATACGAGGCGTGCGGGGAGTAGGTGCAAGGTTAGGCGTTATAGTGGCGCGGTTTCTATTATCCGGGTCTTAGTGGTTTTATAGCTAGTCCTTACTATAACGTGGGCTATAGTATGCGTATATAGTATATAGCTTAGTTTTAGGTATTAGGCTAGGCGGCCGGGGTTTAAAGGGTATCTGGGTTAGCATTAGATTCTTAGTGGTAGCGGCGTAAAGTAGACCTTCTTCTTTAGTCTTAGTAAGGCTGGCTAACCCGTCGTTTTAGTCTTAAGTGCTAGAGTAGTCTAGTTTTCTACTATTTCGTTGCTTTACAGCTATACGGGTTCCCCTTTATTAGGAATATCTTTTACTATTAGGGCTTTATATATAGTTCTAGGCACTAGGCTTAGTAGTGCCGAGTATCTATATAGGGCGTCCCTACTACTATCGGCTGTCCCCTATAGGAGATAGTTTTTAGAGTAGTAGTCTAAGTTAAAGCGGATCTTAAGCTCCCTAAAACTAGGGTAGGGCTTATACTTCTAAAGCTAAGGCATGCCTAAGATAATTGGGGTAGCGGGTAAGAGTTTAGTAATAAGAAAGAGCATAGCTTTAGTATAGAGGCCAATTAATATTTAGGTGGTGAAGTAGTCTATAATAAGTAAAGTTAGGATACTATCTGCGAGGCGTAGTAGCCTAGGTGCTAACAGCTTCTTAGTTATAACGTTATATTTTCTTATAATAGACTCCGCGTTAGTAAATGCTATTATAGTACTACCGGAGTCCACTAGGCTTACTGTATTAATAAAAACTTAGAAGCATGGGTTGCGTAATAAGGAGAGTTGGGTTTAAATAAGGATTAATTTCTTATTACTATTTGCTAATCTAAGATTAAGTAGCAGCTTACTAATAGAAAGGACTAATTAGTCTAGTAACAGGGACCTAATCTTCTCGTCTTCCTCCTTATATGGTTTAGACCCTTAGACATAACTTAGTCTAAAGGTTTGCTTTTTAACAACTGGGGTATAAGGCTGTCTTAGCGGGGCGATCTAGTATCTATCTAGCTGGTAGTATTAGTCTTAGTTAGGATATAGGAAGACGGCACCTCGCCGATAATATGGCCGTGTTTATATTCGCTAGCGTGGAGTTACTAATTCTAGGCGTTGTTAACGGGTTAGGCTTCTATATAGGGTATTATTTAGAGTAACTGAGCCGTAGGGTTAAAGGGGGGGAGTTATCTACCGCGGCTATAATAGACTCCGCGGTTGCTACGTCCGCGGTTATTAGTTTACGTTATTTAACAGGCTAGTATTAGAACTAGGTTTACTATTATAGTAGGGTTATAAGCGTCCTTTTAGTGGCTAGGTAGGCTATAGGTAAGGTATAATCTATTGTTAAAGCGGCGCTTACGCTTTGTGTTTAAGATTTTATTAAGGTTTATAGGTTCTCTAGTTGCTGCTAAGGTTAGGGTTGGCGTAGGGGCAGGGGCTTAAGTAGGTGGGCAGTGGTTAGTGTTCTTAAGGTTGGCTTAGTGTATATAGTTTATAAGGTTTTTAGTAAATACATCTATCTGCTTACTCTAACCTATATAGTTGCTATTATTAATTTTATAGTTAAGTCTAAGTACTAGCTCTTTTATCTTTAGAGAGATAAACTTCTGGAGTAGGTTTACCTTTTATTCGTCTGTCTTCCTAGCGCAAACTATTAACTTATTAAGCTCTCCCTTCTAAGACTAGTAATTACGCTCGCCCTAGGGGAAATGGTTAAGCTTATTTTTTACGACCTAGGTTATATTAATAACCTTATAGTGGGTAGCAAGCTCTTTAAGCATATTTTCCTTAGCGGGCCATTTCCATATAGATATATTATTCGGGTTTTTGTATATAAGCTCCAGGCCCTACTTAATAAACTTATAGGCCTTGCCTTCTAGTATATCCGAGATATAAAAGATCTAAGATTAGACTATATTAAAGTAGTCCTAGTTACGGTTAAAGACTCCTTTAATCTTAATATGCCAGGTCTTAAAGTTAGCTTATTGTTCTAATAGGGTGCCTTTTCCGCTGAATATTGGCGGGTCTTTAGACTTCCGTTTTTTCTGCTAGGTTGCTGCCGTTATTATAGGGGTTAATTGTTTTAGAACGGCGATAGTCTCTACCTAGGAGTTAATAGTTCCTGTCTGGGAAGTAATAAGGGCATTAAGGCTTTTGTTGGCTTTCTTATTAGCGGTATTTGTATTATATATAAACTATAGTCCCGCTTTAATATTGCTAAGGAACTTATTGGTATAGTTAATAAGGGTATAGTAAGCTTTATCGGCCTTAAAGGTCTTAAGGTATAGTAGGGAGCGGCGGATTGTCTATGCGATGTTGGGGTGTGTCTATGTAAAGAAGTCTATAAAAACTTCGCGGGGGTTCTAGATTTCGGCCATTTCGGCGTCGTTAATATTGCCCATTTAGGTGGTCTTTGGCGCTAAGAAAAAACTAAGGATCGTTCTAAGACTGTGCTGGATTATGGCGTATAAACGCGTTAGCTACGCGCGTAGGTCGCGATTATTCTGGGGCGGAGATGACTGGGATATAGGGAATTAGTAATCGCGATGGGGCGTAATTAATAATAGCACAAACTGTTACAGTGCTGTAATAAAGTAGACTAAATAACTACGTTGTGCTATAAAGAAGAGAAGAAGGTAAAAGGGGGTATTATATATAAATAGTAGGGCCAGCCGCCAAGGCGCTAGTGGTGGGCTAGCCAATAGTAGGAACAGTATGCGTTAGGTTAGTGCCGTGATATAAACTTTTTAAAGTCTAAAAGTAAAAGTCTATAGAGTTCTATAGGGGCGTTATCTTCTAAAAGGTTAACTATATCTATCCTATTACTATAGAGGACATAGTTCTATTTTTTATTAAGCTTATATAGTTATAATTAGAAAGCTGCAGTAACGGTCTAGCCTTTCCTATATACTATACGGTAAAAGGCTATAGTACTTATATAGTAGTAGTTGGTTATAGGTAGAGTAATAAGGGTTTTTTTAGGTTAATATCCTAGTGAGTAAATAAAGGCGGCTAGGCTATGTCCTAGGTAAGTCTCTTTATAGTATTTAAAATTAAAGGTTACTTTTTTCTTTTCCTTGTTAATGGCGGGGTTATATTATTTAAGCTAGCTTATTCTAAGGATAATAGGGTAGTTAGTAAGTAGTATAATATAGGCCTAAAGCTCTTCCCAGTGCCCATTTATATCTAAGTAGAGTTATACTACATAGGTAATCTTCTATGTGGTATAACTACCATTAGTAAGTTATAGGGCGTAGGCTTTAGTAAGGGGTAAGGTAGGTAGGTTATAAGTATATATAAGTTAGGTATCTATAAATTAGTTAGTAGCATTACAGTTAATTATAAAATGGCTTTTATATTATTTTTTAGTAGTAGTTCCTATTATAAGTAAAACTATCTATTTCCGTCCATTTATCTTTATTAAGTTATTTTTATTAAGTAGGCCGATATATAAATCTCTCTATTATTAGGGCGTCCTAACCCACAACTTAGGGCTAGGACTTGGCGTTTTCCGCTTTTATATCCGATTCTACTACTATTACTACGTCTTTATTTTATATAGTAGTAGTATATAGCAATATATTTGGTGTTTAGGGTATTAGGTTAGGTATTAGGCGGTAGGTACTAAACCTAGCTATTAGGTAGTTTAGGTTATCGTAATAATAGCCTTCTTAATAGCATTTATAGCAGCGTCCTAGTTTTTAAAGTAGCTTACGCTCTCTATCTAAGAGTTTTTACAGAAAGGTTAGTATAGAGAGGTTAATGTTGGCTCTAGTAGTACTTAAGGTAGTAGGGGTTAGTAGCTTAGTATATATAGGTTTAGTAGGCCCAGAGGGCTTCTATAGAGAGGTCTTTAAGTAAGGGTTAGTAGTAGTAATCTAATTTAGTTACTATTTAATCTTCTATAGGGCTGCTACTGTTTTATAAATATCGTTATAGTTATAGCTAGCGGCTACGTAACTAAGGCAATAAGTAACTTTTTTAAGGAGATCCTTTTAGTCTTTAGTATTGTCTTAGGTAAGGGCTTTAGTATATTCCTAGAATTTAATATAGAACTTATTAAATAATTTAGTAGGGCTTATCTTTAGGGCATATAGTTTAGCTTAGTTAGTGGCCAGTAGGTTATAGTTACGGTATATTAGGTTAAGATTATTAAGGACTTTTTAATAGGACTGCCACTTCTAGGGGCTACTAGTTTCCTATTAGGTGAAAAGTCTATTAAATAGTGTACCCTTTATTTGCCTAATAATATAGCTAATCTTAGTATCTTCTATAGGAAAAAGGTAGGCGCTTTAAGTTAGTTTCTTGCGGATTTATATCTTCTAGTAGCTATATTCCTTACGGTCTTCCTAAAAGACTAGGGGATTAGAGTAGCGTATATTAGACTCTATAATAGCAGTTTAGGTCCGATTATTATAGCTTTTATTATTACTGCTTTAGTAAGGGTTCCTATTAGGTAAAGCTACTTAGCGCTAACCCTCTATTAAGTATTAAGTAGGTAAAGTTGCCGGGGGTATAAAGACTTAGGTAGCGTTATATATAGTAAAAAGGTATCTAGTGTTATTATAAATGTGCTTATTAAGCTAAAATTATAGATATTTAATTATGCCTTCTTTTTTAGTAACTATAGTAATTAGTATAATCTTATTCTTCTTTAACTATTAGACATTGCGTTTAGACATATGGAAGTTATCTTTAGTTTCTTAACGTATATTATTAGCGAGCGCCTTATAAGCTTATAGGTCTTAGATAATATCGCGATCTTAGGTAATACGCATCTTAGCTTATATAAGCTTTAGGTAGTAGTTCTATAGAAGGCGGTAGTATTTATTAGGGTCTTATGCTACTATTTTTATAAATATCTCAGCGTCTCGTATTTTAATTTTAATAAGTAGTAGCTCTTCTGTTTACTTGTCCATAGTTATATAGTTAATAAAAGATAAGATATTATATAATTACAGCACCTATCGTACCAACCGCGTGCCTACGCGTTCGGTACGCCAGGTACGCGTTTACGCGTTCAGTGCACTAGCCACTCGCTTACGCGTCTGGTGCACTTATAAAGCACTAACTAATTAGGGGGAGGACGCATTAGTATATAAACCACGTAGTCTGCTTTAATATAATCAACAGTTACCACCGTCTAAATAAGCATATAATACTACACGTATTTCGTGCCCCTAGACACAACTTACTTATACTATTAAATTAGTACCAACACTAATTAGTAAGCGCGCACAGATTAGGAGATACGCACTTACTTAGAAGACGTTTACGCTCTACCTTATAAGCCCCTATTTTAGTTAAAGAGAATTAAAGTACTCTAGATTTGGAAGACGTCTAACACTCCACCTTACCTAGAATTACCTTAAATCTACCCTGGTTTTAGAAGACGTTTACGCTCCACCTTAATTAGAGATATTAACTACTGTACCAGTAGTTAACGCGACTACGTTAAGAACGCAATTACTAAGAACGCGACCACCTCGAACCCCAACCCTTACCACACCCTCTTTTAATACCTCCGACGTCTTTTAGACCCCTTACGGAGACCTTTTTCCCTTCTGCGAACCGTTACGGACTCGTTAATTACCTTTACGGACCGTTACGGAGACCTCCTACCCCTCTACGGACTACTATAGACCTGTTAAAACCCCTTACGGACACCCTTACCCTCCTATAAACCACCACGGACCCGCCAACTGCCTTTACAGACTACTATAAGACCTCTCCTACCTACTATATACTACACTATATAATACAGTATAGCAGACCTAAGAAAGTAAGTTAATAAAGGTTAGAAAAAGTAGAGGTAGGGAGTTAACCTTACGTCTATACCTAACGTTAACAACTACATTAAATTTAAAGTTCTTAAATACGAATATTTTAAGCTTATAAACGTCGACCTATAGGAGCAATACTAGAAAGACTTCGCGGACTTTATAGAAGCTATCTTTAAAGTATACAACCCTACTACCATCTATAACCTACAGACCCTCTTACGTAACTAAGGTGTATAGGTTAAAAGGAATAAATAAGTTACTGTTATATAGTCCTTATATAACACAATATATAAAAAGGACTAAACGGAATAGACTAAAGAAGAAATCCTAGACCAGTTCTAAGAAACTAAGAAACTCTTTACTTCTTCTAAACTTAATATAATTACTAGCCTTATACCTAACCCACTTAACTAAACTCGTCCTATAAACCTAAGCAGTTTCGGAATTAATCTTATAGGCTAAAGCATACCTAGTACCCAAGTTACGGACCGTAATACCCCCATAAACCAAAATACGGACTAAAACCCTTCCGTTAATAAAGCTACAGATCCATAACCTACTTAAGTTATAGATTCGCAAGCCATATATCCGTAAACTATATATCTATAAGCTACATATCCGCAAGCCACAGATCTATAAGTTATAGATCCGTAACGCACCTAAGCGAAGACCTACGGCAAGGAACTAGCTAACCTGGCCAAACTCTATACCGACGAATCTAAGTACAGCGGTGAAAACGACAATTTTAACTTTAAACTGACTATCTTTATAGACCTTTGCTAAAAGGCTAATATTCCTAAACAAGAGTTCAGCTAAGCCTACTCTACTATGCTGCGCGGCCTAGCACTTAACTACTACTACACTAACCTTAAGAGTAAACCCCTTGGTGTTCCCTTTAATAAGCTATACAAAGCTACCCATAACTACTTTAAAAAACCGGAATATAGGCGTAATATCCTTACCTAATGGAATGCAACTAAGCTACGGACCGTAATCGATAAGAATACTAAAAAATCGACTATAGAGTGCCTGCAAATTCTTATTAAAGACCTCCGGCACCTATAGCACGGCCTTAACGCTAAGCTTTAAATAGACGACTTCTTGCATAACAAACTAATTACGGCCTGCCAGGAAGTAGAGCCTTGTAAGTACGCCTATTACAAGCCTATAGACACTTTAGCTGGCCTTATTAATAATCTACGCTCCTTTATTATAACGTACGAAGTCTTAAACCCACCAGGCAGCACTTAAGCCTTTATTGCGGATATTTAATATCCATAAACAGACTTAGACGTCTACTTTACGGACCGCCGCTACTGCTAGCAGTACCCGCATTAACCAGGCCCTACCCACAACCCCCGTAATAACTCCTGTATAAAAGCATACCCCCATAGACAAACTAGCTAGAAGTGCTTTATATATAGTAAGGAAGGATGTTAGTCTATAAGGCATACCTAGGAAGAACGTAATAAGTCTAAGAAGAAATTTAACAATTGGATTAACCAGTTTATCTTAAACTACAAAGGAAAAAAAGCGGAGAAATCTCTTAACGAGTTAATAAAAGCCCTTATAATTAACTTTAACTTAGATACTTAGAAATAGGAGATCTTAGAGACGTTCCTAACTACTTACGGACCTTTTATAGATAACTAAGCCTTTAATATTACGACCGTATTAGCCAACCGTTCCTTTGTACACTTAATTACACCTAAAAACCAGCCTGTAAGCATACCCGTTAGACCTATTATGGACGTTACGGACAGCGAATAGAACCTATTTGCATATATTACCACAAAACGCTACACCCCTAAAGAATTCTACGGCGTTATAATTAATATAGGTGCCTTTAAGAAGTCTACTGTAGGTTACGGACAATACCTTACATATAAGACTACCGTAAATAACAATATGGATATTAATACTATGTAAACTGGGGCCGTAAACGTCCAATTCGGCATTGGCTTAACCGCATTAATTAGATCAGTTAAAGTTAAGACCCTAATTAGCCTAGTTAACTTCCACATAGTAAAAGCAGACACCCCTTTCCTACTCTACCTTACGGATATAGATAGACTATAGGTCTACTACAATAATATTACGGACACCCTAATTGGCCCCGTAACTACTCTAGAAAGCAAGTATATTACCCTACTAATTACACGACGATTCGGACACCCATTCCTTATATAGGGAGAAACTTTACGGACCTATATTTAGGAATCTTTTAACTATAACCCGTGCTACTTTACTAGTACTAAGATCCACCGCCTATACCGCCGTTTCGGCTACCCGTTAGCCGAAAAGCTATATAGAGTTCTTAAACGCTCCAAACACAACGATGTTAATAGGAAGGTAATCAACCACCTAACTAAATACTGCTTCTTTTGCTAGAAATACGGACGTTCCCTAGGCCAATTTAAGTTCACCCTTTATAAGGACCTTAACTTTAACCACTTAGTGTATGTGGACATTATGTATATTAACGGCAGTCCAGTATTATATATAATTGACGAGGTAACCCACTATTAAGCCGCCCGTTGGTTGCAAAATATATCCATAAAATATACTTGGGATATTTTACGGACCTACTAGATTAATATATACCTTGGACCTCCTAAGTATATTACCTATAACGCCGGTAAGAACTTCATTAGTAAGGAATTCTAATAGTATGCTACGGCTATGGCTATCTTAACAAAAGCCGTCCTAGTTAAGGCGTACTAGTCTATTAGGCTTATTAAGCGAGCTTACCTAGCTCTATAAAGAGCTTACTAGATTATTACGGACGAGTGTAAGGACATTTAAAAGGAACTGGCTTTATAGATGGCCGTAAAAGCTGTTAATAACACCGCTAGCCCTGACGGACTAGTACCTACCCTCTTAGTTTATGGAGCCTACCTAAGGATAAGTAAACTAGACCCTCCTGCTTTGTCCGTTACGGATCGAGCAGCTATAATATAAAAGGTAATGGCCGAAATAGTCAAATTACAGGCTAAATAAACTATTAATAACGCCCTACACTACCGCAACGGACCTAATACAACCTTAGTATACAACCTCCCGCTTAATTCTGAAGTCCTTATATGGCGTAAGAGCGGCAACTAGACTAGACCTTACCGTTTACTAGCCGTAGAAGACGAGACCTGCTGTATATAACTTCCTAGCGGACTGACTAACTTTAGAAGCACGTTCGTAAAACCCTATTTTTGGTCCGAAGACACCCATAACGTTAAGCTAGACGAACTAGAAGTAACTGCCGAGCTAGATAAACTAGAGGTAACCGCCAAACTAGATAAACCAGAAGCGACCGCCGAATTAAACAAGCTAGAAGCACCCTTACCTACCCCAGAAGTCCCCTAGAAACCCACTAAACCCGCTATACCTACTATAAAGCGCGGTTAAGGATGCCCCTAAAAGCACCCTATAACTAAGAACACTATAATAAAGACTTACCTAACCTCCGCAGGAATATCCGCAAGGCAATCTCCGCCTGCGGATATATCAGTTCTAGTATAGGAAACCCCCTTTACGGACTTACGACGTAAAGAGATTAACGGACTACTTAAAAAGGGCGTCTTTACGGTTATAACGGAGAAAGACGTTCCGTAAGGCGTCTGTATATTTAACTTACGCTTCATTAACGAAATTAAGTACCTAGGTACTGATAAAGCTTTTGAAAAATTAAGGCTTATTATACAAGCCTACAATAACTAAGGGAAGGGCTTAGTCCTTACGTAATCGCCTACAATTCAACGAGTCAGCCAACGGATTATACTTGTACTTACGCCCGGACTACAGCAAAGTAAACCCGTAGCCCTTTACCTATGGGACATCTCGCAAGCCTATATGCAGTCTAATACCTACCTAAGCAGAGATATCTTTATACGGCCACCCCCTAAGCTTGACCTATAACCAGGAACAATCCTATAGGTTGTAAAACCTCTATACGGAGTACCGGAAGCTAGAAACCATTGGTTTAAGACATACCACCAGCATTACGTTAGTAAGCTTAAAATGGAACAGTTGACCTATAACCCCTACCTCCTATACAGCCCATCGAACGGCCTTAGTATTATTGGACTCTAAACAGATAATACCCTATTCCTAGCAGACTAGACCTTTACAGACACTAAAGAAACTAAACTATAAAAGGCTAAGTTCTTAGTAAAGCCGTAAGAGTAGTTAACTAAGTAGAATCCGATTAAGTTTAATAGAGGCCTAATTATATAAAAGGGTAACCTAATTAAGCTAACTTAGGAACGCTAAGCTTAAAACCTAAAGCCTATTATAGTAAAGCCTATAGACCTTACTAGTTCCCGCGGAGAGACCTATAAAACCGTAAATATAAAGGACTAATACGCTGCATAGCGTGTAAGGGGCGCCTATATTGCCACAGTCTGTCAACCTAAATCTGCCTACGACTTGTCCTTTGCGGCCCAGGCAGTAGATCTGCAAGAAGAAAATATTAAGTAGCTTAATAAGCGCATTTAGTGGCAAATTGATAATGTAGTAAGGGGACTTACTTTTATACCACTAGACCTAAGTTCCCTTAGCTTACTAGCATTTACGGACGCCTCCTTTGCTAATAATAAAGACCTATTATTACAAATTGGCTTTATAATTGTATTTACGGACCATAATTAGGACGCAAATATACTGCACTAGTCTTTAATTAAATACAAACGAGTAACCCGCAGCGTACTAGCTTCCGAACTATACGCACTAGCTTATAGCTTTAATATAGTAGCCGCAATCAAATTAACGGTCCAGAAGATCCTATAACTGGAGCAGTTACCCCTGGTTTTATACACCAATTTAAAGTCCCTCTACAACTGCCTAGTTAAACTAGGTACGATATAAGAGAAGAGGCTTATAGTCAACCTAATATGCTTATATCAGGCCTATGAACGACGTGAAATTGTGGAGGTTAAATAGATTAGCGGCGGAAATAACCTAGTAGACGCTATAACTAAGGCAAAGCCGTGTTAAGCCCTTAAAACCCTAATTAATACAAATAAGCTTAACCTAGAAGTCATAGAATGGGTAGAACGAGACTAACGGAGCATCTATGGAACGCCTACGGCCCGTTAAAAGGCCGTACGATTTATTTTATGGACCGTAAGCAGGACTTACAACCAGCTTGGGGCACCGTTTAGAAGGCAGCCCAGAAGGCACCTTGGGGGGAGTTTCCTATGTATTTTCTTTTGTGTTCTATAGTTCTATTAAAGTAATTACGGAGACTATATATAAGTGGCTTTATTTTTTAAGTACCGCTAGTGTATAATTACAGCACCTGTCGTACCAACCGCGTGCCTACGCGTTCGGTACGCCAGGTACGCGTTTACGCGTTCGGTGTACTAGCCACTCGCTTACGTGTCTGGTGCACTTATGAAGCACTAACTAATTAGGGGGAGGACGCATTAGTATATAGACCACGTAGTCTGCTTTAATACAATCGACAGTCACCACCGTCTAAATGAGCATACAATACTACACGTATTTCGTGCCCCTAGACACGACTCACTTATACCATTAAATTGGTACCAACAGATATTATTAGTGTTTATCTTCTTAGGGGTTAAGGCTAAGGCTAATAAATTAAATTCTCCTAGGATTAATTGGCGTTATAGGTTAAGTATAGGTATTAAATTGTTCTTTGGGTTTAATATAGTAGCTAGTAAGGAATATTGTCTTACTATTATAGGTTCC
>Ga0307515_10018407_pt1 | contig 12643 bp, 6 predicted proteins | sample 17_EM_MG_FD_194513 | JGI IMG/M metagenome (GOLD analysis project Ga0307515, IMG submission 194513) | Populus trichocarpa ectomycorrhiza microbial communities from riparian zone in the Pacific Northwest, United States - 17_EM | ecosystem: Host-associated > Plants > Roots > Unclassified | place... | reverse complement strand
GCCACCAGCATTTTCATGCTTGGAATTTCAGGATCACTGAAAGGAATGCCCCAACTTCATTCCTCGACTTGCTTCGAATATTTCTAAAAAGTTCCACACACCCACACACCCACTACTTTCTGCAGAGATCGAGACTTAATTTCCTTTCGCTTTATTGGAGCTCCAAATTGCCACCACCTTCCTAGTTATCTCACACGGTTTGATTTGTTCGTTCTGTAGAAGGAAGAAAAATGGAAGCATTCACACGAGGAAATTCAAGTTCCAGCTTCCAAGATGAGAAATTGTGGGAAATTAGGGATAATCTTCTGCTTAAAAAAGGTGTGATGGAGATAACATACAAGCAATTCATTAAACCCCACTTGACTTTCGCGACGCAAACTATATTTTTCTGTCAACTTTCTTTTTAGATTTCAATTTCTCACAGTATTCTTCAAAGACTTTTACTCATTGAAACCAAATCTTTTTCAGTGGACACAAATCATCTACATCTAAATTGATATTTAATGAAAATCTTATTTTATTCTAACATGAAAAAACACGGAGAAAGCAAATCAACTGACAAGGTTAAGTGAGAAAAAAACCTAAGACTTGTCAACAAGGAATGAAAAGGAAAGGAGGAAAACCGCATCAGGAAAAGATTAAAAAGATTTAGTCATTTATATCCTTGTCTGCGTAAGAAGCCATCTCCTGCATCATCACCATCATAATCGTCGTCATTGCATGCTTACCGCAAAGCCATCAACGCCAATTGCTCAAGATGGCTGAGGCCACCACTCCATTAATTTACATCGCCCGTCTAAATCATGACCAGTTCATGTCAACTAAGCAGAAAAGGACTCAATATAGAGCCACTAAACGACTTCATTAAGGCAGGACCTTGAAAATCAACTCCACTTTCTTATTTTATTAAACTCACAGTTCTTGAATCTCTACCGCCCCATAAGATAACTCTGCTTCTCCAATTCAGTAGCAAATATACTGACCGACAAGCATGCCAAGGCTGTGAATATGTCAAAAACGTGCACAATATTCAGGTCTTAATGGTATTATAACTTCTACACAAGTAAAAATAGAAATTAAAATATTACAGGAAAGTGGTCGAAGTAAGGTGATTAGAAAAGTGATCAACAAGCAGACAGTTGGCTTCAAGGAAGATAAACAATGCCAATTCATAGTATTGAACACGAAGCAGTTTTATTTTATTTATAAGAGGTTAAGAGAAGTCTTTCATAAATACATTTGTAACTGCAACATGTAATAGATATGTATGTATGTAGAAACCATGCTGAATGCACCAGACAACGGGTTAATATATATATATATATTGCAAATGACATTATATTAATATTAATATTGATGCAGAGAGAGGATCTTCTATAAGGTTTGGCATGTCGAGCCAAAAGGCTTAACCAACTTAGAAGTCATTGTAAAGTTAAACTAAAATGAAGATTAGTACAGCGAATGTTAGCTTCTCTTTTCAGACAAAAGAAGATTATATTAAGAGAAAAAATGAAGCCAAAAGAAAGAATTCTGATAGAGCAGCCCAATCCTGCTGAATATCAGTCAAGGAAACACGCAAAAGAAGAGCGGAGACTATTTTATGCCATTACAATGTTTTAAGTGCACCCAATTGTTGGTTTTTAATATACATTCACAAAAACTAAAATTATTGTATTCATTTGTACAATGTTTGTGTTTTTTTTAAGATTAGTTTTTCTTTTCAATTTTATCTTTTAAGATTGATTTTTTTAATCCTGATCTCATGATTTAAGTTACAGATTAAGTCGATTATCTCGGGTTTTTTTTTGTTTTTTTATTATTATTAATTTCATCATTCAATATCGAGTTTTCTTATCATAGTCTCATGACTCAAGCCATGAGTTTAGCGGATTTACTCAGGATTTTTGTTTTTTTTTTTAAAAAAAATTTATCCTTCAATATTTGGTTAATTTGCAATTAGGCTTCATAATTTTTTTTCATTTTACTTTCTATGAGATTATCTCAGTCTCATTACCTTGGTTACGAGTTTGACAATTTAACCCGAGTTGAATCGAGTCTTTTTTTGGTTATTTTTTATTGATTTGTTTTTTCAATTTCATCCTTCAATATTGGGTTAATTGAGAATTAGGTTTCATAATTTATTTTGATTTGCTTTCTATGAGGTTATTCTGATCACATTACTCGGGTTGTATGTTTGACAAGTTAACCTAGGTTGACTCAAGTTGTTTGTTTTTGTGTTTTTTTTAATTGATTTATTTTTACTTTAATTCTTCAAATTTGGATTAATTAGGAATTGAGTTTCATAATCTATTTTGATTTGCTTTTATAGGGTTATCTTGGTTTTATGACACAAGTCACGAATTTGACATATTAATCCGGGCTGACATAAGTTGATCTAATATGTTTCTGTCTCAAAATTTTAAATAAAGATGTCTTGAAATTCTTTTTAATCAAACAATGTTTTTAACATATGTCCAGGTTTTTTTTGGACCCGTCAAGTTGATTAGGTTATATCGGGTCAACCTTCACACGATTTCATTTTTTTAACTAGAAAACACGTTAACAACACCAACATTTGATTTTTTTATATTAAGAAAAATTAATCTGACCCGCAATATGGCGTGAGCTAATTATCTAGTATACTACTAGTCATAGAACTGCTCTTTAGGCGTAATATAGATAACTTCAGGAATTCTAATATAAGCTTTAGAAAATGCAACATTAATATAGGTAAGTTTTTTGTTTGTAATTAGTACATATAACTTTCTTATATCATATTCTTGTTTGATTTTTGCATGATGTATTTGTTTACTAGAATAAATTCTGATTTACCTGTAGTTAAAAGGAAAGAAAAATAGTTCATTAGATGAAACTTATAATCTGCCTTTGAACATGCTTGTAAAACCATAAGCAATTTATCTTCAACAGTATTTTTAAATAACATTCTCTCAATACATAATTCAACATAAAGAAAAAGAGACCAAAAATTGTGAAGATCGTTGTTTTCTTTGAAAAGATGGAATCTGAGAGAAATGAAAGATGTTTTTAAAACCCTCGATATGCATATTGTTTTGTTATGAAAAAGGAAGGCAAAGACAAAGGTTGAAAGAAATGTTAAAGGTTGTAGAAGGAGAAGGGGAAAGGAATAGTCAGAAATGAGAGAGTTCAGGCCATTATGTTTTCCTTTTTCTAATATCATTCTCATTCCAACTGTTTGATTAAATTATAAAGAGAAAGAAAAGGTCCTATATATACATAAGGACAACTAACTAAGTCTATCCTATACAAAAAGAATGTTACACGTAACCAGCTATATGACATGCTAGAAAGCTAAAGGAAAGGACAAAGAATTCCTAACTAATTCCGATTGAAATAATGGAAATACAATAATAAAATGGTAAAACAATTATCCTTTCTTTTCCAACAACTTTCTATCTTTCATATTCTTTAACATCCCCCTATAGGAGGGAGCATAATAGTTGACTATGCCCATCTTGGACATGTGATAAGACAACAAGTATGCAAACAGAGGACTTTATAGAGATGTGTGTAGTCTTCAAAATCCCTTCTTGAATTTTATTAGGGTTAAGGTGACAATCTAATTCAATATGCTTGGTCTTTTCATGAAATACGAGGTTCGAAGCAATGTGCAACGCAACTTTGTTATCGTAATGCAACACAACAACATGAGAATGAGAGACTTGAAGATCAGTTAGAAGAAAACAAAACCAAGTAATCTCTAAACTAGTGGTAGCCATGGTATGGTATTAAGCCTTCGTTGAAGAATGAGACATCATTGATTGCTTCTTGGATTTCTAAGAGACTAAAGATGAACCAAGAAAGATTTAAAATCCAGAAATGAAATACCTGGTGTCAAGATAAGATGCCCAGTCAAATCATAATAGGTTACAATGTCCAAGTTGCTTGAAGAGGGAAAGAAAAGCCCCTACCCTAGAGTCCTTTTGATGTATTTGAGGATTTTGAATGCTGCTGTCAAGTGTAGATCAATAGGGTGATCCATTAATTGACTTAAGATTTGCACACTATAAGATATATCTGGTCTTGTGATTGTCAAGTATAGAAGTCTCCTAATTAATTGACTGTAGTAAGTAGGATCAGATAAGAGTGTACCCTTTTCTATACTAAGCTTTAAATTTTGATCTATATGAAGCTTAAAAGGTCGGGATCCTAGAGTGCTGGAACTTGCTAGAATGTTTAGAGCATATTTCTTCCAACATATTTGTATCCTTTATTTTGTTCTGACTTTGATCCCAAGGAAATACCTTAATTTTCCTAAATCTTTGATCTTGAACTTATTGTTGAGGAAGACCTTGATATCCTCGACAATAACAAGAGAGTCACTTGCTACTATAATATCATCTACATACACTAGTAGTGATATGAAAGAATGATTATCTTATTTGATGAACAAGCTATAATCAGATTTAGACTGACATAGACCAAATTCAACCAGAAAGGTGGAGAATTTTGAGTACCATTAACTTGACACTTGATTTAACCCATAAAGACTCTTAAGTAGTTTGCAAACTTGATGATGTTGACCTTGGGTATATCTAGGAGGTCGCTTCATGTTCCTGTAAGTCTCAATGGAAGAAGGTGTTATTGACGTCAAACTAATACAAACCCTGGCCCTTAATTTTAACTATGGCCAAAAGACATCTCAATGTGACTAGCTTTGCAACCGAGGAGAAAGTTTCATGATAGTTAATACCCTTTTATTGTGTGTGCCCCTTTGCAACTAATTTCGCCTTAAATATTTCAATGTTGCCATCTGAATTGTACTTTATCTTTTATATATATATATACACACACACACAAGAGGCATTTTCTAAGAAGTAGATTAGTCATTATTTATGTCTAGTTAGACTTCAAAACTTTCAACTCATTCTCCATGGTTGTGAGTCAATGAGGTTCTTTAACAGCTTGGGCATATGTTTTTGGGTCAGTGTGTGGGGTAACAGAATTAAAGAATACTTGAAATGTAAAGAGAATTTATTGTATGAAAAAAAATTACTCAAATGAAATTGTTTACCTAGAAGAGCTTTAGTTGTCGCGACCTGTTGGATTGAGAGAGTTGATGGAAATTAGGTGACAATGAAAGACTTGCAAGTACTTGAGAGCTTGTTTCATCCTAGGGGACTTACAAATAGGAAAAGAAGAAATAGGTGAATGTGTGTAGGAGGTGAAGTTGTGGAAATAGAAGAATGTTGATGAGTTGGGCTGAATATTTGTGTCAATTGTATCAGGAGGAATGTTTTTATTTAAAGATGAATCATTTGAATTGGAGTGTGAGCAAGGGTTATCATACATTAGACTAAAAGGAGTGCAAATATCATATATAGGATCTGGAGTAAAAGAATAATGAGAATTAAGTTGTTATACCATTTTTCCAGAAGGTGTTGTATCAGAAGAAGAAGTTTTGGATACAAATGTTTTAAAAGGAAAAATATGCTCATAAAAGGTTACATCTCTAGACGAAAAAGTGTCATTTGTTTCTAATTTTAGCAACTTATAACCCTTCACCCCAAAATGATAACCAAGAAATATACACCTTTTTGCCCTAGAGTTAAATTTCTTCCTTCCATGACTTATATTGGTGGCAAAACCGAGGCATCCAAAAACTCTCAAGTAATGATAAGAGGGACTATAATTGAAGATGGCTTCATAAGGTGTCTTGTTTTGTAGTAAAGGTGTAGGGATATAATTTACAATATAAGTTGCAGTGAGGATATAATTATTCCAGAATTCAAATGGTAAGTTAGCTTGAAATCTAAGAGCTCTAGCAACATTTAAGATGTGTTGATGTTTTCTCTCAACGGTTTCACTTTGTTATGGGGTTTTTACACAAGTCCTTTTGATGCCATTTTTATGGAAGAAATCTCCCATTTGGAACTCTGTCCCATTATCACTTCTTAGGTACTTAACCTTAGCTCCAAATTGAGTCTTAACCAGATTATAGAATGACTTTATAGATTTTCATGCATCTGACTTGTTTTTGAGTAAATAAACCTAAGTACTACGAGATAGATCATCTACAATGGTAAAAAAATATCTACTCCCATCATAAGCAGCCATAAAATATAGCCCCCATAAGTCACAATGTATAAGTTTAAAATTGAAAAAAGATTTGTGCATGCTTTGATGATAAAAAAAGAGTCTGTTGTCTTGCTATGGGGAAAACAAAGCAAGGATTTTCATTGATAGTAGAGCATAAGTTTTTTTTATTACAACTGGATCTCTAATTAACTGTACTCTAGAGTTGGAAATATAGCCTAAATGATAATGTCACAGATTAGAAACATGACTAGTGTTTGTAACACAAGCAGAAGACAAATGATAAGTATCAAAATACTTGGATAACTTACACATTAAAGTAGTAGGAGATACTTCAATGTTCTAAAGGTGGTAGAGACTATTCTTTATTGCACTTAATCCAATTGTTGTCCATGACATGAGGTCCTATAGAAAGCAAACATTGAATAGGAAAACAAAACAATAAGAGACATTTTTAGCTAGTGTTGGTGCAATGATGAGATTGAAAGCAAATGAAAGAACACATAAAACATTTTCAAGAGTGATCAATTTAGAGAGCTTAATAATGCTTATATGTGTGATTGGGACCTCCTAACCATTGGAAAGTTTTACATTATAAGACACAGTGGTTGTGATTTTTGTAAAAAAAAAATGGTGCTACAAATCATATGATATGTAGCTCATGTATCTATGATATAAGGAACATTGTTAATATCAAAAGGTTTGTGTGTGTAAATGGAGAGACAGGTTGTGATACCAGACATAGATGGAAGACTTGTGAAGTTGGCGAAAAGGGTGGTTGAATTGTGAGGCATATGAGAATAAGTATATGCTGGATTGTGTGTCTTATGAAGTAACTGTAAGATTTTCTAATACTAATTCCAAATCAGAGTCATCTTGTTAGTGTGATTCTTTGAAAAATCCTCAATTATAATCATGTTGGACTGACTAATATGCATATTTGATCTATTTCCCTTGTTACGTAACTTGTGACTAGGATACTATCCCACCAGCTTGTAACACTTCTTTCCTAAATGGCCACTTATATGACAATGACCATAAGTGGGAGGTTTCACATTTCCTACCTTGAAACGGTCTTTTAAGAAATGCCTTTGAATCTTGTAATGAAGGCAATAAGGTCTATTAAATGGCCTGAAGGTTATGAATGTATTTTCGGTAAGAAGGGCCATCAATTTGGGGGTAGGTGTGCAAGGTAGCATCTAATGTTGTTTCTCTTCTTGTTGAATGAGGGAGAAAACCTTACTAAGTTGTGGTATGAGATCCATTAACATAATTTGATCTTATACATTGGAGTATGTTTCTTTCAAACTCATCATAAATTGAATTACACAATCTAGTTGATAGCGATTAACCAAGACCTTTATCTATCCACAAGAGCATTATGGCATAGGATAGTGCAATGCTAACTCATCCCAAATCGATTTCAGTTTTCCATAGTAGATATTGACGAAATCATTCCCTTGACTCAAGTTAGCTAGAGCCCGTTTTAGTTGAAAGGTTCGTGGCCTATTTTGCTAAGTAAGTCTTTCACAGAGTTCATTCCAAATCTCACATGCTTTATCTATAAGGACAAAAAAGGATTTCACCAAAGGACTTACAAAGTTATGAATCCAAGAAATAATTATATCATTGCATCTCTTCCAAGTTTCCAAAAGAGGATCGTTAAAATCTGAGGGCCTTGTGATACTACCATCAACAAAACAAAGCTTGTTTTTGGCTTTAAGAGCCTTTTTCATGGCCCTTGTCCAAGTGACATAGTTCTCTATGGTTAGGAGGTTAGTGACCAAACTGAAAACTGAGGTATCACTATTGTTGAGGCGATATGAGTTATTTTGATCTGTTAAGTTAGGAAAACATGAGGTTGATTTCATAGCAAGAGTTAGTGTTTATTGATTTTTGATTTCTTTCTCCATAGTTAGCTAAGCAACCATAAGCTCTGATACCATGAAAGAAATGTTAGAGGTTGCAGCAGAAGAATGGGAAAGGAATAGTCAGAAACAAGGGATTTCAGACCATTAAGTTTTCTTTTCTGACATCATTCTCATTCCAACTGTTTGATTAAATTATAAAGAGAAAGAAGAAGTCATATATATATACATCAAGATTATTAACTAATTCTATCCCACACAAAAAGAATGTTACATGTAACCAGCTATATGACAGGCTGGAAAGCTAAAGGAAAGGATAAAGAATTCCTAACCAATTCCAGCTGAAATAATAGAAATACAATAAAGAATAAAACGGTAAAATAATTATCCTTTCTCTTCCAACAACTTTCTATCATCCATATTCTTTAACAAAGCTTGTGTTGTGTTGCTAAACATAATTGTTTTATTTCAAAAATCAATTGTACATACCAAATCCCTTCATGCCTCCTATTCCTTCCTTTAATCACAATGAATTAGGGCTTTCTCCAAATTTCAATCTTTAATTGGATATTTCTTTGCATGCATTGCATCCCAAGGGATAAGTTTGAAGAAGAAGACTTTATGCATAACTCATATTTTAAAAAACTGCAATGCTTATAAGGTTTTATGAAGAAACCATGAATAATAGGGAATTTTGTGACATGATATCAATTAGTGCTTTATAAAAACTTCATCCTCCCAAAACATGAAGACTCCTTTTTGAAAAGAACTATTGTTTCATACACGGTTTGTTTCTAAAAGGTACAAATATTTCCAGAGGCTTATAACAGTTAAAAAAGCAATCAAACTATTTGCTTATGCTCATGTAAAACTTCAATTGGAGAGCTTGATCCCTAAAATTACTTTAGAACTGTGTTTTTGGCGATGCATTTGTAAGTGTTCATGCAAATTATTTTGTTTTTGGCTAAAAAATTGATTTTGTTATGCTTTTGAATAATTTTAATAGAACGATGTCAAAATGATTGAACAAAATGCAAGAAAAGGTATTTCAAATAAAAATTGATTTGTGAAATCAAATTGCAATTGCATTATCAAAACCACACCCTATCTAATAGTATTTTTTCTTATCTGTTTGCATTTTAATTTATGGTTACTAGTCTCGTGGCTAGCAACATGAATTTTTTTTTCTTCTGGTGGTAAAATGTCAAGACCGCATATGTGTTTTAAAAAGGTAAGAAAAAGTTGCGATTGAGTCATTGATTTAGTGTATGTTTGAGATTATGGTAACGATTGAGATTAAAAGTGTTTTTCATTTAGAAATGCATCAAAATAATTTTTTTATTTTTTAAAAATTATTTTTGAGATCAGCATATCAAAACGATTTGAAAACATAAAAAAATAATTTGTAGCAAAAATAAAAATAAAAAATTGAGGGTATATGGTTTGCACCACGTTCCCAAACGGGTTCTTAGTGGGGTGGAATAAACTTGTCTTACCTAATAAAATAATAATAATAATAGAAAATAATATTAGATGGATCAAACTAAGAAAATAAGAGTGATCATGATAAAAAAAATGTTTATTTGGAAAAAAAACAGCAAAGATAAATTTCAATCTAATCGAGCGTGTTACGAAGGAAATCTACAAAAAAAGAAAAAATAACCCTAGTCATCTCAAATGCGCCTACCAAACCCACAACCCGTTCATGAGGTCATGATAACAAATCAAAAGGCAAATTGAAAAAATAAGCGAGCTCTAATTCCTAACATACCCAATGTAGAAGGACTAATTTGAAAAAAAAAACAAATCAATTAACAAAAAGGAAAAAAAAAGGCAGCAGATCCAAGTGAGCTTACCAAATCCCATGACTCGTATTGTGCGAATGAGACATCACAATAAAAGGCAAGCTAGGAAAAGTTATGAAGCTAAATGCAAAAAGGAAAAAAAATGAACGATGAAATCAGAAAAAAAATCCCATTTTAAAAAGAACGAACCCAAAAAAAAAGTCTAGAATAAACCCTGACTAAACTGACAAATCCACGATTAACTTCAAGAAAGCATAATAACTTCATAAAAATAAAACCGAAGATAACAAGAATAACACTTTACAAATTTAAAGTGTTGAAGGATAACATTGAAAAAGAAAATCGGTGTACAAAAAGGCTAATATCATCTAAGTTAACCTTTCAAACCTGAACCTAGGTTATGAGCCCAATGTACACCGACCAGAAAAAATCATGACCCTTAATTCTTAACCAATCTAGTTTTGGAGGACACAACTAAAAAAAAAAAATCAAATTGACAAAAGGCCCCCTAAAAAATAATTAGCTATCTAAAAGAATGAGAATTAAATGTTAAACAAAAATACAATAAGACAAAAATAAAATTGTTTGATTTAAGAGTAAAATTGAAAAAAATCATATATTTTACAAAAGGAATAAAAAAATCAAAAGGAAAAAGATAAAATTTGAAATAAAAATAAAATAAGAGGAAAATTAACATTTCAATGATGAGAAAAATCAAAAACAAATTTAAAGTTTATGAAAGGAATTAAAACAAAAATCAAACAATCAAAAGCAAAAGAAATAAATCAGAAACTTAAACAAAATAAGAAGACAACATAGATTTTTTAATTAGGCAGCTTGTTTTTTGAGAGAAAGAGAGAGAAAAGAAGAAAAAAGAGATTCTATCGCATCAAATACCGCACACACCACTTCATCAAGAAAGGGATACCATGATGATTCCAATGCAGCTGTTGATGACCAATTTCTAACATTATATGCCTTCACATGCATCACTTAAAGTGTATGGAGGGTCCTTACATGTTGGTGAACAATTTGTTTTTTAAAAATAATATTTTATATTTATTAAAATACTAAATTATTTATAACTTAATTTAATTATAACTAAAAACCATGATGAAACAGAAAAAAAACCCCTTAATTTCAAGTTTAAAAAAACCCTGATTTTATGGTAATTAAGAAACTTCACTGTGCATCCAAAAGTGAAAAGACGAAACAATCTCATGTTTGAAAAAAAGAGTCGATGTACTTGGATAGATTGATGGTCTCTGTCCACACACCAGGATTATCAACGAAACTTCATGATAAGCCTATTGAAGCCTAAGGTGGCATGGAAAACATCCACTGGCTGACTTGCTCTAGCTTGCTTTGTCATTTTCTGATGCTGAAATTATAAACCTAAGGTGCACTGTTGATATAGCAAGGAATGCATTAACCAATAAAAGATAAAAGAAGACAGTATGTAAATATAATCTTTTAAAAACATTATTTCCCTTAAAAGTAACAGGATAACACACCATAATATCGCTCTATGTAAGATTATTTGAACCGGAAAAAAAAATCATACAGCGCTCAAGTAATAGCTGTTCACTTCTGCCACGAAGTGAAAAAAACCAGCATCCAATTTTACAAGGATCAGAATTTCTAAACATGTAAGAAGATTGATAATGGCAAAAAAACTAGAATAATAATAATAATGGCATTAGAAACAGCAACGTTGCTAGTAGTGCATGCCTACAGAGTATTTGTGTCCTACGCCAGGGCTCGGACCGGAGTTTGTAGGCTGTCCAAGAAGCTGAGCATTTCCTGATCTGTGGCCTGGACCGCCTTGGCTTGGCCCAGATTGCTTTATACCTCGAAGGACTAATCTAGTGAAGGAATACTCCATATTCTTGGAAGAACTAGCCACCCTCAAGCCATTCAAATGCCGAGCTTCGGATTGGAAAAGAACAGTGCTAAACCAGAGGTATAGAAAACATAGAGATCTTAGTTTTCTAGACATTTTTAAGTGATACGACAAAACTAAAGTTTCAAATGTTAATAATGCTTGCGGAAGTGTTTGCAAGGAAACTTGGAGTCGAGCAATATATAGAACACTGAAAGTAGGGTGCTTTTATAGCACCGAAGGTAAGTTACGTCCTTCCTTGCTCTAGGGTATGATCCCATGTGAATGTTCTCTCTTTCTTTCAATTGTCAGTAAAAACAAATTAAAGAAGCTTGAAGAATCCAAGAGGGTCGTGAATCTAGGAGGACACAAGAAAGAATGTAGTTAGTCCAGCTGAAAAGTTGTCTTCTGACTTCGGAATTGCCGATTTCCAATATAAAGCAAAGGCAATATGCTAATTTTCTTGGCTGGCCGACGATCCTCAAATTTTAACATGTTTGCAATTTTAAGCCTTCGGGTGGGGACCAAACCCATTCAAAATTAAACCTTGACGACTAGTTCCTTTCTCAGCTTTCTTTGTTTCATGAATTCTCCAATTCGTCTGTATTTTTTAATAATTTTTTCTATAAAAAAATATTTGTAAGTGCAATAACAATTATTTTTTAAAGTGTTTTTATTCTCGAAAATACATCAACATAATATTTTTTATTTTTTAAAACTATTTCTGACATAGACACATCAAAATGATAAAAAAACATATAAAAAAATATAATTTTATATAAAAAAATCTAAATATTTTAAAAATAATATTGTTTGAAACGTAATTTCAAACTTACCCTAAAATAATTTTCATAAAGCACAACTTACTTCCATCACGAGCTGGATTTGACAATATATATATATATATATATATATTATGTCCTTGCTCTTCATGAGAAAACAAGTTTTGGTGGTTTTTGACCGGGTATCATTTCTTACAGCCTATACACCAAGATTTGTGTAACAAAATCCCC
>Ga0307515_10018406_pt1 | contig 12644 bp, 9 predicted proteins | sample 17_EM_MG_FD_194513 | JGI IMG/M metagenome (GOLD analysis project Ga0307515, IMG submission 194513) | Populus trichocarpa ectomycorrhiza microbial communities from riparian zone in the Pacific Northwest, United States - 17_EM | ecosystem: Host-associated > Plants > Roots > Unclassified | place... | reverse complement strand
TATATATAGCTTACTTTTGCACATGAGCCGATCTCTGTACATGCAATGTTTTCTCTTAGATGGTAAGCTTGTTACAGGTGTACATCTTGGATATGATTAGTTTTAATCTTCGATCAATATCTTCAGATCTAGTTACACTCGCACCTTAACATATAAGAAATCTTGTATTTTAATTCAGTTAGTTACTTAGGTTTTGAATTTATTTTTTTGATAATGATGAGTTTAAATTTCTTCAAAACCACTAGAAATTTACATGATCGTTAATTTCAGGCCTTGTAGAATTAGTCGAGAAGCATGCAAACTGACCCGAACATGTATATTAATAATTAAAAAAAAAAACTTGTATTTTCCTACTAGATAATCTATTCTAAGGTTTCAACTTCGTCTAAACCGAATACAGAACATGAGGTTTGAGCTTATAATTTTTATTTAACTAATATTTAGATTCTTATTGAAATATTATAGTTTGAGCTTATAATTTTTATTTATAAATATTACAATAACGTATTCAGAAATGTGTGTTAAAAGTGTTGAATATTAGTGAATACGTATCTTCAATAAAATTCAATCACAAAATAGAAAGACTTTCGTCGAAGACAAATTAGATATCATTAAGTTTGAACCAAAGCACTGAATAATTAATATCCTAACGTCAAAAGTCATTTGAATACCTGAACTGTGAAAATAAAATAAAATTAGGCGAAATAAAGCGTAGGAATAGCTGTGTTATACAACAAATAATCCATTAACAAAAACTAAGCCCGATTATCTTTTTTATAAATCATTGTAGATTAAATTCATTTTAAAAAAAATAAAATAAATGATAGCTTCAAATTTTATTTGGAAAATTCATTTTAATCCTTTCATCTTTTTTAATTATTTGGTGGTCAGTCCTTTTAGTTGTCAGCAATTCAATTTTAGTACCACAAGTCGGCTGCTGTCTTTTTATCGAAAAAACCATAAAATTTATTGTTGAATTTTGCAGAAAGTAGATAATATGTTGTTTGCTATTTTTTTTTATAAAAAGGTTAGATGATATGTCGCTCGTCCTTTTAAAAAATAAAAAAATAAAAATAGATCTAGGCCCGCAAGTTGGGCTAGAAAGCCCACGTATCTGGGGTGTTTTTTTAATGCCTAGACCAACTTGACTTGATTTCTTTTGTTTTTATTTGTTTTTATTCTGCTTTTTTATATTTGGTTTAAATAAAAATTGATAAAAGAAATCATTGAATTTAATTGAGCCCATTAGACGGGTCGCAAGTTTAATGAGTTAATCCATAGCATCCGGGCTATTATTATTATTATTATTATTATTATTATTATTATTATTATTATTATTATTATTATTTGTTTAATGCGTTTTCTACTTCTTAATTGTTTTTTTTAATATAATTTCATCATTTGTTATCGATGATCTATTTTTTTTATTTCACTCAAACCTAAAAAAATGAAATTCCATCCTTTGTTGTTAATAATCTACTTTTGCTATTTCAGCTCCACACGCCTATCACAATTTTCTTACTTTTAAAAAAATATGTTTCATACAAAAAAAAATATCATGTGCTTTATTCTCATATAATTAAACGAAAAATAATCTCCCGGGTAAATATTTTATTGAATATAATGACATGCATGACTTTCATCGCGAATTTGTTTGGTTGACTCAAGTTTATTTTTTTATTAAATGCTACATATTTTCTTTTACCAATTTCATTTTTTAACATTGAGTTAATTTGAAATTGAGTTTTTTAATTTATTTTTTTAAAAATTATTCCTGTGAGTTTCACAAGTTAATCCGAGTTAACCTAAATATATCAAATGTTTTTTCATCTTAATATTAAATAAAAATATAGTTCAATTCATTATTAAAATCATTATTTTTTTTAGAAGAGACATTACGATTGCAATTAAAATTTTTTTACTCCAACCCATGAAGTAGGCTAACGAGCTAGTTTATTCTCCTGTTAAATGTCCTACTATACACGACCTCACATCAATACCTAAAATTATATTTATAAAGGCTTTGACTTGCAAAGTACATAATCTATTAAATAATTGTCAAAATTTACTTGAGAGACCTTGCCTAGTAATCAAAGAGGTTGTGAGAAATATATTTCTTATAAATTCCATGATTTTGGAATGAGTAGTCTATATATAAGGGAATTTTATTGTTGATAAGGTAAAGGTGTTAAAATTTGAAGAATAATAATGGTGGAAGAGAGTATAAATTAGTAAATAGTTGGCAAAAAAAAATCTCAAAGGGATAATCCATCGCTTGGGATTTTCATTTGGACTCTCGTTAATATCTATAACATTAGAGGAATTATTTAGTATATACGGTGTAGACAATTTAGTTTTGAACAAAAAGTTTCATGTTATTATTGGATTCACATCCATATATACTATTTACAAAAGAGATGATTGTTTCCTTTAGCATGATCCTTGGAGAAGAATTAGGAGACAAATCAGAGATAGGAGAATAACTAGGGAAACACAAGGATATACAGAGATTATATTAAAAATATGTCCAAGGATGGAAAGATAATAGTTGAAGTTGGAGCACGTAAATTTATAATGCCCAACTTGTTGAGAAGTAAATGGAATTGGTCCCTTACTAGAGCTTTGGTAAAGATGTCAGCAAGTTGATATGTTTTGAGAAAAATATGAGCAGTTTGAATGCCACAAATAAAAAGACAACCCATCCTTTTTTTCGTTCATGAAAGACGGGATTCACAGCTATATGAATTGCTCAAATCGTAGTTTTATTGAGTGAGAGCAATGCCTTTGGGAGAGCGAGCCATTTCATGGCCAAGGTCCAAGGTCTTTGATGTGGAATTGGTTGTGAAGATGAGCTTTTAAGTTCACTAATACGTAGTGAATCATCGCTTAGAATGATAACATCATCCATGTAAATAAGGATTGCAACGAAGCTAGCTAGTAGCATGAGGTAAAGTAAACAGGGAGTTGTCAGCACTTCATAGTTTAAAACCAAGGGCTAGTAAAAACGATGTAAATTTCTCAAACCACTGTCGAGAGGCCTGCTTGAGGCTATCTTGAGGCCATTGAGAGATTTTCGTAAAAAGGTGTTGTTGACGTCTCGTTGGTGTGATTCCTTATTACGGATGACAGCAACAGCTAGTATACAACGATAGTGGTGAGCTTTGCAAAAGAAGCAAAGGTTTCTATATAGTCTACTATCCCTTCGGTTTGTGTAAAACCTTACGCAACAAGACAAGATTTGAATCAGTCGATGGTGCCATCAGCCTTGTATTTTACTGTTATGGACCCACTTAGAGCCCACAGTTCTCTTTCCTGGAGGTAAGTGCTCAAGTGCCCAGGTATTATTGCTTCAAGCGCCTAAATTTCTGCTTGCACAGCCTCTTGCCTAGAAGGATCTTTAATTTTCCGCGAGAAAGAAGACGACTCATCTGTGGAAGAGATGGCCTCGAGATAAGCTTGATGTAAAGGGGAAAACGAATATATGAGATGATTGAAGCAATAATATAAGAAATGCCAGAGTTGGCTGATGGAGGTGTTGTCGTGGGTGGGGCTAAAGCTGTCGGGATATTAAAGGAGAAACTTTCAATTATTGTAGAAAGTTGGCGAACAAGAAAATTTAAATCATATACTTTATATCCTTTTTCGCCACAAGGATAACCAAGGAATACCCAACAGAGCGAACAAGAAAATTTCTTATCTCTAGAGACAGAGTAATTATAAACATAAGGAACCAAAAAATGTGAAGGTGGTCATATATACTAGAAGAACAAGGAGTTGATTTATTCTGGGGGAGAGGGGCATGGCGTAAACGCATATGCCACAGACAAGCCCTTGCTGTATGGGATGGAGGATAGGCTACTGAACGGCGGTGGAAGGTGCATCGATGAACTCCATCTTGTAGTTTACCCAATTCAATCATTTTAAGGGCATGCATCATTAAGTATATCTTGTGATCCAACCATGTGATGAGAAGCAGTGCCACAATCAACAGTCCGTGTAGTTGGTCGGTCAAGTTTAAAGATTGTCGTTGCTGGGTCCAACTACATTAGCTTAATGATTTTGATTGGATGAAGGTTTGTTTATGTTCTGTTCATTTTTGCGCCTTAACTTCCAGGATGTACAAATCCTTCCTGGGGTGATCATGAACATGGATGGCATTGCCTTGTGAGAAACGCTCGTCTAGGTCCAACCATAATTTGCGTATTGTTTCGGCAAAAGCCACTCTCATGATGATCACAGGGAAGAAAGTTGAAAACTCATGAGATTGCCATGGTCCATGGAATTGCGCTTGGTCCAGGCCTAGTAATCTGAAGAATGTGAATATGGTTTGTCGAGTGTTCTGTTGACAAAAAAAAAAAAAAAACAAAATGTTGAATGTTGATTTCAAAATTAATTTAAACATCCTTGATCATCTTACATTGCTCTTCTCAGGGGCAAATTTTTTCTTAAATTCAGAACACATGATATGATAAAGGTTCCCAGAGCAATAAGGTGACTTTGGATTTACAGAGATTATGCAAATCCGAACCCTGTAGATTGGAATGATTGTGAACCGGAGCTCCTTTCCTCCGCTATGGTTCTCTGATACAGGTTCATATCCTTATGTACTATTTACAAAAGAGATGATTGTTGCCTTTAGCACGATTCTTTGGAGAAGCATTGGGAAAGAAATCAAAGATAGGATAATAATTACGAACACGCAAGTGAGTGACTGTTTAGAACTGTACTAGCTTCTGTTTTTTTATATTTTATTTTTAAAAAAAATTATTTTAATATATTTTTTCAATGAAAGGCACTTTACACTATCAAACACAAAATACTATACTAAAAAACAGAGGAAAAGGTTTATAAATTTTGCGGTCCAATTTTTCTTTCTTTTGAACCTTTTCCACTTGAAAATCTGATGTTTTAGACACTCCTCCATCTGTATATTCTTTTGAGCCAATACAGAAGAACACGTAATACCTTGTCAATTTTCATGGCAACATTCATCTTTACCAAGAAAGCCTAGCAGTATCAATACGAGAAGGAACAAACAAGTAAAATATCAGAAAGCCACTCGAGCGGGTTGGGTATACAGGAGCAGAGATGAGAAGCGAAGAGAAGAGAAGAGGGGACAATAATTGAGAAGAACAGTCAAGTCACTTTATGCTAGACGACATTAAGTTTTTATCACCAGCATATACGTACTTCTTTACAAGGTTAGACGCGCTACTCCTCTGCGTGTGCCCAACAATATCAAGGTTTTTTCATCTCAAAATATTTTCTTAAAGTCGCCATATACATGGATCGACTTTATATACGTAATACATATACGATAGATTCTTGGGGATTCTTGATGATAAATGAACTAGAAAAGGCTTATAATTATTACTCCAAAATCATTATCATATATGCGTGCAGGATTTCTGATGAAGAAAAAGAGCTTGTGGCTATCGCCCAAGGCCTGCATATCTGTGTAACGTGTGAGCTATATATCGGAATAAAAAGCTATATTCAACTCAAATAACAATGATGGTTTCACTGAGAGCAACCATGCTTTGCAGGCATTCAATGGGAGAACAAAGTTATGGTCTTTGAAAATGATAAGACAAAAAGGAGAATGAATGCCAACTTTCAATTTACATCATAATAGCTCAAAAGGGAAAAAGGGACACAAAAGTTAATAAAAAAGAAAGAACTTCAAGATCAGTGACTAATCCTCTGCATCCTTTTTGGATCAAGAAAGAAACTGATCCTCTTCTTGGTATCATCGGGGAGCTTTCCTGGTCCGACCAGGAGACTAATCCCCTTCATGGTATCATCGGCTACTGGTGAGGATTTCTGGTGAATGAATCACAGGTCGTTTTGCTCTGTGACCAACGCCAAAAATAAACACAGATAGATTGACGGCACAACAAAAAGTAATTGAAAGAGCATTTTTTTCTGATTACTTACAATTCCAACTTCAATTTAAAATACCAATACAAACAATAACAACAATAACAAGAACAATCGATCTAATCAAATAGTCTTTCAATTTGCACCTCCGCCTCCATGTCCCAACCTCTCATATTCTAGCAAGAGTTGAATTCTCAGCAGGAGATATCCACACAATGTCCTTAAGGGCTGGTCTCAGCGCTTTACTGCAGAATTGGTTAAACTCCAAAGTGTCTCCGTTATCTTTCTTCACCTCCACCACCAAAAACGATGGTGTGACAGCAAAAATATCAGCTGCAATAGCCAACTTCCCTTTCCTACCCCTCTCCTGCCCTTGCAATCTCACTTTGGAATCGCTCTTCTTGACACTGAAATTCCCTGCCTTGCCCACCTCCTCGAGTCTTGAAATGACACTGCTTGCTGGCCTTGTTGTGGCAAATCTCAGCTCCTCTTTTTCCTCCCTCTTCCTCTCCTCAAAGAGTGGTGACAAATCAAATCCCTGGGATAAAGATATTATGTGAAACGCGTTTAACGTTTCGAGTTGCTTTGATTTGTCTCCATTGGCATCTTCATCTCCATTGAAAGCTTCAAATTCCATCTCTTCTTTGCTTTTTACGGTCTTTGGCACTGATTTCTTGAACCAGGTTGAATCCATGACCTTGGATATCGTGATTCGAGTGCTTGGATTTGGATCAAGAAGCTTGGTAATCAGCCGTCGAGCTTCAGAGGAGAACCATGGAGGGCATTTGAAGTCACCTCTATAAATCTTTCTATACATAGCCACAATATTATCATCTTGAAATGGCAAGAACCCAGCAAGAAGCACATAGAGAATAACACCACAAGACCAGAGATCTGCTTTGGCACCATCATACCCTTGCTTCCCAATTACTTCAGGTGCAACATAAGCTGGTGTCCCACAAGTTGTATGCAACAACCCATCTTGCTTCAAATGCTCAGTGAAAGCACTCAGCCCAAAATCTGTAACCTTCAACTTCCCATTTTCGTCAAGCAGCAAGTTCTCAGGCTTCAAATCACGATGATAAACACCGCGACTGTGACAAAAATCGATCGCAGATATTAACTGCTGAAAATAAACTCTAGCCACATCTTCTCTTAACCGACCTTTCTCAATCTTGGAGAACAACTCGCCACCTCGAACAAGTTCCATGGCGAAATAGATCTTGGACTTGCTAGCCATGACTTCATGTAACTCAACAATATTGGGGTGCTTCACCATCTTCATAACTGAAATTTCTCTCTTGATTTGCTCCATCATCCCCACCTTTATCACCTTCTCTTTACCAACCACCTTCATGGCCACACTTTTTCCACTCTGCAAGTTACGCGCGTGGTAGACTTTAGCGAAGGTGCCATGGCCTAGTAACCGACCCAGTTCATATTTCCCATGAAGCAAGGTCGGGTGACCATCACTTGTTGTTTCTGCCATCGAAAGAAAGATTTTTCTAAAACTTAAGAGATGAACAATATACAGAGAGATTTGGGATTTGTGAAGGTGAAAACTACAAGATTTGAGAAGAAGAGAATGACTTGTAAGAACACACTATGGATCACCCGTCTTCAACGTGTTTTCGGTGGCAGTTTCTGCCGCCGATGCACTTCTTGGCACGGGAAGAAAACTCAGACTTAGTTAACAACACTCCTCTCATCTCTCTGCATTCCCTAACACTCTTTTGACAAGGGTTATTTTGGTTTTTGGCAGAGATTTTGAAGCTTCAATAGAAGAAGAAACGAAGGAGATTTTTTTCTTTCCTTTTTCCTTCTCTTTTTTCTCCAAAAGGAGAGATTTCTTCCCGTCTTTATAGCAGCTTTTGGGTCCTAATTTACTCTTTTGTCCTCCAACGGCGCTCTCAGCCAAGAGTTCAATCTGACGGTTATAAACATGGTTTGGGTGACACTTGTCCTGATCGGACGGTTTTGTTTGGACAACGTAATCAGTCCCGAGCACGTGTGAAGGTTCTATTGGGATCTGACGGGTTGCAGTTTCGAAACGCGTAGGTTTCGACGATCATGTCAGGGCTCTTCCCAAGGTATCCTTATCTAGGTTCTCAACAATAATTCCTATGTGGGCTCCAGTGTGAGTGAGAAATTTCTTTGTTTTTTTCATGGAAAATCATGATTAGTGATAAGTTATTACGTGTAAACCGCATCGGAGGGATGATAGCCATGGCGATTCCAGGCAGTACAACCGCATCGGAGGAAAAGCATCCCGCCCGTAAACCTGCTGATAATTACTGTGACCGCGTTAGTCTTCCCTTCCAGAAGATAATAAATGATAATAGCATAAAGATTAAAGGATTTATTTTTTTTATTTAAGTTTTATAATTACTAATATAATGATCACGAGATATTTATATAGTTATTAATTTTAGGGTTTGTGAGATTAGTTGAGGTGCGCACAAGTTGGTCCAGACACCAACATTAATAAAAAAATTAAAAAATAATAATAAATTCTATCTTAGATTATATTTATTTCTTAAAAAATTGATTTGAGTAATTTTATGAGCCATTTCGTGATGAAAGAAAAGAGCACAATCAATTTTAATGGTGATAAATCATTTTATATTTTCTAATAACACATTTGCAATCACATAAAAAAAATACCCAGGAGTTGTTGAAATAGTCACTATCTCTTTTATTTGAATAAAAAAGTATTCGTGTATTTAAAACATCTTCAATACACACACGCACACGAATAAATGCGAGAGTGCATACGGCTGACGAGGGAACTAGGATTTGTTTCGAGGGCCATGCCCCCAAAGTCTTGAAAATTGACAATTTCACACCGTTTTTCTTTTTCTTTTTCTTTTTCTTAAAATAGTTTGAAAATGTTTATGTTCCTTCCTCCTTAATTTCTTTTTCTAGCGTTTCTAAGTCATTTTCAAATTTATTCCATGAAAAATGATGATAATCTCTTTGAATATCATGAAATCATAAGGATATATTGTTAAGAAATTAATAAGAGTATTTATATATTGAAGAAATTAATAAATAAATTCTTTTTATAATTAAAATATCCTTGATTATTATTTAGAAAAATACTTAAATTATAAGAGTAGAAAACTAGAAAAGAAATATAAAAATTGGGCATGATTACTATTTTTGTAGACGAACAATATTAAATTTAATATTGAATTTTTCAATATTATTTCTTTAATTTATTAAATATTTTTTATTTTACCCAAGTAGTTTTAAATCGTTATTAAAGGTATTTTGATTAATTTATTTTTATCAAATCTTCAGACTTTTAGATGATTTTTATAATATTATATTTCTCTACTATAATAGAAATAGTTTGTTTTTATTATTCCACAACCCTCATTTGTGAGATTCTAATGCTATTTACGAGATTGACACAGCCAACCTTTAATCTCTGTAAATCCTCACTTCATTTCTCTTAAAATTGGGATAAAACTATTTATTATGATTAAAAAGCTTTTAATTAAAGATAGTATTATTCCATGAATAAAAAAATAAAATTATACCATTTATAGTGATTGTTTGAAAGTGTGGTTATGATTGTTTTTCAAAGTACTTTTCGTGCAGAAATACATCAAATTGATGATTTTTTATTTTTTAAAAATTATTTTTAAAATCAACGTATCAAAAAAATTCAAAATATATAAAAATAAATTTAATTTTTAATAAAAAAAATATGTGAAACAGTTCCTAAATCAAGCACTCAATGACTAAATTATTGATGAGTTTCAATAATAATTAACTCAGTTTTGTCATTACTTTTCTTGCATTAATCAAATGAAAATTAATATAGTGTAGAAGAAAGAATTTAAAGGATTGTACTGATTCTATCATCACAGCACTTTTTTTTAAAAAAGACATTTAAATATCTTGATTTTTAATTTACCATAAAGAAAAAAAAAGATAGCTGAAAATTGCTAAAAACAAATGTATTAAAAAAGGTTGAAATTGCGAAGAAGGCGGTAACAGGTTGCTGTCATCATGCAGATGCAGTGGGCCCGCCTAATACTCCAATTTGTCAGTTGGCGTGGCAAGTGATTAGTCAGCAGTGAAAGATGACTTGAAAGGCTCACAGCCCTTCCCAGCGTGATTGACCCATGACCCACCTAACCCCTTTACTTCACCGTGCCTTGCATTGTAGGATAAAATACCTCACATTTGTCTGCCGCTTTCTGATTATAAACTGTCCCGTAAAAGAACTTGTGAATCGGTGGATCAACTAGTGAGTCAGCAAGTGCAGTAAATTCAGACCATTTATTATTTTATTAAAATAATATTATTATTTTTATTTTATTTTATTTTTATTCTGACCCATTTAGGTTTCCTTCATGGCTATAAAAGAAAACGTGGTGTGATTCGTGTGAAGCAAGGTTTTAGTCGGAGATCCGGAAGAGATCAATTAATTTTATTTTTAAGATAATATTGTTTTGATTTAATATTTTTTAAAAAAAATTAAAAAGTTAGATCGTCCAACTATTTGACTCATTTTTGCATTTAAAAGTCTCGTATGTTTAATTATACAAGTATTTTTATCCACACTTGGAATAAAATTACAGACAATGATATATTATATTTACTAATGAATATATAGATGGAATAAAACGGATAATTTTTTTTTATATACTTTATCCGTCTGTAAATCTATGGATATATTTATTATCGACGGATTCACTGACAATTCATAAATTACCGACGAGAGTTTTTTTGATAGACTGTTTTTATCTTTAAGTTCATCGGTAACGTACGTATCGGCATACTACTAGTGTAAATACCGATAAAAATTCTTGTCGGTAGAACTATTAAATCTAGTAGCGTAAATAACCAATAAACCCATTAGCTTTGATTAATACAAAGAAACCATAGCTTTTCGGACATGTTCATGCTATTGAGTTATTTGTTCACAAAAGGTAGAATCGTAGTGCTAGGAATGCACATAGAGTGTGTTTGGTATTGCGGTAGTTGTTGTGGTTGTGGTTTTAAAAAAGTTGGTTTATAAAAAGTACTTTTAGTTGTGGTTGGTTTGAAAAAATAGATGTTTGGTTAAAACTGTGGTTGAAATTGAGGTTGAAGAAAAAATAGTTTAATGTGTTTGGTTAAAAATATTTTTGAAATTGAGGTTATAAAATAATTTAAAAAAATATAAATTAATATTGATGGTTTTTAATTTAAATATTATGGATTTAACTATTGCGGTAACATTATGAAATAAATCATACTTTATATATAAAAAATTTATTGTTCTATTAAACTATCTACAATTCCATTACGTACAAAATTTATCTGACAATAACAACAGTTTCCATAATTTTTTAGCGTGTAATAAAATTAGATAAAATATTATCATGTATAAAATTCACGCTAAACTATTTTAAAAAAAAATTAACAAAAAAAAACTTAACACACTAAAAAAAAAAAAAACCGCAGTGCAAGTGAACAGTGCAAGAGAATTGCACTGTTCACTATTTTTAACATGAACAGTGCATCATTTTGCACTGTTCATGTTAATTGCACTGTTCATTGAACAGTGCAATCACGTGACCAGTGCAAAAAAAGCAAGCAATTCTTGCTTTGCAAATACTGCGTTTCCAACTCAGAAAAAAGGTGGGATCCAGTGAACAGTATACTGCTTTTTTTTGTAATCAAACGGCTGCAACTGTGTTTTAAAAAAAACACAGCCGCAGCCGCAGAGCGAAACGGGCTCATAATGCGGTTAATTTTCAAGTTTTATCATTCCATATATTCTAGTTATCGAAATGCAATTTGGCCCTGATAATGACCTTCATAACAATTGACGAGTCACACATTCGATAGTTTTTTTCACATGCTAATGCTCGAATAATTAATGGATACCTGATCAACGTTGTCGTCAAACTAACATAAACCAGATCTCAAACAGCTGTCTGTGCATGTAATCCGGCCGCTGCAGGACCAATTAAAGACACAAATAAAAGATGTCAGAAAATGAAGGCAAATCAAATTGAAACAATGCCAATAGCATCTCAATCTAAGACGTTCACAACTTCAGTTGAAATAATCAACATTTACATGTTGTCTGGAGCAAGAAAGCATAGGATCCAAAACTAGACTTGTGGACCTCCTTTATTTCTCTTTTTCTTTCACTCAGGTGGCCAGCTCTTCCATAATTTCTCATTAAATCTTATCGATAAACTGAACTTTATCTTGAGTCTTAATATATATATACTTTTAATTATTTAATAACGATTTCGTGTTGTAGATCAACTTGTTAAGGCGGGCATGAGTGGGTGTGACATCCTGTTTGTTTTTGTGTTTTAAAAGTGTTTTTGAAAAAGTTTGAAATTTTTTATTTTTTTTTAAATTAATATTTTTTTAGTATTTTTAAATTATTTTAATGCGCTGATATCAAAAATAAATTTTAAAATTAAAAAAAATTATTTTAATTTATTTTTAAATGAAACACATTTTAAAAATATAAATAAATTTCAGATTGAATATGCATTGAAATCCAACTTCATCTTTTTAAATTTAATCTGAAATGACCTGAATAACAACTATTTATAAAATATTCAACGGTGAACAGAAATCCATGCTCGGAAAATGAGAGGCTGGGCGGCTGTTGACGGAAGACTCGCAGGCTGTTTAACTTTGAAGAGGGACTCGTAGGCGAGAGGAAGCTGCACGATGACAAAGCAGCCCACCTCGTTTTTGGCGGCCACAAATTGACAAAATGGCCACTGTTATAGTTA
>Ga0307515_10018405_pt1 | contig 12644 bp, 11 predicted proteins | sample 17_EM_MG_FD_194513 | JGI IMG/M metagenome (GOLD analysis project Ga0307515, IMG submission 194513) | Populus trichocarpa ectomycorrhiza microbial communities from riparian zone in the Pacific Northwest, United States - 17_EM | ecosystem: Host-associated > Plants > Roots > Unclassified | place... | reverse complement strand
CCAAATTTGATATAATCAGCAAATAATATGACATTTCTAAATTTTTCACAACTTCCGGAAAGTGTTTTCCGCCTAAATTTTTCAGGAAAACACTTTCCTGGAAACCAAGCTAAATTTTTCTTTGACTGGAAAATTTTTTTCGTTGACCGACTTTTCTAATAGCAAACAAACATAAAAAAATTTAAAAAATAATTTTCTAAAAACTATTTTTTAAAAAAACAAACATGATCTCCATGAGCAATTATTATTATTATTATTATTTTTATCTATTGAAAGGTCAAATATTAGTCTTGATCTCAAGAAAGGCATAGGCTAGACAAGTAATAAATTGTACGGAGACAGTTGTCAAAGAGCATCCAACTATCACCTTTCGAATCCATGCCACACCATTTCATGGAGTGGCTTCGGCAGCTTTTTGCGCGGGGTCTTGTAGAAAACACAGTAAAAATATTTTTTATTGTCTGTATTCTTATAACCATGCAGAACAGCAAACGCAAACGCAAACGCAACCGCAATCTCTCCGAGCTGCATGATTATATAGACAGAAGTAGGGGGGATCTCTTAAAGGCATTCCTACAGTTACCAGCTGATTATAGCCAATTAGCCACAGTGTAACGTAAAATTCAAACTTAAAAAAGGTCGTATTAAAAAGTCAAGCCCATTCACCAACCAAGGTGAACATTTGGAATCTTTCGACGGTCGAAGGGCATCGCCATTTTTACCAAGTTTAATATCTTCTTCAATTCAATGCATCGAGAGGAAATCAGACTCTTTGACTCACTCGGAAGCTTATGAGTAACTTCCAGCTTAATTAGAGTTGTTTTCTTTGGTGCCGCCCACCGATCCGATCTTGAGCCTTCCCTTTCGATATATATAGTGTCTACAGAGCAAGCACGTCGACTCAGTTTCATTGGCAAGCTGCCGAACTAAAATAAGTCCAAGACTTTACGCCATCAAGTCTATCTTTTTTAGGGTCTCCCAATTCTTTCAAAGACACCTTTCTTCCAGGAAGCCACTTGCTAGACCTCACCAACGTTAAAAAGGTGTTAAAGAAGCAGTTTGAAGTAAATTTAGGTTATGTTTGGAATGGTTTAAATAATAATAATAATAATAATAATAATAATAATAATAATTTAAGTTGTTTTTTTACTTTGATTTAAAAAAAAGATTTTATAAGATACGATTTGGTTATAATTAATAGCCTCGAACTTAAATAAAAATCCTGTTATAAAATTGAGTTAATTTTTTTATTTAATTAAAACTTAAAATTTTTAACTTTTAACTTATTAATTATAGTTTATATAACATTTTTTATCTTTAAAAAAAATACTTTGGGTCATTTTTTTCAGTCAAATAAATTTTTAATTTAAAATGATTTTAACTCATTTTATTACAGGTTATTTATGAAAGATAAATTTTAGATTATAACTCAAAATAAAAAATCATAATCCCGGTTGACTTCAGTTTATCTTTGACTTATTTTCAAATTTTATTACTTCTGGATATCTAATGGAACCAAGTATTCTTGTCCTTAAATAAAAATGTGTACTTCCATAAGTCTACAAGTATGATTTGCAATTTTTTTATTAAAAAAATACATTCCACCAATTTTTTTTCTTATGTATTATATCTTCGTCAAGAATTCAAGATTTGAAGATCAACATAATAATTATTTGTATCTTAAATTTTATTTTTTCATGTGAGCATTTGTTTTCTCCTTATGTAAAATTGCGAAAACTTAATTTCAAATTTTATTTAGTCAAGTGCTTCAATTATATTTCACCTAAATATATATATATTTATGGAGTTATTAAATTAACATGTTCACCGAATATGCATTAACTTTTCAATTTATTTTTATTTTTATTCTTTTTACTTAATTTTATTTTTTTTATTTAAGTTTTTGAGCTTTTAAAAAATCATCAATAAAGTGTTTTTGTTATAATACACTTATTAAAAAATAATATAAATCATATTTAGGGTCTCGCTAATAACTTAAGTTTTTAGGTTTAGATGATTTTTTGACATGGTATCAAAGTTTTATTAACTAGATAATTACGAGTTCGAATCTTATTACTTATATTATATTTGATGAAATTAAGTATAAAATAATAACGAGTTCATGTAAATTTTAAATCTAAAAAAAATTATTTTAAAAAATATGTTAAAAAATAATATAAATTATAAAGATAATTCTTTTATGTTGATGATTAATGATTAATTGTTGACATTCACTTAAATATCTAGTTGAAATCATAACAAGGTAAAAGGATAAAAAAGATAAAAATAATTTTGATTAAAGATAACTAAATCAATCCATCTCAAATAGTTATTGTGAGTTTGGTTGAAAATAAAGCTTTTATTGGGTTTGATTATTGTGATTTTGTTTTTATATAATAAAGGGTATTTTCGAACTATTCTGAGTTGTGTTTGATGATGCATGGGAGAGAAAGTAACTAATGGGGGCGAGTTGATATTGATGATGGAATGAGTGTGGTGTTGATGATTTTGGTTTTTGTTTAAAATTGTTAATTGTTTAAAAATATTAGATTTTTAAAAATAAAAGTGGATTTGAAAATATAACTATCTTGTTAACATATATCAAAACGAGTCTAAAAAAAATTAATTAAAAAATATTTGAAAACTCAAGTTGAATTGGAAAAAGTAAATATAAACACTAAAAAAAATAGAAAATATATACTATAATTGTAAAATTTGACTGGAGACAAGGCCAGGTTACAAATCATGAAAATCAATTTTTATTTTTTTAAAATGATAAAAGATACATTGTTTTAACAAAAATAAGTTAAAAAAATCAATGGTTAATATCCAGATCAACCAGTCAAAATAATATTTTAATTAGATTATTTGAGTGTTTTTTTGTTTTTTTAATTTAAAATTAATTAAATTCCAAATTGACCCACTAAGTTCAAAAAAATAAAATCAATGGTTAATATGTATGATGATTTTGTTAAAAAAGCAAAAGAAGGAAAGTAAAAACATTAATTTTACTTTCAAAATATTTTTCATATTAATTTTACTATTAAATCATTTTTATTTCTGAATTAAGAACTTATTGTTAGAATCGCTTAACAAAAAGTATTAATTTTAATATAAAATGATTTCTATTTTTTACAAGATACAATATCATTTGAATAAATTATGAAAAAGAAAGCTTCAGAATAAAATGAAAGTTCTTAATTGAATTTTTTAGAAAATAAAAGGATAAACTAGATATAAAAAAATTATTTAGTGGTAAGCATAGTTTTAAAACTCCAAATCGGCTCGACTGTCGAGTTGACTGGAATCCAGTTGACTCAAGACTTTAACCGAGTCTTACAAAGCAAAAACCAGAGTCATAATTGACCCGGTCAAGCTCAGATGACCCGCCAGGTCAACTCAGACCAAAAAAATAACAAGTATCCAGAATCAAAATCAAGAATCCATGATTGAATCTATGTCTAGATGCAAAATCAAGGTAAAAAAGCTAGAAACAATGCGAAGATTGAATCTAGATCAGAAATTTAAGAATACTATAAAGATTGAGTCTTTTAGAAAAATAGGAAGTACCCAGAAGCAAAATCAAGATCAAGAAACTAAAAGGGCGGTAAAGATTCAGACTTTTCTCATAAGAATTAACATACAGATGGTTAGATTATTAGACTACAGATAACCACATGAGAGATATAGAGTTTCCTCCGATTGTTGAGTCGGTGGGCAAGCGAACTCTCCAACCCAGTCTCCTAGAGTCTAAGACAGGGAGTGAGCAAGTTTTCAAGGGGAGACGGCAGGTTAACGAGCCAGTTTCTTTCACCAATCCTGTGAGCTAGCTTCTTAAAAGGCCGTTTGTTTGCGTGGTTGCTTCTGCGTTTGAAGCAACCACAGCAAACATGATGTTTGGTTATATCAAAAATGCTATTTAATTTTGGTGGGGCTATGCCAATTAACGTTTTGCACGTGAATTTGGCGAAGCAACTCCGGGCTGCTTTTTGAAATTTTGTGGTCGCGTGCACAGTGCAATTCACTTGCACTGTTCGAGTGTTTTTTTTTTTCCAGTGTGTATAGTTTTTGTATTTTTTTTTTAAAAAAACTAGTTTTGCATTGTCATGTAAACAATATTTTTTTTCCCAAAAAACTAGTATAGAGCGAATTAAATTCACTCGCACTGTAATATCAAATCAATTTTATTTCTGATAATATTTTATCTAATTTTATTGCACGCTCAAAAAATTATAGAAACTGTAGTTCTTGTCGAATGAATTTTGTACGTAATGGAATTGTAGATGGTTTAATGACATAATAAAAAATATTTCATATAAAGTATTATTTATTTCATGAAGTAATAACAATAGTTAAATCTACAACATTTAAATTAAAAACCATCAATTTTAATATATATATTTTAAAATTATTTTATAACTTTAATTTCAAAAGCATTTTTAACCAAACACATTAAACTACTTTTTATTCAATCTCAATTTCAACTACAGTTTTAACCAAACACCTATTTTTTCAAATCAATCTCAATTAAAAGTACTTTTTATAAAATAACTTTTTTCAAATTATAACCATAACAACTACCGTAATACCAAACACAATCAAAGAAGGATTTGCAGTGATTTACTTTAGTGAATGTAAAATATGTATATTTAAAGCAAAGAAAGAATGAATTATGGAGATTTGATTGTTTGGAGGGATGGATGGTGGGTGAATATAATTTTTATTGAAAGATTCTTATTTTTATTCTTAATTTATTTTTTATAAAAAATAAATTAATCCGGGTGAGTTTTAACCCGGGTTAATTACCGGACCAGATTTTAAAATTATGGTGGTAATATTGAGATTACAAAAGAAAAGAACGCCTCGTCGTCTAGTTGCACTTTTAACTTAGCGCAATAAAGACATCACTTTCGCTCCCTCACAGTTACTCAGAGCCACCACACTATGGCTCGAAACAAGGCGCCTTCCGTCAAACCCAAACCGAAACCAAAACAAACCACCGATAAATCCGCAAAGCCACGGCTGAACAACGCCGAACGGTCTGCTTACTTCGCTAGAAGAGAAGCAGCCAAGGTCTTACACACGGTTCTTCAAGGAGACGCTAATCGCCAAGCCGTTGCCTCCATTAAATCACTTGTCTACAGCCCTTCCATTAGAAACAAAAAAGCAACTTTCGCTCTTGTTTGCCAAACTCTCAAACGTAAGTCAGCTTTATCAAATTTATAATAGTATTTTTCCAATGCTAACCGAGCAGTGCCGAAGAGAGTGAAATGCTTATAATTCAAGCTAAATGTGTTCTTTTTTTTTGAATTTTCAGATCTAAGAATAATCAAGGATGTTTTAGAGATTGCGAATATACTTAATAGCAAGTGGAAGGTAAAGAAAAATAAAATATTTTTACATTTTTTCATTTTATTAAGATTATTTTTTTGGATTAAATTTGTGTTTATTGTTATGTTATTGCAGAGACAAGAGGAATTGATTTATATTATAGCTTATGACGTTTTATTTGGAAAGGTAATTTATGCTAATTTAATAAAAAAAATACAATTCTGTTATGCGTGGAGTGATATTTGATATTTTTGGTGGTGGTTTGATGTGGAGTGTTAATTTTTCGTAGGAGATTTCATTGGTTGGCGGTGATGCGGAGAAGTTCCTTGCATGTCGAAAAGATGCTATGCAGTCAGCTTTAGCTAAGCTTGTAGTGAGAAAAAAAGCGAAGAACATTGATGACTTTATTGCTCTTTATCAGCCTCCGGGTACATATTCTTGTTAATTTTGAATTTTAGTTGCGCTCCGTGGTAAAGCTGTTAGAGTGAGAAGGGTTACTTGAGGATAGGTTTAGTTTTAAGTTCTACATTCCTTTGCTATAATTGATCCAAGTTGAGACTCTATTATTGTTAGATTTTGGATTTTGTTTTTCCTTGTCCTTGACCTTCTTTGAATTTTTTAAAGGTTAGTTTTCTGCTTTCTTACAATTTTGTGAACATTTGGGTGCTAATTATGGTGCAGATATTACAAAACCCTGTTACGTTCGTGTAAATACCTTGAAATTGGATGTTGATTCTGCCTTGCATGAATTAGGAAAACAATTCAAGGTACTTTCTGAGATTTCTGTGAAGCTTTAGTGAGGGAGTTTGAAATATTTGTGCAAAGTAGCTGTTATCCTTTCACGTGAAAGGAATCTTGAATATCATGAACTGGAAATAATTTTTTTATGTTTTTTGTTCTTTTGTTAAACAGGTTCAGAAGGACGACATGATACCTCACTTGTTGGTGCTCCCACCACATACTGATTTGCATAATCACTCTCTGGTCTTGAATGGAAGCATCTTTGTGCAAGTAAGAAGTTTTTTGAATTTTACATTGATGCTGTAACTAAAGCTTTTGATATTCAAATTTACACTCAGAAAACATGTCAAGTCCAGTTTCTATAGGGTTCTTTTAAATAAGCACGAGATTGGAAAGGTGCAGGGGTTTAATTTAACCAAAAAGGTTTGCAGTGAAAAGGCAACTTTTATGTGTATTTTTAAGGCCAATAAATGTTCATGGACAGAGTGATTAATAAATATGGAATCAATTCAAGAATCAAAAATCAAAATTTGGGAGCCAATATTGGTGTTTTCCTGGTACTGCAAATCAAATGCATGAAGTTATATTGTGGTTCTTTCTTGTTCTTTTGGAATGAGAAACCAATCTGAATTTTTTGTAATTGTTTTGGAATCTAAGAGATGTGGAACATTCTACCATATGCATTTACGAATTCTGGAAGGCATATCACCTAAGTTTCCATCTGCTTCATACCCAGTGTTAGATTTCTTCCACAGTTGAAAATTCTAATGATTCTGAATCACTTTGCAAGGAAAGTGGCTGCATACTGAGACATAAAATTGAGAGTCAAACATGAATCCTGACTTTGACCAGGAAAAACCAAAGGAAAATTACTTATCAAAACCAACAAAACACACATACTAGAAGGAAGACCCACCTATTGTAGAAGAACAAGAAATTATTAATACATCCCTTAACTCCTAAAAAATCAACTTAATTAAGGAAAATAAGAACATACTGAAGTATGGAAATTAGCAACATACTGAATTATGGAAACATGAAATTGAGAACTAATGCAACTAAAATACAGATATAAAACACCATAGAGATAAGACCACACTGCATCTTTTACCAATATAGTAGGCTTCTTTGATTCTTGAGACCCATATTGTTCCCATTGAAGCATTTTTTTTTCTTGATAAAAAATTTGTTGACTAAGGTTTGCTGATAAATTCTTATTTACGTCTTTCTATATGACTTATAATGGAATCCTGTATTTTCATAGGGAAAGGCAAGTTCAATGGTGGCAGCAGTTCTTGATCCCAAACCAGGATGGGAGGTGAGTTTTGGTAAATGCTAGCTACTTTCGACATTCTTTCTCTGCTTCTTGTATTGGTAACTTGTTAAAATCTTTTACTAGTCAGTTTTAGATGTGCCTTTTCTTTTCCCCTCCAGAACCTGGGGTATACCCATTCCCATTTGATTTGATAATTTAACATAGTTTGGTAGCATGTGTTTTACCTGTTTCTTGAAGAAATAAATTTTGGTGCTCAGCATAGTACCCTTTTAGCAACTAATTATTTGCCGACAAGTTATTTTCAATGTATGGTGTATAATCTCTTTTTTTTGGGCTATTTTATAATGTTTATCAAAATTATTAATTCTTGAACCATAACAATTGAGAATTTTTACTTTGATATGCCTTCTTTCTTTCTGAAACATGACGCATGAAGTACAAAATAATGTTAAAAAATTCCTTGCAACAATTCCTTTACCTTACCATGGATATATTTTTTTGCTTCATGTTGGCAGTGGGGCCCCAGTCCATTGCATTTCTTCTGTAGTTTCCCTCATGCTCACTGTGGTTAATGTTTCATTTTCTGTAAAGGTTCTTGATGCATGTTCAGCTCCAGGGAACAAAACCGTTCACCTTGCTGCCCTTATGAAAGGAAAAGGGAAAATTATTGCCTGTGAGCTGAATAAGGACAGGGCTAAACGTTTAGAAGACACTGTCAGACTCTCTGGTGCTGCTAGTATCCTTTCTGCAGTTTTCTGATATTTTCACTTTTGCATGAGATCTCTCTCTCACTTGGCTCCCAGTTTTGTTCATACTAAATTCTCTTTCGTGGTCAATAATTTAATTTATTATTGCTTTTATTCTTAGCTTCTTAGTTTTCATCTTACTTAACATCCCATTTAGCCTTAACTGGCTTCTAGACATTGAAGTTCTGCATGGTGATTTTCTAAACATTGACCCAAAAGGTCCTTTTTCCAAGGTAAATAAATGGAAGATGTTATTTAAGATTCCTGATGCCTAACTGTTTGCACACTGTTTGGCTTTTCAGTGCTCAAATTTTTATCACATTGAAAGAATAATTTAAGCTTGAAACATAATCTATTGGAATTCGCTAAGCTCTTTCTTGAACTGCAGCATCCCCACATGCCACCGCTTCTGCAACTGTGGTGACTGATACCTAGTATTTCTGCTCTTTTTTAATGAACATCGAGTTGCTTTTTCCTTGTAATTAGCAAGTTGTTTCCAAAAATTATTTAGCCAGCTAACCCTTAAAAAATGCCCTCGTTTTTTTAATTTTGGTTCACTTTAATAGGTAGGGAAATATTGTTTATTGTAGCCTTACTATGAGGGATCCATCTATTTGGCATATCATGTGCTCTTACTTACGAGCAATATTTTACCACAGGTCTCTGCTATTCTTCTAGACCCTTCTTGCTCTGGATCTGGGACTGCTGCTCAAAGATTAGACCATTTACTCCCGTCTCGTACCACTGATGTTGTTGACACAGAGAGATTGAACAGGCTTGCAGCTTTTCAGAAGAAGGCCCTGGCCCATGCTTTGTCTTGTATGTTCTCCTTTTTAATTGATTCAAACACGTTAATTCTACAGTTACTTTCATGGTATCCTTCCTGCAACTTAAAGTTGCTTATATCACCAGAACCATATACCAGCCAAAATGAGAGAGTGCTGCGTGGAAGGGTATCGAAAAAGTGTGGGATATGAAAATTATTGGCTGCTATTAGTAGTTTACTGTTGTGCACTTCAAAACGTTCTAACTAGCATAGTGTGAAACAAAAACTGTTGCAGTTCCAGCCGTTAAAAGAATTGTCTACAGTACATGCTCCATCAATCAAATTGAAAATGAAGACGTTGTTAATTCAATTCTACCTTTGGCCACATCCAATGGTTTCCAGCTTGCAACTCCCTTTCCTCAATGGCAACGCCGCGGTCTCCCAGTTTTTGAAGGCTGTAAGTGCTTCTGTGAATCATTATTGTATTGCTTTGTGTAAAACTCCTGATTTGACTCAATTGAATGCAATCGCGTGTTACTGAATGAACTGTGCAGTATGAAGTTCAAACCTTTGTAACTATTTCTTGTTTTTTCCCTTGCAGCCGAACATCTGCTTCGAACTGATCCAGTTGAGGACAAAGAAGGCTTCTTCATTGCCCTTTTCGTCAAGAAGGGCTCTGAAAAGAACTCAGAGGAACGAAGTGGAAGCCGGAAACTTGCTGGATCTCTTTCAAATGGTAAAGGCCGGTTAAAAAGATTTTGCCATGTGAACAAGAAAAATCTTGCGCTGCCTGTATTCTACAGAGGTATTTTTAAACCATGGTTGCACACCAAGAGCTCGCTGACAAGAAAGACATACAATTCCTCTAATTGAAGAACTATCCAAACCTGAAAGAAGTTCAAAGACCTCTCCATTTGATTGGCATACTTTAATAGTTTCGCTCATCGTCCTTTCCTTTTAGATAATTGCCTTTTGTTTTCAGTTTAAACACTGACGAAACCCATTACATGATTGATGAGAAGTTCGAAAGCTTTTGCAGATAAATTTACCCGTGCTCGATAGACTTTCAGGCTCCTGCTACTATCGGCAAATCAATATGGCCGGCAAATAGGGTTTCAAGTTTATTAGTTTTAGGATAGAGTTTCAAGAACCGCAAGGTATGTCTGCTCCGTTTCTAAGCTAGTAGGATTAATGTGAATTGTTATGTCAATGGTATATGGCTGCGGTGATTAATTAATGTAGCTCTATCATGCAATGATAGTCGAGAATTCCAAATAAACCTCGAAAATATCAGAGATGAAGATGTTCAGGGAAAGAAAATTGGCAGAAACCTAAAAATACATATGAATTAGAGTAAAGCAACCAAGTAGAAAGAAAAAGTAATATATAACGCCACCACTACATTCATATATTTCATACCACGTTTTGAACAACAATCACCAGTTTCCTAAAGAGAAAACTAATAATGAACTCATTCAAACGCAAACACGCCCAAAATCATCCCGCACCCCCAAGCAAAGCACCCAGCAAAACCCTCATTATTTATCATCACCTTAGCACACAGAACAAGCTACATTATATATGTAATCAAGCATTCTTCTTCAAGCAATCTTGACCTCGATAGTCTTAGGCTTCTTAGGCTCTGGAGGTGGTAATTTCTCAACAGTAACAGTCAGAACCCCATCTTGACAAACAGCAGAAATAGCGTCAGTGTTAGCATTCTCAGGCAACACAAACTTCCTCATAAACTTACCAACCCTCCTTTCCATTCTCACATACTTGGCCCCTTCTTTCTCCTCTCCGCGCTTCCTCTCTCCACTGATAACCAGCACATTGTCATCCTCCACTTGAACCTTGATGTCCCCTGATTTCAGTCCCGGCATGTCAATGACGAACGCATAAGAGCTTGGATACTCTTTCACATCAGCTGGTGTTGATGCCATTGCCTTGGCATCACGTACGTAAGTGCGTGTTGGCGCATTGAAGGACTTGTCTGCCTCATGATCACTTGCATCCATCATGTGCTGGAGGGTGTTGAAGAGTGGCGCGTCAAGACCCATGATTCTGAAATCCATCTTTCTCTTCTCGCTGGAGATTTCGCTTGTGTGATTTTTTTAGTGTTTCTTCTCTTGCAGGTGTTTGAACTCGTCGTGGGGAGGGTGGTTATTTATAGAGGGATATTGGGGGTGGAGAAATGGGAGTTTCTGGAGAGATGTAGAAACTGAAGGGACTTTCCAGGGGTTTCTGCTGGGTATACGAGTTGGGTCTAGAATGTTCATAGAAGAAGCAATAGTGCCCAGTCTTTACGAGGAGCCCAAAAAGTAATTGCCAAGACTTACTATTTGAAGTCCCACTCTCTCTGTTCCTCTACAGTAGAAAAGTCAAGTCATTCCCTTAGCAAGGATTCCTTCCTCAAGGAGAGAGAGAGAGAGAGAGAGAGAAGAAAAAAAAGCAAAGATTATTTAGGATTGGTTAAAACGACAATAATATCCAAGAAGACCAGGAAATTTTGATTAAATTAAAAGGGTCGCAATCCGCTATACCATTCGTCAAGGGCGGTGTGCTCTATTGCACATTGCGTAATTTTTAACATAGAATTAATTATTTTTTTTAAATCTAAAACCCATGTATTACTATAGAAGTAGATTTAGCATACCATGGATTACTATAGTATAATAATATATTTTTTCTTTATAATAAAAAAAATTTGTTTTTCAAGGCAAAATAATCTTTTAAATATAATCCATTTATTATTATGAAATTGATTGGGATGTAATTGTCTATCAACTTTTTTTTATATAGTTAAATAACATAATTTCAGTTAAAAACGAATAAAAAAGTAAGGTTTTTATGTTTTTTTTAAAACAAAATTAATTCATTGTCCTTGAAATAAAATAAAAAACTTGAAGAAGAAGTCCATAGGTATTTTGGTATTTTTATCATGGTTATTTTGTTATAATATACTTGAATTAGGGGCAAATAATTTTTTTAACAAATAAAAATATTAATAAAAAAAATTGTTGGCAGTTGTAACATACGCCAACGAGTGGATGTCGTCCGCGCTCTTTAGACGGTGCTTGCAGCAACTTCTAGCAGTAAAAAACGCCCAATCATTATGTCTTTCGAAACGTCTAGTAACAACAAGGCTAATGGTATGGCACATGTAGTGAAATTCACGACAATGGTGTGATTCTTTTCTCCCCCCCTTTTTTCTTTCATTTCCTTAAGAATCGTGCTACGTCAACCAAAATTCAGAGTTTTCCTCACATTTATCTTTCTTTCAATTGTGATTTTCATTTCTTTGATTAGTCCTCATTTGTTTTGGATTCTTTTTTTGATTGATTTTTTTTTATTTCATCCCTTACCGTTTGATTTTATTTTATTTTTATATAAAAAAATGTTCTTTATTCTTTTGATTTTTGTTTTTCTATTCTTTTTTTAATTTTATTTTTTCACTTTTATCCCTTAATATCTTATTTCATTTAATTATTTTATCTAATTTTAGTTCTCATTCTTTTAATTGTTCTTTTTTTTTATTTTCTTAATTTAATTTATTTTTCAATTTAACCCCTCATTATTTTTTTTCACTTGTTTTTGTATGAGATTTGATCCTTATTGTTTTAATTGCTATTTGTTTTTTTTTTTTTTATGATTGAGAGTTTTGTTTGTAAGTTTTTTTTTTTGCCTTCTACAGGGTCATCCAGGTCTTATGACCAGGGTCATTGATTTTAAGAATTAGCTCGATTTAACTTTGGTATGTTTTAGTTTTTTTTTTTCAATTTTA
>Ga0307515_10018403_pt1 | contig 12646 bp, 8 predicted proteins | sample 17_EM_MG_FD_194513 | JGI IMG/M metagenome (GOLD analysis project Ga0307515, IMG submission 194513) | Populus trichocarpa ectomycorrhiza microbial communities from riparian zone in the Pacific Northwest, United States - 17_EM | ecosystem: Host-associated > Plants > Roots > Unclassified | place... | reverse complement strand
AACTTCAAAAAATAATTAATTCATTAATAAATTATTTTCCAGTTCATTTTCCATAACATAACCAAACACTGGAAAGTGTTTTCCAGTTCATTTTCCATAACACTACCAAACATCGAAAAATACTTTCTCGGAATTCACTTTCCAGGAATTCACTTTTCCTGAAATTCACTTTTTAAAAAGAAACAACTTTCCTGTAAACAAACGGAGCCTTAATTCTTTTTAATAATAAAATCAAAGGAAAGAAAGAGATGTGAGTCATGTCACAATGTGGAGCCTTCCCTGTGCGTGCCACTCATGGTGCCAGACTGCCAGTGTCTGGCGCAATTGGGACCCTCGTTGAAGAAAATTCAACGAGTACGGGTGAAATTAAAGAGCATCTGTGGTAGCTATGCGTCGAAATAATCGAAATAATGTTTTAGATGAAGGAAGATTACGTGATTGAAACACAGCACGTTTCTTCTGGATATTCTGTGTTCGCCTGGACATTTCAATATCTGTTTTGCAACGATATTTCACAAGTATTTGCAACGGTTCCTTATCATATGATAATGTTTTTGAAACATTGAATGCCCTCGATGGGTTTACTTCCATTAATTACCAACGGTCAACATTTACTTCCATCAAATTTTCAACTTTGTTATGGCATCGGTAAAGTGGAGCTTCATTATGGCATGACTGCATGAAGGAACTGTATTTATGTTTAAATTTGTTACATCTCCTTGCATCTATGTTCAAATTTGTCGACAAGGTTTACTTGCATGCTGGCACACAAATTTCAGCACATAAAGCTTATGCAATCCATACATAAAGGAATGGTAGGAGCTCCATACACAGCAAGTGTTATAAATCTACTGGAGAGAAACATCTCAAGCATTGCCCTAGAAAAGCTTCTGAAACGGAGGGGAAGAAAAACTAAAACTTCCAACAAGAAGGTAAACTATCAACAACCACACTTCTGCACCTTCAATATCTGCTGCTGCCTTTGATCTGTTCTTGTTCCGAGAGAGAGCTGCAACTTTGCTTCAAAGGAAAACTTGAATTTCTGCAACCCAAAGGTCCTGCTGGGTAAAGCCATACTGGAGTTCAGTCAACACATTTTAAGTGGCACGGAGATGCACGAGCCTCATAGCATAAAAGGAGAGAAAAAGGTAAAGATGTATATATTGCAATGTGCAATGTTCACCAAGGAACTCTGAATGATGTTTACAAAGCCTTGCAAGCACAAGAAAAAGAACAGTAGTGCAGACAACAGACAAACATATGTAACTACAAAAATATTTTCCAAAATGTATATGAAATTGAAGAAGCTGCAACAAACAAGAGCTAGAACAAGAAATCGTTTGGGAACGCGGTGCAAACCGCGTTCCCAAAAAATTCAAATATTTTTTTTTTGCTAAAATTTAATATGTTTTGTATATTTTAGATCGTTTTGATGTGCTGATGTCAAAAATGATTTTTAAAAAATAAAAAAAATCATTGGCATGCATTTCGGCACGAAAAGTTATTTGAAAAGCAACCGCAACCACACTGCCAAATACATTAAAAAATGGGCTTGATCAAAACAGCAGGTTTCTTTAAATAAGCTGACAAGTATGACCCCTGCCCTCTATCACCAATTATGGTAGAAGAATAGAAAGCCAGATTGCACGCAACAGTTCTGCTGGAACAAAATGTGGAGGTGTTTAGCAGGGACAAATCAGCCAGCAATTGGCAGCAGAACAACAAAAGAATTTGCTCTTGCTAACAGGAGTATATGAGTGAAATAACCAAAACAACTCAAACAACCACTTAAACTTGATCAAAGGCTCTAAGAGGAAAAAATCACTACAGCACAGCGAATGCTTAGACAACAAGTATCATCTTTCACAGTTCACACATAATTGTGTTTGTGACAGATCTCAGCACTCCTCTATAAATGGATCCTAGTTTCTACATTTCATCAAGCAAGAGAAGGCAAAAACACGTGTGGCTAAGCATCTTGAATTTCAATAAATCGAGAATACATTCGGTAAAACAAAGCAATAAAAATAACGCAACAAACAAGCAAATGATCAACTCATATTACATTCTACCAAAATCATTTAGAAATTTGTTACCTAATTATGGTTTCGGTATCGGAGCACTAGAGGATGAAACACGTTCACTTCGGAGTTCTTTCACAACAGCAGCCAGTGCTTCAGGGTTCAAACCCAAATCACAAAGAGCAATAAGCACCGAAAGGGTGTGTCGATCAAGTCCTGTATTAAGAAGGTTTGACATATGAAATGTCAAATCCAAAGATTCTCTTGCAGTCTTTGCAGCCTCTGGATCCATAACAGTAACAAATTTCACAATATCTGAAAAGGGAAAACTTCTCTTTGTGATCTCAACAAGCATTTTGTCCAAAATTCAGTATTTCAATCAAAATAAATCAATAAAATTTTAAACCCATAATTTATAAACTACATATCCAGCAAAATACTAACAAAAGTCCCAAACTTCCTAAACTGTGAAAAAAGATTAAAACTTTTACAAAATAAATGAAGATAAGTACCTGAAAGTCAAGTCTTTGAGGATAATTCTCTCGTTTGCTTCAATTTAAGAACACCCTTTTCCGTTTTCAGTCAAATGGGTTCGATCTTGTAACGAATTTGAAAGAGAATCAAATGCGAGTAGAGCGAAAATTTGTAATTTGTCCAAAAAGAAAAAGGTAAAAATTTCCTAGGTGTGTGGGAGAGAGCTTTTAGGTGCAGCCCATGAAACCACTCAGAGATTTATAATAGCCCAGTAAACTTTATTGACACTCATTTCCTCCCAAGTTCTTGGGCCTCAGGAGATATCATTTTTTTTTCTCCTAAGATTACCAGGAGAAATTAGAAGAAATTGTTTGGTGCTCGGATAGTTAATTATTTATAGATGACTTAAAAAGAGAGAGAGAGAGAGAAATTCTAGGTTTAGATAATTTTATTATTTTTTATGAGTAAAAATTTTTATATTTTTTTGTGTTTATCTTTTTTTTTAAGGTAGATTTGAATAATAACTAATATAATATATTTTTTACTCCGTGAGCATCATAAATATTATGTTGAAGACCTATGATACATGCATTCTATATGATTTTTTTTTTATCTTTATGTTTATTTACCTACCCTATGGGAAACTAAGTCTACCTTTTTTTTTTCTTGATTATTATATACTAAATTTATTACATAACTCTAAATAAAAATGAAATGGCTAATAATTATCATCATGCATTCCACTTTCTATATAAAATGAGATAGGGATATATTGATAGTACTTAATATTTTTCTTTTTCAAATTCACAAATTTCTTGACATGTTCATGAATCTCACAAAAGAAGGAAAAGAGAAGCTTGATATATGTCCATCAATCTTCACAAAAAAAAAAAAAAAAATTGCGCAATTATAGACATTCAAGTGTCTTCATTGATAATTGTAAGTGATTGTTGTTTGTATCCATCCAACAAGCCATGTGCACGAGGGAAGTTTTAGAATATGGCTGCAGAAGCTTTCTCTGAAATGGTCCTTTCATGTTATGGAGAGTATTTGAGAATATGATAGCGGTTGATTTTAAAGTATTTTTTTTCTTGAAAATACATCAAAATAATATATATTTTTTTATTTTTAAAAAATTATTTTTGATATCAACACATCAAAATGATCTAAAAATATAAAAAATAATTTGAAACAAAAAAATAAAAAAATTTTATTTTTTTTTAAAAACACTTTTAAAACGTAAAAATAAATAGGCTCCAAGTGGCTGTAGAGGGATTAAGGTTAGGAATAATTATAGTTGGAGTAAAGGTTGCAAGAAGTTATATTTTTGTCTTCCTAGTTATAATTTCTCTTTTCTGCAAGAAGTTTTTGTTTGGAGTTCCAATCGGTGTTGGTGGTGATTTTTTTTTCTCCCGATGTTTTCTGAACTTATAACCTCTACTTTAGAAGAGAGGACAGTTTAATTGTTATAATAATTCATATGGATCGAACTGTTTAATTGTTTGTGCAATGAATCAAATTCATGTTCATCTGTGAATTTTATTGATTTTATTGGTGACAAAATTATTTTTGATCATGTATTATATTTTTTCATAGAATTGGACAATATGTAAGAGATACCTAGTTACCTACTATTGATGTGGCAGGGTCATCGGTTTAGAGTCATGATTTGACTAATATTAACGGGGCCCAACAATCTTTATTGGGATTTGCCCATTATTCTTTTTGGGTTAGGCAAGCAAGACCATAAAGGATCTTATCTGTCAGAAAAATCCAATTTGTCCTGATTCCTGAAGTATCTATCTCCAACAAATATCAACCATTTACTGGTGACATGTGACAGATTTGGGAGGCTTTCTGTCTTTGTGCAAGTTATGAAAAGCATTGGTTAAATCACCTGGCTGTTATTTCTTGTAATGTTTTGATTGTCATATATTTGACAGAGTGTTGTTTTGACTATGTTTCAATGATTGCCATGCTAGAAGTAGAAGTGAAGTCGCAAACTGCTATATAAATCACACGATTTAGGCATAATTTGAATCCTTCTCTCTGTCAAAAACATGGGGGCTCAGTCATGGATAATTATGGTAGTAATACGGTCCTGTGACAAATCGGTGGAGCTATTTCTAAAAAATGGGACTTCTGCATTGAGCATTTTAGCAGAGCCCAGCATGGAAATTTTGCTGTATTTGACGATAGAGAAGCCACCAACCCTGGAAGCTTTGCTAGGATAGTCTGCTAAAACCAATGATAACTTTAGTGAAACAAGCTTAAGCTACATGTGAACAACTAAACGAAGTGTTGGGAGGTATTTCCGAGGAAGGCATTGTGTCTCTGGACAAACTTATGAAAACATAAGTTAATTGACCTGGCTGTTACTTCTTGTAATGTTTTGATTGTCACTATCGTATATTTTACATGGTGTGACGTTTTCCTTGAAAATATGTTTTTGACATTTTTTGGATTATTACCATGCTAGAAGTTGAAGTTAAGTTGTAAAAGCTGTCTTAACTGCAATCTGCTTTATAAAACACACACAATTGAGGAACAATTTGGAGTCTTGTAGCCGGTCGACGCAGGGGGACCCAACCTCAGATAAAGATGTTAGGATTGGCCGGCTCATCTTCGGAATCCGAAAATAAAAGAGAGACAGAACACTCTATCTTTCTCCGTCAACAACATGGGGGCTCAGGCATGGATAATTATGGTAGTAATATGTGCAACTTTCATGCAGATAAGCAGAGCTGTAGACTCCTCCTCTGTAGATGATAAAATCTTGAGTCTGCCAGGGCAACCACCAGTCAGTTTCCAGCAATATTCAGGATATGTAACCGTTGACGAAAACCAAGACAGAGCACTTTTCTATTACTTTGTTGAAGCAGAATCAGACCCAGCATCAAAGCCTCTTGTTCTCTGGCTAAATGGGGGTACTTCAGATTTTATTGTCACTGACTCACTATAGCAGGATGATTCAGGAGATTTTAAGTTTTGTTGTATGGTTTAAATACTTTTGTGCTCTCCTGTTCCTTTTGTAGGGCCTGGCTGTTCTTCTTTTGGAATAGGAGCTTTCTCTGAAAATGGCCCCTTCAGACCCCGTGGTGGAGGGCTTCTGGTCAGAAATGATTATAGTTGGAATAAAGGTGCCTCAAAATCTGATTTATCATTTGCGTGGGAACCACTAAGCATTGAACAAATTCAAGACTATGCATTCCTAACTTACCTGGAACGGTTTCCTAAGAAAAACTTTCACAAGAAGTTCTGTTGACTGCGAAAGACCTACCCCTGGTGGAATGCATAGTTCTCTACTAATTATGTCCCTGCAAAGAGTTGCTAAACCTTGCCTTTCTTTTGTGCTGCAGAAGCGAACATGCTGTACCTGGAATCACCAGCAGGAGTTGGTTTCTCTTATTCCGCCAATCAATCTTTCTATGACCTGGTGAATGACACTATCACAGGTAAAAAAAAATTATTCTAACTACTTGATTGCTTAAATACTTTAGCATCTTACCTAGTCTTTTGATAAAGCACACCTAATACAACCAGTCCACAGGGCTTGTGTTTATTCTGATAAAATCCACAAGTTGATTTCTATCAATTTATCAGCATAACTGTTATTCTTTCTGGATCTTTTTGTAGTTATGTGCATAAGTAGTATATGGAAATTTTATTTTGAAACTTAAAATATTAAGGCTTTCTTATCTTCAGCACAAGATAGTTACATATTCCTGCAGCTATGGTTTGTCAAATTCCCTGAATACAAGGATAGAGATTTCTATATTACTGGAGAGAGCTATGCAGGTACCTTATTTCTGTGAAGGTGGAAAGCTTCAATTTGTTTTGGAAGAAACAACTATAAATTTGTGTCTGTTGGTCAAAGTGAGTTAGTGATCTTCAAGTTCTCTAAATGTAATCCTATAATGACAGGCCACTATGTCCCTCAACTAGCACACCTAATTGCTCAGTCAGGACTCAAATTCAATCTGAAGGGCATAGCTGTGAGTACAGAATAGAACACAGAATTCTGATATTATCAGTTTTCTTCCATCCGTATTCTTAAATCATATTTCATGGAGTGCTAATATTTCACTTTTGATATGTTTCAGGTAGGAAATGCTTTATTGGAGTTCAATACGGATTTTAACTCTGAGGGCGATTACTATTGGGCTCATGGGTTGATATCAGATGCTACTTATGAACTCATGAATTCAGTTTGTAACAGTTCACAGCTATGGAGAGAGAGCATAACAGGCTCTAGGTTCGCTGCTTGTGTGGTTGTGAATAAGAGACTTTCAATAGAATTTCCTAACTCATTTGATGATTACAACGTCATTGGCGATATTTGCATATCATCTGGTGAATCACAGTTGGATGTTCCCAGTTACCCCTTTAGACCAAAGTTTCAAGTTTCATCATCCACTCAATCAGTACAAGCGGCACTCGATCAGACTGTAAGCTCTCTGTGTGTGACCCTATGTGCAAGCTGTTTAACCTTTGGTTTTAACATTGCCGGTGGGTTATTTTTGTTCTCTGTGTATGCAGAAAGATGCTGAGAACATAGATGTTTGTGTGCAAGAAAAATCATCCCAATATTTGAACAGGAAAGATGTGCAAGAAGCTCTTCATGCTCAGCTTGTAGGAGTCACCAGATGGACAGGTTGCAGCAGGTAATAATCCTTTCTGCTTTGAAGCAGATAGCTTTCTTGATCTTGCAGGTGCCATCTTACTTTTTTTTTCCCCTGTTTTGAAATGAAAATAGGGCGTTTCAACAGGTTATGTCATTTTCTTTTCTTTGTAGTGTGGTGAATTATGATAGGCGAAACTTCGAGATACCTACAATCAATATTGTGGGCTCACTGGTCAGTTCAGGCATTCGGGTCCTAGTCTACAGGTAACACAAGCAGGTTTTATCTGTTATTTACAATTAGCAAATGTTACTACTATTCATAACATAAGTTGAAATGACCTCTACAGTGGAGATCAAGATTCAGTTATCCCATTTATAGGGAGCAGAATTTTGGTTGATGGTTTGGCGAAAGAGCTGGGATTGAATGCAACTGTGCCTTATAGACCTTGGTTTGAGGATAAGCAGGTTAGGCTACTTGTTGTTGTAACCTGTTGTAACTGCAGTACATTTCATCAACAATTGAGCTTGGCCTTCATTTCTGTTCAAATTGGTTCAATTTTTCTTCCCAGGTTGGTGGATGGACACAAGTTTATGGCGATATCCTAACATTTGCAACCATCAGAGGAGCTGGACATTTAGCACCATTGACATCTCCCAAGAGATCTTTGGCCTTATTTTCAGCATTTCTGTCCGGAAAACCCCTTCCAGAGGCATTGCCTAATTAAAATGTTGATAATTTTTTTTTTATAGAACTGATTTACTTTTATATATGTGTTTATATGCTTGATCAGCAATGCCACTGTCAGTGTCTTTGGTAGGAAAAGGAATTTGAATGCCTATATATGCAATGATATTGACCCTTTAAGCAACTTAAGTTTTCTATCTTTGTTCTGATAATTCAAGTGCTTGATTTCCTTGTTATTCTATGAAGAAAAACAAGATCACATTGGAGGATAATCTAAGGGGTTACCAATAAAGAGATTTGTTGAGAATCCAAATTGGAAAGTTGTCGAAGCTTGAAGTTTCCCTCTTGACATTTTCTTTTTCAATCTTTCACTTGAAGGTTTATGAACTGAGAGTGGAAACCGTACCCAAACTTTTGTCATTGAACATAAAGAAAGAATTGAATGAGCAGCTATGAAGAGAAGAAAATTGTGCATGCACAGACAAATATCTGCTTGTGAAACCACAGGCTAAACATAGCAATTGCAGGTCCAAGTTAAATGTGCTCTTGGGTGAAAGTTTCTCAGATCATGAAAACTACATAATCATCTTCTGAGGTCCAAATTTCATATTATCAGCTAACAGCTGAGCCTTCAATGTCTTCAACAAGCAGCTAAAACGGGAAGATTAACAAAGAAAACTAAGCTCAAGCCTTGTAAGATTGAGTCATTAATGGAACTTTGGGTCTTTAATGGAAGAATGAATGCATAAAGTTCAGGGACCATGAAGCACTGCTGTATCCCTTAGCCATTTGGTCTTGATTGACCCCATACATCAAAAACTATTCCTGCCTCTACAATATCTCAACTATGAGTTGCATGGTGATATATTAATGCAAGTTTTAAACTGTAAAAGCAAAACTGTTTAGCCAAATTATCTTTAATGATTCCAAGTTTAACAAAGCCAGCAATGAGAATCTCATGAATGTGACAGAAGAAGACCAGCCCGCCCTGGCAGCTGTATAGGACAACTGGTTGAAGCTTCATTAATAGTAATCAAACAACCTCGTGTGTTATTTTATACCACAGATGTTGCTTTCGAAGAATTGTAATTTCTTGGCTTATTTCTTTTGTAATGTGCCTATGTCCATATTCTTTCTCTCATTTTGACTAGTAATTGACACAACGTAAAGTGAATATATACTAGGGTTAGGGTACTTGTGAAATTGAGAGAACTCTAATATTTTCTGTAATTCAATAATATAATGAAAAAATAACACATCAAACTATTTATATATATAAAAATTAAGAACCGACCTCATCAAAGAATTCAAAACTAAGTAGAAAAAGTAATTAAAATTTGAAATTAACTACTAAAATAATTAAAAACAATATTTTCTAAGTCTAATTTGAGAATCTTTTAGACCTTGGCTAGTTACAGCCGGTCCCTTTATAGAATTGAGCTGGTAGAATTTGCTGACAAAATTTAAATACGATCTAGCGATTGGATATAAAATCCGATCAGATATAAAGTCATGGATGTTTTTGCAAAGCTACAGTTTGATGTGTCCGGGTTTCTTTGTGGATTTGGCCTTCTGTGTCTAGTTCATAGACATTCGCAACAAAAATTATCCACATCACTAATTAATGATGTATGTTTGTATTGCAGAACAACAGTGTTATGGAAAACTGCTGACAACGTATATATAGATGGGACTGGATAAAGTTTATCTAGGATTAGAATTCAAGTCAATTCTTTTGTTCGATAGAAAATAAATGAAGAAATCTTGTATTTAAAATGCAAAAATTTGAGCTTCTGCACAGAGCTGCAGAAAATGGTCTGCTTGTCATTGAAAGGGATTGCCTTGTTTTTTTTTTTTTTCTTGGATGGATATTATTCAGATTGCTTTCCTCTATATGCTTGTATTCTTGGGAGAAATGGAAGGCTCGATAGTTTAATTGCAAAAATACAAGGATATTGTCACTATTGTAGACTAACTATTCTGTCAGAGTTTTCAATAAAACAAAATTTATCTTTTAATTTCAGCAGCAAACCTCTTGTAAGTGAAAGTTAAAGACTATCTGGTGACAAAATCAATCAATCTTCGCACACAAATTGCTATAAATATACACTTAATTCAGATTAAATTGATGCCATAAAAATCTTTATGCGATAAGCATTAGGTACAAGCATCAATATAGCACAAGACAATTTCATATTCCTGCAGCAAAGGCTCGCCAAATTCCCTGAATACAAGGGTAGAGATTTCTACATCACTGGAGAGATCTGTGCAGATACCTTAAGGTTCATGAAGGCAGAAAACTCTGAGTTTTTCAGAAGAAACAAGTAGCATAAAATTTTTGATGTCTGTTGATCAAAGTGAGTGACTTCCAGCTATCTAACTATAATCTAAATTTTTAACCAAAAAAAAAACTATAATCTAAATCGACAGGTCACATGTCCCACAATATTGAATCTGAATTCTAATATTATCAGCATGCTTCTATACATATTCTCAAATCATATTAATTAATGGAGTGATAATATTCTACTTTTGATGTTTTCTAATAAAAATATTAAAAAATAATATAAATTGTATCTTGAAATCTCTTCTAACCGCTTAAATTCTATTTAGTAATGCACTTAAACTTGATTTTTAAAGTATTATTTACTTGAAAAAATATTAAATGAATGATTTTTTAGGTGCTTTCCAATAATTTTAATGTGCTATTATAAAAAATATAATAAAAAAATCTGAAAATAATATCATTTAATATATTTTTAATTGAAAAGTACCCTACATTATATTATCAAACACATATTTTTAAATTGATATGAAAATTATAACAGATATCATTACTTTAAAAATCTCAGGAGCTGAAATTGAAACATGGATATCTTAATTTTGGTAGAAGTGAAATGCATTTACGTGTTCATGGTTGATCAACAATGCTAATTTCTTTCCGAATAATAATTCGAATGCCTACGCAATTGGAGAGATTCCACAGTGCCTCTTTATAGTCTTTATATACTTGAGGAAAATTCTTACATATCAAAATCGAATCTCTCGTTTTTATTTTATTCTTGGTGTAGAATTTGTAACACCATTGATGATATTACAAAAACTAAATCGATGAAAATGGAAATTAATGATCTGCTCTGATAACTAGAAGTCTAAAGCCATTGATACTTGAACCTGGTTGTCATCTTCAAATTAACTAATTCCTAGCTAGTTGCCAGTTAATGCAACGTCCAGATTTTGCTGAAAAAGAAGTGTGCTACTCTCATCCAAACCTAAAAATGCTTCAATTCCACCACCATCTTCAGTGTCCATGAGCGTAACAGTACCAGGACTTGTAGCGGCATCCACGCCATGCACCCAAGAGGGCTTTCCCCATCCAAAATCTGTTTCATACCATGGCAAACGACACCAAGAGTTTACTATATAGGCATCTATCTCGCTTTTTCTCCATGCTTCATCCCCCTCCCTCATCTTCTTGATCATGAGAGAAAATAACTCATCCCCGCTTGGAGCTTTCGCACAATCCTCTACAGCGCTTCTTATCGCATCGTGCACCCGATTTACACAGTCATGAAGCTCAATCTTGCTCTCATCATCTGGCACAAATTGCGCAATCACCAAGTTTATGAAGTTTCCACAAGCATACCCGGGCATAGTTAAAGTTGTCTTCCCTCGCATGTTAACTGTAAGTCCAAAGACAGAAGGCCTCAGGTGGCCGTGGATAGCTCGAGCTACCCTTATGAGAACCATCCATATAAGTCCTGTCACAACCTCCACTCGGGTCGGTTGGTATTTCAGCAGCTGGTTTGAATCAAAAGCTGTAGCAATTTCTTTCAATCTTGATATAGTTTCACCTTTAAACACGAAAGATTTCCTGACAACCTTTTTAACAGCTCTAACACTTATCAGATCGTCCACCGAAGTGATAGCGGGTATGTTCTTCGGTGGAAAAAGAGAACCGAAAGGGAAGCTCGGACGACAATGTACCTTTTCGATCCCAATTCGGCAAGCAGTGGCCCAAGTGTTGATGAAGGTACCTACCGTGTATGCATCAGCTATCCTGTGTGCCACGCATGTACCAATAGCTAGTCCTCCACATTCAAACATATTGATTTGAATGGTTACAAGAGGGCTGTTTTCTGGTTGGAGTACTCGTGGCACCAAACGCGACCACATTTCAGTCTTAAACTCTTCTCTTTCGAGAAGTTGAGATAGGGAACCACTAACTCGAGCTTCCAAATATTCTGCTCCCTCATCACTACACTCAATTGACAAATTTTCTTCGGTGTATCTCCCCCCTAGTGGGTAAAAGAGGGCTAAGGTTTCAGCTAGTGATTTTTCGATTTTCTTACTCCGCTCGACATTGTTTCCACCATGGTCTTCACCATTGGCTGGGTAGTAGAAAACGCAGGGCACGTACGTGGGAGGAGCAAGCTGGTCAAAACATGAAATCTTCAAGTTCTTAAGGTTGGGTGGAGTTGGAGATGATGGAGCTATCAACTTTCTAGATAAGATTTGAACCTTCATGTTCAGAATTGAATTTGTGTATGATTTTACAAGAATTCAAAAATCTGGGAAAATATATATAATCAATTTAAGAGGAATGCTTGAGATATCCTTTGCATAATCCAATTGGGAATGTATATCCTTTGCATATATATATATATATATATATATAGGTTCATTACTAGCTTCTTCTAAATTTGTGTTATTGACCTGGATATAGTTTTACAAAATTAAACAAATTAAGAGCATTTGATGGTACGTTTTAATATTAAAATCAAGTATTAATGAAGTGGAGTTAATTCATTTAAGTTAATCAATAATTAATGCTTGAGGCTG
>Ga0307515_10018402_pt1 | contig 12646 bp, 6 predicted proteins | sample 17_EM_MG_FD_194513 | JGI IMG/M metagenome (GOLD analysis project Ga0307515, IMG submission 194513) | Populus trichocarpa ectomycorrhiza microbial communities from riparian zone in the Pacific Northwest, United States - 17_EM | ecosystem: Host-associated > Plants > Roots > Unclassified | place... | reverse complement strand
GTCTGGACCCAATAACGAGTGCAGGCGCCTGCTGCATTGATTTTTCGCCTGAGGTCGCTGTAGCGGTCATTTAGCTCTGCCATTTCTGCCAATTTTCTCTCCTCGTCCCTCTGTGCTTCTTCCTTAATCTCTTGAAGGGTGGCTTGGAGTGACTGAGACTGACTTACGAACCAGTTCGCGAAGGAACCGGAATCTGTTGAGTCGTAGAAGATTGTAGAATGAGTTCGCGCGGCTCTATGACGCTTCTGAAGGTATATCTCCGCGCGGGAAAGCCGTTGCATTTGCTCGCGTCGGGGGAGAAGCAGAGGTTCTAAAACCTCACTTGGGATCTCAGGAGTGTAATTTTTGAGATAAGGCTCCCACTCGATGACCTTCTTGTCGATGCCGATCCACAACTCGATCATGGTCAGGAACGCGACTGATAGTCGTTCAGGATTCCCGTTATAATGGGACAGTGCAGAGTGGGTGTAATGGTTGAGGGCACCAGTAAGCTCAAGCATACCAATACTGCTGTAACCGTGCTGCCGAGCAACCCACTGCTCAAAATCATAGAGACGAATCGTGATTTCTAGCGGAGAAGAAGGAAGATTTGTGAGGTCGGGGAGGGGGGTGAGGTCAGCGTTGTATCTCGTTGCGTATTGATCGCCACCCGGTACGGCAAATGTCTTGAGCATGCCCGCTGGTGGTTGAGAGGCATCTCGATGCTTGACCTCCTTCAAGTACGGAACAGTCGCGAGAAGGTCGATGCGAGCTCCGTCGATGATCTCCTCCTTAGTCGGGGCCGACCAATTCAACTGTCTCGTCGTCTGCTTCTGGATGGCCTTCCAACGTTTTTCCAGCTCGTCGGCTACCATCTTGTTGACAGTGGCTACACTATCCATTGCGTAACACCCATCCCTTGATACATTCTGCATTTTACAGAAGCGACGAGCAAGCTTGGCGTTCATCACGAAGAGCAGATGATCGGGTTGGTTGAGTTTGGGTTGGAGCGCGGTGTGGAGGATAGAGGAAAGCGCATAAAGCATGAAAGCTTTGAAACCAGCACACTCCTCCACCTTCCATTCGCACAGGGTTGTTTGGAGAGCGACCCGGATGATGAGCCACAGCGGGCTTCGGCGCCATGGAGCCCCAGAGTTTCTCTCGCAGAGGACGTGATCGTCAATTCGCTTTGAAACGTATACCGTTTGCGCCAGCATCGTCTCAGGTGTCTCTGACATAGCGCGCACAATACCGGTGAGAAGCTCTGTGATATACTTTGGGCTCGGAGGGTCTTCGGTATTTTGAGTTCGGATACTATTCTCGACTTGAGCATCCGGTCTGGGGTTGAGAGCATAGAAGCCGACAAATTGAGAAAGTGATTTGCGAACATGATGATCGATTGGAATGGACAGGCGGCCAACGGAGGGATAGACAATGCGGAGTTTGTCTTCCGTGCGTGTGACAACTACTGCAAGTGGATATACCTCGAATGACTCGAGGGTAATAATAGTCTGATCATCGCTTGGTCGGCGGAGTATGATGGCCGCATTTTGTGCAGCGACGTAAACGGGGACCACATCTACAACGAGGTCAGGTCAGATCAGCTCGGAAGCAGAAAGACTGCCATGCTCACCTCCGACCTCCATGTTGTCGATTTGTTTGTCCAGCCGGTCTGCTTCTACAATGCCCCGCTCATGCAAGAGCGTTGTGGCCGCAAGCATCCGTACAATTACATCCCATGCACGGCGGGAGTTACTTTGTTCTTCGAAGTGATGGGAAAACGCCTCCGCGCAGTCCTTGAAGACGCGAATGAGGGACGCCTCATGCTCGGGAGTGCGATCAGACTTGGCCGGAAGTGCAGGAGGGAGGAATACATGGTTGATGACGAAGAGAAGAGAGGCCTTGTCAAGGCCGTGTAGACTTGGAATCTTGAGAGTCGAATCAGAGTCCCTTTCGGGGGCTAGACGTGCGCTCGAAGGGCCTCCCATGCTACGAAAAAGTAGGTGGGAGGAAAGAGAACGGGAAGAAATTTTGCAGCGGGGGGAAGTGGTTCTTAAAGAGCTCGAGGAGCCTGCCTTGCCATCGCCGGGCACACGAGGCGCTTAGGCATAAGAACCGGGTCGCAACGGCCACCGGCCATCTGTCACATCGCATCGCGAGAACACCGTTGGGAGGATCACGGCCAACATGTGCGCGGCTTTGTGACCACCTGGCCCCTCAGACTGGCTGGCCAACAAGGCCAAACCATGGACCACAACAGGAGTATATTAGGGAGTAGAAATGTGTTTGGACCTGACCTCTACTCAGCCCAAGTTCCCCCTCGATCTGAATGCAATGGGGGACTACCATCTAGGGCGGTAGGAGACGTTACCTAGTGGTAACGCATCTCAAGTAAATCCCGCGCCAGGTGCGATCAACATTCCCTCTGGGAACCTCAAGGGGCCAGCCCCTGCCACCTGGCCCACATAGCTCTTCGAGCACTTGACCACGCTGCCTTGTTACTCTACTTCTTATAAAGTGCTGGGGCTCCCCCGCCCCGCCATGACCTACGACGCTACCAGGGCACCAGAATACCCCCTCTGGGGTCCTTTCAAAGGGACAACCCCTGCTACCATGCCCACATAGCTCTTCAAGCGCTTGAACACGCTGTTACAACACTCCTCCGCAGAGGACGTATAGAAACCTCCGCCCCGCTATGACCCTTATACCTCCCGAGCACCGAACACACTGCCTTACAACCCCCGCATCCGACACAAATCACGCCTAACAAGGTATACCAGGCACAGAACCGAAATGATAGCCGAGTACACACAACGTCCAATGGATACAAAGGTAACCGCTATGACCTCTGACACCACCAGGTCCCAACAGCCCTAAACACGCCAACACTAGCACCAAATCTTAGTGACGAGTGAGATGCCCAACAGAATGACCGGTGCGACGAACAGGCACATGAGAACCATTTTGACATTAACTGGAAGTGAAAACATGGATCACAACCCGCTCAATGGACAACAAATAGGAAATTAAGTCTCCAACTCTGTACCCTATGGGCGAACGGACAACCTGTCAACACCGCCTCCGTCCTAAGCCCAACTACAGAACCCTCGATGAAGTTAATATGACACCCGAGTGCTAGGATTCGGACCCTAGCAAGCAAAAGCCCAAATATCTTCACAATAACCAAAGCGTAAAGTCCCCTATGGGGGACAAATGTTTCGTTGACTCCGACCCTGACCCATCATAGTTCTCTTAATAGGATGTAGCCGGGACCACTGGCATGGGAATGTTTTAAGGGGTAGGTCAAGCGGCAGACTGGAGAAGGCGCACCGGCAAGCCGTACTGGAGTCCCTCACACGGCGCCATGGGCGCTACAGTGCATGACGCATTTCCCTCCCTTTCCCACAAAAAAATTAAAACTTAGGGAGTAGAATCTGCTGGTGAAGAGTCACTGGGTGCATTTGAAGAGTTTACGTCAATGGATGAAGTAGAAATGTGAAAACCTCGCATTTTGATTCACTCTATTCGGGAACAACAATCAAGAAAAATGGATGAAACGAGACGATTGGAATTGGGAATTCTCGGACGTGTCTCTCTCCTTAAGCTGGAGAATCCCTTGTCAGTAAAATGAAATCCTAGAATAACGCGAACTCACGTCGTTTAAACTCGCTATCAGGCACATCGCGGGAATGAAGCACCTTCCCAAGATGGGTCGGAAGGAATCCTTGTCCCTTCCTTCGCAATCCCGTTAATGTTCTCAAAAATTCGATTGGATTCTCGGAGAACTGAGCACATTGTAGACCCAGAATCTTTCTTGCTCTTGGGTCACGAACAAAGCCAGTGGCGTCGATTGCATTATTGAGATTCGCAGGCGGGTTCCTCAGATAGAGCCCTAGTATCTCGCATGTCTCCTCATATATTTCCTTCGATGCGAAGTAAAGCTGCCCGGCGAAGAGGTTGAGCTCGTTGATGACGTGGGACGGGATATCAAGGATGGGTTTGCGATGGGGTATCATAAATGACCGAAGATTCTCAAAAGGGCGTATGTTCCATGAAGTCTGAGGTGAGTATACGCGGAGAGTCACAAAGGGTGACTCCCGAATGTCATCGACAAGGGCATTCGCTTCGAACGGGCTGAGGAGCACTAGACGCCGTTCCTTTGTACTTGATAAGACCCACTGGATTGAGCGCAGGAAGTCGTCACGAATCACAGATGCCGCATTGTTGCTAGTGGTGGTTTGGATGGTACTAGCGAAATCCTTAGTGACCCAAATGTAAGGGAAAGCGTCGGCTCCTGATTGTTTTGCGAAGGATTCCAGAGTAGTCTGCGATAGAGAACAGAGCGCTGGGATAATACCCTTCGAGTAAGTGCGTAGTACACCCGTAGAGATAAAATACTCGATGTCGTCGGATAAACGATGCTTCAGGGGCAATGCTGGGGGCGGACGTTCGATCTGTCTTTCTTCGTCCTTCTCTTGTGCAACCTCTCTTTCCTGCTCTTCATTTATCCTAGCGTCCTGCGCAGGGTGTATTCCAAAGCTCTTACACCGTTCTCGGATTTTCTCCTTGAGCTCGTCGTGACCCGCTTCTTGAGGCCCCATCAAGCCAATTCTCCCCGACCCATAGAGCTCATTCAAAGTACGTGACTCCTTCTCCCGAAAGGCCTTTGGAAGCTCGATAGGCGCACCTGCCTTGTGGGCCTCCCAAGCAGATTGACGATCGGCGAAACTGAACCCTTGATTTGCCCAAAGGGTTACATGTATTTGCATCTGGACCGTTGCTTCGATCATTGACCAGGTGAGTACGGCTTCAGAGGTGATCTTATCTGCAGGAGTTCCTGTCATGGCGGTAATATAGCCGCGAACCTCTTTTGATGCAAGGAAGAACACTGAATGAGTGGAACCGAGTTTGCGCATTCTCATACACCCTTGGGTGTATGTTAGCAATATTTCGAGAGATCAACAAGGAATCATACCTTGAACTAACTTGTCTTTGCAAAGTCTTGGACCAAGTGTCACTGCGGCCTTCCATCCTGGTGGTAGCTTCAAGTCGGTACCACGTGTGTGAGCCTCGTCTAGATAAACCACGCAACGGCCGAGTTGCTCCAGATACGGAGATGCGACCAACAACTCCACAGACCCGCTTTTCCTGACCACGCACAATTCGTCATCTGAATTCACGAATATAGCCGCCTCGACACGACCGTCCACCTTAAGCCAGAGCTTCGCCACTTCCAAATTCGAATGCTTCACAACCTGTGCTCCAACGTCCAATAGAACACGAGTTGTCGGCTGGGAATCCCGCAGGAGTTCCAGTAACTTCTCGACATTGTGCTGAGCATAGTCCGAATGCACGACCTGTGCATTTTCCTCTTGCAGGAGGAAATCCAGCACGGTGGCATTTGTGGATTGGTGATCTGGTAAGTTGACCTGCTTCACCGTAGTAGGGAGTAGAAAGCAGTTGTCATTGGTGCCCGAAAATCCAGTGACAAGTCGACCAATAGAAGATCGGTCCTGGACGAGATCCCATCCACTTGTCGAGAGCTTGTGCGGAAACTCCTTCATATGCTTTGGGAAGACTATGGTCGCGAGGAAGAAATCGATGGTGGCCTTGCAATACTGCAATGTGGGGAAGATGTCAAGCCTCCATTGTACTGGGTCGTCGAGATTGAGGTCGTGCAGCTTTGGTAGATTGGAGGTGGAGGGGCAATCTCTTGTCCATTCATCATACGTGAGTGATGGATTATCGGTCTTGAACAATTGCTCGAAGCTCAACATCAACTGGGCCTCCTCCAGCCCCTTGTAGTAATAGGTGAGGCATGTCAGAGCGATGGCCACATCCGTGTGCCCGAATTCAGCACGAGATGATGGGCAGTCCTTCGCTCGGTATGGCACTGCGAGCATAGAGCGTGTAGTGTCGAGTCCATAATCAACGCGCCATCTTTTATCCTTCAATACCGCGAGAAGAACACCGTGCCCAAGCAGACCCCGGAGCAAGAGGATCATTTTCAGTATAGCAGGGTCTTGTGTTAGATTGGCATCACAAATGAACTCGACTTGCTGAAGTTGTGTGTTCGGGTCGATAGGTTGAGTGATATAGTCCAGGATCGCGTGGCGGGTAGAGGAAGGGGAATGACGGAAGGAAAGCGATGGAAGTTTATCGTCAAAGATGATCGATTCGGCAATACTTTGGAAGAGGCTCATTCCGCACTCTCGCGCGATGACCCTAATCTGTGGAAACTGCTGTGGTAGAGCATCCCTTTGTAGTTCGACGCCTTCACAGTCGGGGCTTTTCACGTGGCTTTTCATGTGGCTTTTCACGTGGTCCTTGAGGAGACTCAGAACCTCTTGTACAACTTTCCAACGGATGAACTCTCCATCAGGGTTGTGCTGTGTCCCTAATGTGTAGGTCAACTGGTATTTCGGACTCAGTATTTCATCACTCTCATCAAGGATATCCCTTGCGTGACCCTCCAACCATTGTTGAATTGATACGAGATCTTTAGTGAGCGACGACGTGGGGTCGCTTGATAACGCCTCTAGAGCCATTAGTTTAAAAGAGAGTATATGTTCCGGTTGGCAGAGTAGAATACCACCAACGAGAGCGCATTCCTTGAACAGGGTGTGGATCCCTTGCGCCAACGTAGGAGTGAGCTTTAGAGATCGATCCAGCGGAAGGTAGAAGATTCGCCGGTTGGTCAGTTTGCCGAGCGTGCGAGTCAGGATATGGAACATTTGTCGGGCAAGTGGTTTGAGTACTACAACCCGAACTAGTTGTGATTGGTCGGCAAGAGAGGCAGATATGATTGGTACAACGACCTGAATATGAGAGGTCATTCAAGAATGGCTCGAGCTGAGGATGGACTACATACCGAGGATTTTCCTTCACCCATATTCATCTGCATGACCGAGTTGCGACCTTTAGCCGGCCGGAGCATCTTAGTAGCTATCTTGGCTTGAATCGAGCGTATGAGGAGATTGCTCTCCAATTCAACTAATAGCCAATCCACATTTTCCATGGGGTCCCACCCAATTCGACCGGTGTTCGTCAGTTCTCCTTCCCGTTCGGCTTCACACTCGGTTTGTCCTAACTTGCTGATCCTCTTAGCGCGCTGGACCATCGTAACCGCCTTTGCATATTCCACTATTGCTCCCTTCCATTGCCTTTGGAGTGAATGCCTTCGTGATATGTTCAACATGGCAAGGAGATTCCTTGGTGTGATGCGTGGCCACAGCCCACTCTCTAGGAGGACTACGTCTTTCTCGGAGATTGGAGCTAGAGAGGTTTTTATATGTTTCAATAGCGACTCGAGTGCCAGCAAACGACGCTCATATTCCACTCTGCTGCTCGCCCGGCTTCCAATGGGAAGCTGCTGATAAGCCACAATACTCTGACGAAGGGCCTTCGCATATCGATGTTGGAAATCTGTAGCTGTAGGTGCAGTAGCAACGTTGAATTTCGAAAGGAGAATCTCGACTGCAAACTGCGGTGGAGTAAATTGGCGGTCCACCAAGAGAATCGACCATGAGACAGAGGGTAGTCTCGAGGGTGAAAAGGAGAAGGGCTGCTGTACCCAGGTGAATTCGGTTTCAATTGTAGGTGAAGACCTGGCTCCATCGAGCTCATCCTGTACGCGGTCGATATGCTGAAGGAAATCCCTTAAAATATTATCAATAACTGTGAGTATCAATGCACATAACATACCTATTATCATAGCAGCTGTTGAATAGCTTTTCTATCTCCGAGAGGTCTCCGCTGATTAGCTCAAAGCTATCGAAGATTCTACCCGGAATATGGCCACAGTATTCTAACTTTGTGAGACCCGCTACACAATCACCAAGTTCTTTACGACGATGGGAGGCATACTTCGCACGTTGTTTCGGCTCCAGTTCAGGCAAGTAACCCGAATCAATGACAGCTTCATACTCGGGCGATTCAAGGAATGGCGTGATCAGCTCAGACACTAAAGAAACCAACTTATCTCTCCTGGGTGTCTCTCCATCACTGATGTTAAGGTCGCCACTCTCAGGCGGGTCATGTTGGAGACCACGGAAAGCCTGATTGGTCGCAAAAGCCAAGAGAGCGCGGTATAATTGGGTCTGATCAGGATGGCGATACATGAGACTGGAGAGAAGGAAAGTGAGCTTGCTTTGGTCGGCACTTCGATCAGCACGACGACAAAGATCGTACAATGACCTCCAGGTAGCTTTAAGGCTGGTGTCCAGTGCCGCACTTGAATAATCTAGATTAATTTCCGGACAATTCGCTGATAGGACCTGCCATCCTTGCATCGTGCGGCGCAGATGACAGGAGGCACGCAGCTCACTGGGCCAAACTTGGACAAGTCGGGACATTTCGAAGACCATAGCTTCCCGTGAAGCAGAATTCGAAGAAGCCAAAGAGTCTCGCGGAGTATACTTTGCGTCTTTGGGCGTTAAGGAGGTTTCGTATGGACCCAGTGGTATCAAGAGGCGGTGCCTGAAACCAGCCCTCTTATTCAACTCCTCATGACCACCCTTCTTGTATTCGGGTAAGAAGGCGTCATTTCGACCTCCTTCACGGAATTCTGGAAGGAAAACGCGGATAGCCACCCAATAGTCCCAGATCTTGCGCACCGCCCCTACGAAGTCGTGGTGCTGGACGTTAGGGGGGAGGAATGGGTTCCACTCGACCATTTGCATTGACTTCGTCTCCTTTGAATACAGTTCCCTCCTTGGAGTCAACTTTCCGAACTCCTCGAGGAGTGATATTTCTGTCCCAGATAGGCTTTGAAAGGAGATGGTTGAGGCCCTAGAGAGGCCTTGCAATGCTTCTTCTGTCCCCGTATGGCCGGTCAACGGGTCGACGAGCGGGTGAGATGTCAGAGCGTGGAGGTACAGGCGATGAATTCGACTCTCGAGGGTTGTGTCAATGAGGCGATGGAGGAGGTCGTCAACTTGATAGGTGTAGTACTCGACGAATAACGCGTCTGGTGCGATGTCGATTGATATGCTAGGGTGCTTGTTGCCATCTGAGTCTATGCGAACGGGCCCCTTGGGAATAATCACTTTGCGTTCCTTTTCGACGCCGGAGACACGGCAGAGAACTAATTTGGTTTTTAATCCGTAAAGTGTTCCAAGGTCTTCATCACAGTCGAGGATAAAGCCGCGATAGCTGAGACATTCGAGGACACCCTGGTCGGTAGCCACAAAAGTCAATTTATAGCGAGGGAGAGAGATCTCCAACTGTTGGGGCTTCCAGTTGCTCGAGGGTGAGGCCTTGAAACTTATAAGCAAGTTGTGAGCACAGCTCTCGAGAGGAGCGAAGATTTTGTGAATAGCACGAGCTCGAGGGTGATTCTGGTCAACGAGAAATCGCCGGGAACCATCCTCCTGACGGCGCCCGAAAGCGACTTGGTCATGGAAGGGCACATCCGTCGACCAGCTTTCCCGCAAGTTCGGCTGCCAAGGCGTTGACAGTGGCCGCAGGTCGATGAATCCGGTTTGTGCATCATACCAATGGGTATAGTTGACGATGAGGGCGCGTGGTAAAACATTTTCCAACTCGTTGTCGGGAATCAGCTCGAAGATTTTCTTTCCCTTTCGTGTGCGTATGACTAGATCCTCCCCTGATAGACAAAAGTGGACCTTATCGTCCGGTCAGCCTTCATTCCGGCACCCGTTGGACCATACGAACCTCCCAGGAAGATATCTCAGACTTTGCTGCATAATTCATGCCCACGCGATGCATAGTCGATCTGGTTGTTTGAAGCACATACTGGAAATTACATTAGAATTCTTATCCGGACTTGGGCTGTAAAGAAGCTTACACCTTCACCAAATAGGCGACGGTAGGTCGGATGTTTAGTATAGACGTCGGGGAGTTTTCCAAACGTCTTATCGCCCACGTAAAGTGTACCATCTTGTATCGCTGGTTATTAATACACTATAATTCCAAAACGTGCGCTCACCGAGTAGATTAAAGTGCACCTCGACACCATCACCGCCCTTTGTTCGTGCAGCACACCACCGCTCGTGTGGTACTGGTAGTATCGTCCATGATTGTCCCTTGGTATGGCTTTTCCATATCGTATAAATGCCGTCGTCGAGACCTTTATCGCAGAGTTGAATGCGATCCATGAGCTTTGGGAGAAGACGGACAGCGAGGAGCTGATCTCGATGGTACATGGAACGCATAGCGAAGGGAAGAGCGCCAAGGCTCGGTGGTTTGCTGATGTGGATGGCGTTCCCGCACTCGACAAAGGTAGCGACATCTTCGCTGGATGCAAGGAGTGTGTCGACGAACGAATCATCGACATTGAAAGTACTTCTGCAAACCATGGCTACAAGGAGAATATGTCTCTGCCACTTGGCCATCTCCTTCGCGGATTCGTCTTTGCGAATACCTCGTGACGGGGACTCGTCATACTGGGCCATGATATCCTTCAGCCATGTATGGGCAACACTTCTTGCATCTCGTAGGAATTGGATGAACCGTCCCCGTATCTCCACATCGTCGGCAACAGAAATAATTCTCGCTGCGATAATTATCAACACCCCGCAGGCGTACGCACGATTCCAACTGGGTTTGATCTCTTTTAGTATCTCTGAGATCTCGGAGTGAACATCCTCCAAGAAACCCTGCTCCGTCAGGTCTCGATGAGCTTCGCGATACCATGTATGGTCTTGTGCGCGCGGCCCAGCTTGCCATATCGCTTGCAAAAAGAGGATGTGTACATCGTGGTTGGATATGGACAAGACTTGCCTGCGCAGTTCGCGTAGCATGTTTCGCCACTGCAATTTATGTCCGGCGCGAAGGTGACTAAAGGCTTCGTAGTCATGGAGCGTAATATCAATAGAGCACTCATCCTGTGATGCAATGATTTGATTGGAGGTATGCGTGGTGTCCGAAACTGCAAATTGGAGAGAGGCATACGGCCCTCGAGGGTCGACTTTCATGGTGCACATGGTGCGAATATGTTGAAGCGAACAAGTGGATCGGAAAGGGTTCGTCGCCCATGTATACTCGTCAACTGGCTGGTACTCTGACATCGAGTGAGGCTTGATCACGTCGTCGTATGAGACAGGGGGGCTACACGTGTTGTCGTAGCGTTTCCTCCACGCAGCAAGGGTGATCCCCTGGGCGGGGTATGGAACGTCGAAATGGTGGCTATAGCCATCGTAGGAGTCAATACGCCAAGGTTTGCCGTTCATGGTTGGCTTCTCCCCACCCGAGCAGATCGAGAGCACGGTGGAGGTGATGTTCCTCCAGATTGAAAATTCCTTAGGGGGTTGAAGTTCGAATACTACGCATTTCTGGGTCTCCTCATTTTCCGGAATGGGCGATTCAAATACGGTGATCCTTCAGTCACAATGAGCTTCACACATCGAATCGCTTGGACGAACGTACCTCAGTGCTTTAAGCTCCTTCTCGAGTTCACATTTCTCACAAGATGGTGAGTGTTCCCATACAGTCCCGTGACCCAGGAACTTGTCACAGGTCTTCTCTTCAATCTCACACTTGAGTCTTTGACATGTCGCGTTGATCTTCTCAATCTCTTCCCGCTTAGCCGTTCTTTGTTGTTCGGCATCATCTTTCATCTTGCGAAGCAAGTCCTGCATTGATTTGGACTGATTGAAGAACCAATTGACGAACGAGTTAGTGTCCGTCGTATCATAAAAGATAGAGGATTCTCCATGACTCTTGCGATGGCGATCAGTCAGGTATATTTCGACGCAAGAGAGCCGCTTCATCTGATCGCAACGAGGCAGGAGAAGGCATTCGAGGACTTTTTCTGGTACTTCAGGAGAGTATCTTAGCAGTTTGGGCTGCCATGCGGTGATGATACGGTCGACGGCCACCCATATCTCGAGAACAGTGAGCAATGCGATCGACATGCGTTCTGGGTCGCCCTTGTAGTGCTGAAGGGCGATACACTTGTATTCAGTGAGCGCAACGTCGAGTTTGAGCGCAACTTCGAGTTTGAGCGCAGCTTCGAGTTTGAGCATTTCGTTTACAGCGGGAGCTGCGAGTTGTTGAGCAACCCAACACTCAAAGTCATACAGGTGGATCGTGCGCTCCAATGGGACTGAGGATATATTGGCGAGCTTGGGCGGCAGTGCTGAATTAAGATCGACAGGTCGAATTGCGTACTTGTTGCCACCAGGAATCTCCCAGGCGCTTTCCTGCTCTGGTAGTTGCTTGAGTGCGGATTTATCAAACCCGAAATGGGCAGCACTGATGAGGTCCTGCTCTGTTGGTGCGTTCCAACTAATATTTCTAGTCGTCTGAATGCGCCTCCATCGCTTTTCTAATTCTTCCGCAATCACCCGATTGATGCGCACAGCGGCACCCCATGCAAAGCAGCCCATATATATAGCTTCAGGCGCCTTGCAAATGCGGCGCCCGAGTCTTGCGTTCATTACTGACAGCAGATGGTCAGGTCGATGGCTAAAGGAGCCCTCGAGAAGGCAGGAAAAGATGTGAAGAATGAATGCCTTGTAGCCGATGCGTTGGTCAGTTTGTCGTTCTTGCATCGTGGTTTGTAAAGCGACCCGAATAACGAGCCAGATTGGACTCCGGCGCCAAGGAGCCTCTGAATCTCGGCTACAGAGAACATGATTGTCGATGCGCTTAGAGATGAAGACGGTCTCCCTTTGGGTTTCCGCTGGCTGAATGAAGTAGCCGC
>Ga0307515_10018401_pt1 | contig 12647 bp, 14 predicted proteins | sample 17_EM_MG_FD_194513 | JGI IMG/M metagenome (GOLD analysis project Ga0307515, IMG submission 194513) | Populus trichocarpa ectomycorrhiza microbial communities from riparian zone in the Pacific Northwest, United States - 17_EM | ecosystem: Host-associated > Plants > Roots > Unclassified | place... | reverse complement strand
GGAATAAACTTGTGCAGCGCATCTTCTCCTGTGTTAACCAAAACAGAAAGTATGAAAAAAATTATCTTAAATTAGTTGCATAGATCATAGAAATCGAGGTACGAAGCAATCCTGAACTCTGTGGGACTGAGCATGTAGGGGATTGCTTCGTACCTCGCAATGACGGGGAGTAAAACTTCAGTTAAACAATTGATTTTGAAAAAACTAACCATCGCCATTCTTTTGATAACCTCCTGCATCGTTGCCCATGCGCAGGAGTTAAAAACCGGTATATCGGTGCATGATCCGGTGATCATGAAGCAGGATAGCGCGTATTACATTTTTTGCACCGGCATGGGTATATCTGTGTGGTCGTCGGCAGATAAGTTGCATTGGAAACGCGAACAGCCTGTGTTCGCAAGCGCGCCGCAATGGGCGGTTGATGCTATCCCTGGCTTTAAGGGGCATATCTGGGCGCCGGATATCTCGTATTACAATGGTCTTTACTACTTGTTTTATTCGGTATCGGCATTTGGCAAAAACACATCGGCTATCGGCGTGGCTACCAATACCACTTTACATCCCAATGATCCGGCTTATAAATGGGTTGATCATGGTAAAGTGATCCAATCTGTCCCCGGTAAAACCAATTGGAATGCTATCGACCCTAATTTAATTACAGATAAAGATGGGACGCCTTACCTGGTATTCGGCTCGTTTTGGGATGGATTGAAATTGGTTAAGCTTAATAACGACAGGTTAAGCGTTGACGAAAATATAGACAATATCTCAACTATTGCAACGCGCAGAAAAGCGGTTAGCGAAAACCTGCCGGCTGTGGATGGTAACCCGGTTGATGCCGGTGGTAACGCCATTGAAGGCCCGTTTATTTACAGGCACGATAAATACTTTTACCTTTTTGCATCAATAGACTACTGCTGCAAAGGGCCCAAGAGTACTTATAAAATGATCATTGGCCGTTCAAAAACATTAAAAGGGCCTTATCTGGATAAAATCGGCCTGGCCATGAACAAAGGCGGCGGCAGCATTTTATTGGGAGGCGATAGTAACTGGTATGGCGTAGGGCATAATGGCGTTGCCCACTTTGACGGCGACGATTACATCATTTATCATGGTTACGACGCAGCAGACAGGGGCATATCCAAATTGCAATTAAAAAAAATGAACTGGGTTAATGGATGGCCTGTGATAGGGGAATAGTAAAAAACGCTAAATAAAAGTCGCGTCATTGCGAGGTACGAGGCAATGCCCGATAAGCTAAGTCCTACATAGTTTGGGCCTGCTTCGTGCCTGGCAATGACGGTTCATGTAATACATTATGAAGACATCAAAATACCTGCTCGCATTATCATTAACGCTATGCAGCCTCGCTTCGGCGCAAGCGCAAACCGTAAAATCAGATTCCGTTATCCGTACAAACGGTAATCCCATTATCCGCCATGAATATACCGCCGATCCGGCTGCGATGGTATACAAAGGCAAAGTATACCTGTATACTGGTCACGACGAGGCCCCAACCAACCATAACGGGTACGTAATGCATAACTGGACATGTTTTTCATCTTCGGATATGGTTACCTGGACAGAACATCCTTCGCCAATGAATGTGAAAGATTTTACCTGGGCGCGGGATGATGCCTGGGCATCGCAGGTAATTGAGCGCAATGGCAAATTTTACTGGTATGTAGCTGTTGAGCACGCCACCATACACGGCAAAGCTATTGGCGTAGGTGTAAGCGACAGCCCAACAGGCCCCTTTAAAGACGCCCGCGGAACGGCCCTGGTTACCAACGATATGACCAAAGCCGTTAAACACTCCTGGGACGATATCGACCCATCGGTTATTATTGATAAAGACGGGCAGGCTTACTTGTTTTGGGGCAACGGCATTTGCTACTACGCCAAACTAAAGCCCAACATGACCGAACTGGATGGTGAAATTAAAACCATTACCCTGCCGCATTATACCGAAGCGCCATGGATACATGAACGTAATGGCTGGTATTATCTTTCATACGCCTATGAGTTCCCCGAGAAAATTGCCTACGCCATGAGCCGCAATATCAATGGCCCCTGGGTTTATAAAGGCATCATCAACGAAATTGCCGGCAACTCCAACACCAATCACCAGGCTATCATCAACTTTAAAGGCAAAGATTATTTTATATACCACAATGGCGCCCTGGTGCCCGATGCAGGCAGCTTCCATCGCTCGGTATGTATCGATTATTTGTACTACAATAAAGATGGTACTATAAAAAGAGTGGTGATGACAAGCGAGGGGGTGAATAAGGTTAAGTAGGATTTCATTAAAAAAGATCGAAATGCGTGCCGGTGCGTACCAGCTCAAGAAGCATTATTTGTTCATTTTCATCCCAAATAAGCAGCAGATCAGGTTTTACGTGACATTCCCAATAACCTTTATAGTCGCCGCTGAGCTTATGGACATTGTGTTTTTTAGATAATCCACTGTGCCCTTTTTCGGCAAGAGTAGTAATAACCTGTTGCAATAACTGTAAATCTTTAACTAGATCGTTTTTTAAGCAGTTTCAGATCTTTTAAGAATTTTGTGGAAGTAACTATTTCAAACATCTTCCTTGATCAGATACTACCGAACAGTTCATCGACACTTTTGAATTTTCGTCCTTTTCCGGCTTTAAGTTCCGCCATAGCAGCAATAGTATCCGCATTTGGAATGCCGGATTGTTTTTTTACTTTAACAGTCACTCCAAGTTCCTTTAAAAATTGCTTAACAAGACGGGTTTTATTATCAGGTACATTTATTTCAAGTATTTGCATAATAAACTTTTTGCGTCTAATACAAATTTACTTAATTGTAATCAGCTTGAATAGAAACATGTCATATTTTTATAACCCTGATGAGTTTTGCTATTACTTTAGCTTTAGTCGTTATGCTTAAATATGTGTGTTAGTTATTTTTACCTGTATTTTCCTTAAATTTGATAATATTTAATGGCTTAAGTCATGGAAAAAGCGAAGCAATCATTTGATCAGGCCGAAATAGAACTTTTAAAAGAGGGTTTAAAGCGAAGCTATAAAGAGCGTTTTGAAATGGCTACCCGTTTATATAAAATACAGCAAGCTGCAAGCAAAGCTTCAATAACTCATAAACCATTTATCAGTAAATAATTGTGGATGTATTTGATGAGGAAATTGTTAATTTCTGGAAAGCCCTGCAAGATTACCATGTGCAATATATTCTGATAGGTGGCTACGCTATAAATTTCCATGGTTATCAGCGTTTCACAGGTGACCTGGATATTTGGCTTAACGACAATTTAGAAAACAGGCGAGCCTTACGTAAAGCTTTTGCAGCCTGTAATATGGGTGATTATCCAATAATAGAAACCATGCAATTTGTACCAGGCTGGACTGAATTTCACCTAAACAACGGTCTCCGGCTTGATATACTCACCGAAATGAAGGGCTTGGAGCAATACAGCTTTGAGGAATGTTTGCAAATGGCTTCTGTAGCCGATATTGAAAATGTAAAAATACCGTTCCTGCATATCAATCAACTGATAATCAACAAAAAGCAAGTAAACAGGCCGAAAGATCAGAGTGATGTTTCGGCACTTGAACAGATACGGAAATTAAGGGATGATATTTAAAGGTTGTTTATTGCCGAAGTAAGGATCAAAATCATATTTCATAAATGGGCTAAAGATACTGACACTATGCAGCCTCCTCTTTTAACCCGTATGTTTTAGCCCTTAGTAAAGGCAATAGTTCGTCGTTTTTTTGCTGTGCATGAAAGTCACTGGGCGATATGGGTTTACCTATGCGTACCCGAAGCACCATTCCTTTTTTGTTAAAAAGTTCGGCGGGTAACATGGCTGTTTGGAGCGAGGGATGGATGTAACGCAGCAGACTGAACCCTAAACCATTATCACCATGAAAATAAATGGGCAACACGGGTGCGCCGGCTTTGGCGATCAGCTTTCCAACAACGGGGTGCCATTCCCTATCGGTAACACGCTGTGTTTTAAAGTCAAATGCCGAAACTTCGCCTGCCGGGAAAATGGCAACGGGTGTGCCATTGCGTAGTTGGCCTAATGTGTTTTTTAGTCCGCTGATGCTGGAGCTATCTTTAATTTTTTCGAACGGATTAACCGCTATGATGTAATCGGCCAGGTTAGGCACCCGTTTAAGCAGAAAGTTACCCATAAACAAAGTATCGGGCCTGCGCGATACCAATAAATTAAGCAACGCCAGTGATTCAACAGCACCATAAGGGTGATTGGCCACGGCGATGAATGCACCCGATGCGGGGATGTTGGCCAAGTCTTCGTCATCAACCTGGATGGTGATGCCTAAAAACTGGAGCGCAAAACTGGTAAATTCGACACCGGTTAAAATACCTGCCTGTTGCATCATATCATTAAAAGCATCTATTTTCATCAGCCTCATTAAAAGCGATGCTAAGGCAGGAAGCTTAGCGGTGCCGGTTGCTTTTATCACGTCGCTTTTGCTGATTAAACTCATTTGGTAAATATATGCCGGCAATGTAAAGGAATGCCCCGGTTGTTGTTATGCTTTATGCATGTGGATTCGGGTAACGTTTTGAGAGAAAACAGTTGCTTTTGCGGCTTACCGGTATTGCCCAAAAAACAATGTTGGATTACAGCAAAACGCTTTCGAGTTTTTTGAGTGCAATGGCCAGTTGTGCAAACACCGTTTTGTCGGATAGATTAAGGATAGTGGCCACTTCTTTGCAAGATAAACCATCTTGCTTAACCATTTTAAAAATAAGCTTACAGCGCGGTGGTAAGCTATCAACAGCGGTTAAAAGGAAAGCCTGCAACTCTTTACTGATAAGCAGCTGGGCCGGATCAACCGAGAGGTGGAAATAGTAAGCTTCGGCTATGTTTAACTCTTTGAGTTGTTTGGATGTGGTTCCCCTTAAATAATTTAAACAGGCATTTTTTACCGTAACATACAGGTATACCTGGATATTGAGCACCTTGCCCATATCTTTACGGTTTAACCAAACTTTAAGAAACACATCATTAATTATTTCTTCGGCCGCTTCCTTATCTCCTAAAAACGAATAGGCAAACTGAAATAACTTTGCAAACTGCTGTCTGTAAAGCTCATTAAATGCAGATTCATCTTGATTAATCTGGATACGTCTGATCAAATCCTGTATACTCAAACCGGTTAATTTTCTCAGTATGTGAAGTTATGAAATAGCCTGTTTAGCAGTATAAAAGTAAGGTTTTCACAACTGCAATTTTAACAATTTAAGCCGGATACGGGAAAAATCGTTTTCAGTTAATTTTGCCCGCGTAAAAAATTATAGCCGTGCAGGGATAATTACTACAACCACCAGGTACAATTGTGCTTATCAGTAAATGCACAGTTTGTAGGAAAGTAAATCAAAAATCGTGACATTAAATAAAGCATCAGCCACCTAATAATCACGACATTTATCCTATGGAATCAAAAATATTCTCCTACAAGGCAGATGGCATTGTGCTTGAGCCCGTAAACGATCAACTAAAGCTGAGCCCGGTGTTTGATCGTAAAGAACTGGTTGAAAAGATAAAAGATGTTTTAAAAGCAGATGGTTTTAAGGTTGATGAACGCAGCCTGCAGTTTAAAATTGAGGATGGCCAGCTTTTTGTACAAGGTCTTGCAGGCAAGGAGCCGGAAGCCCGGTCTATCGGGTTTATGAGCGGGAAGGTTTAAAGTCAGGAGTGGTAATTTGGTTATCCCTACAAAATCAGGCTCGCAATTTTCCATAAGTTTAGCGCTGTTCTGGTTTTATTTTACCCTTAATGCGGTTAAACAGCCGCTCACTCTGCCCTTCCTCAATTTCGGTTTCGGTATTAAAAAAGGTGGTCATGGTATTGATAAAAAATGCATCGTCAGGATGAGCTTTTACCAGCTTTTCAAGTGCTAAAAGCTCATCAGCGCTTGCTTCGCCGATGAGCTTTTTGATGATAAGGTTTAGGAGTTGTTTTTGGTGCACTGGGTAAATAGTTGGCCGTTTATTAAAAATCTTTTGAATTATCGCCCATTAAACGGTCTATCAGTTTATTATATGGATCGATGCCTGCGTTTACGGGTTTGCCTTTTACAATCATCGTTATGATGTGCTTGCCGGCGGTAAGCTTGTGCCGTTTAAGGTATAGCGGATTGGTTACCAACCGGCCTTCTTTGTTGGTGGTATTGGCCCCAAACACCCCGATATCTATATAGTCATTCATGTTTTTGGCGGCTACATCATTGCCTTTTTTGTCAATCCAAACTTTACCTGCATTTACCGTAAGGGTAACCTTGTATTCATTTTTGTTGCCGGTAGGGGCCGATTTTAAATCGATCAGTTTATTATCGTAAAGCGTTATTTTTTGCCAGGTATCGGTCAGGTAATATTGTAACGAATCGGGTACGTGCTTTTGCAGGTAGCGGTACAAATCATTGCTGCCGGCATAAGGTGGCTTGCTTTTAAAAGCATAGGCATTTTTAAATTCGCGCAGGGCGCTGTTCAGGCTATCTTCACCCATCAAATCTTTTAGGGTGTATAATACCAGGCCGGCTTTGCCTCCCCATAAAAACCACTCGTTAGCCTTTATTAGTGGATGTTCTTTTTCTTCCAACCGGTGCCTGATAAAGGTGTAAAAGCTCACCTGGTCATACAATATCCATTTCATATTGTCTTTGCCATACTTTCGCTCAGCCAACAGCAGGGCGCTATAGCTTGCAAGGCCTTCGGGTATTACCAACGAGCCCACTGTGGCATTTGGCGCAACCTGGTAGCGCCACCATTGCTGTGCCAGCTGGCGGCCGGTGTTAAAATATACAAAATCAAACTGGTTGGGGTTTTCAAAATTGGCATTCCAGGAATTGCGTTCGGCATAAGTATCAAGCGTACTTAATGAGGCATCATGCGGACCAAAATCACTGGTTTCGGCCAGGCGGATATCATTGAAAGGGTAGGGGCCAAATGCTTTTGAAAAATATTGCAGTCCATCTTTATAAGCCGCCATTATGCGGTTGATATTGGTATTATGCGCCGGGTGGTAATAAATATCAACATTAACCTTATGGTCAAGCTGTACGCTGTCATGCCGGTTTGCATACTTTGCCGATAGGATGGCCAGCGGGCCATAAAAATTATTACCGGTGTAGTGGTAATAGTTGCGGCCATTTTGCTGCCAGTGTTTTTGCAGGTAACCGGGGGCAACAGCGGTTTGATTGGCCGATGTGCTTACCGTAATATCAAGGTTTAGCAAGCCGGATGATTTGCCCGATTTGAGGGTGCTGATACCTACCGGGTCGTTTTGCGCTATTTCGTCCTCGTGCTTCTCGGGCAGCCCGTTTTTTTTGCGCACATAGTTGCTGTTTTCCTCGTCGTCATCATCATACCCCATGCCGGGCAGGCCGCCGTTAAAAAATGTGCCATTATGCAGCAGGTTTTTGGCGTACAAGCCGTTTTCGAAGCCTTTGTGTGCTATGTATGAATTAACCTCGAACACGGCCGAATCGCCAGGGGCCAAAGGCTTTTCAAACTGGTATAACCTGAAGTCGGCTGTATCCTGTTTGGGCCTGAACCAATTGAACATACCCCGTTTGTACAGCAGCGGATAGGTAAAGGGCACTGGCTTGCCGGCTATTTTTATACTATAACCGGTAAGCTCATCGCCATCTAACAATAGTTTTTCAATTGGTTTATTGGTAGGGTTAAAAACAGTTACAAGGGCTTTTACAATTTCCTGCTGCTTATCAGGAAAAATATCTGCAAACAGCTTTATCCCGGTAACCTTTGGTAATGGCAGGTCGGCGTATTTTTTTAAAGATTTTTCGTAAATAATAGCCCTGTCTTCATTTTCGCCCTGGGTTAAAAAGTTGTTCAGGTAGCTAATGTTGTAATAATTGTAAGCGCCTACAGCCAAAAAAGCGATGGCCACAACCGCGGTGAATAGCTTTGTCTTGGTATCAAACCTTTGGCCCAACAATTGAAGCCGCTCTTTAAATGAGCTGGTAACGCCCCGGTAGTAAAACAAAGCGGCTATAATAATAAGCAGCCCGCCACATAACAGCCAGTACAGGTTAAACCAATAAACAGGCGCCTGCATGTGGCCTATGCCATCCATATCGGATATGCCGTACCACGGGGTATACGAGTAAATGAGCAGGTTGTAGTTGAATATCCCGGTAGTATTTAAAAAGAAAACCAGCACCCAAATAGCAACCCCAACACCATGCGCCACAAACTTATTATTGATAACAACGTGTACCACATAAGCAAAAATGACCATCTCCAGGAAGCGCGGCATAATTACCGTAAACACATACATTAAAAAAAACGACAGGTTGTATTGATGAAAGCCCTTTATGGTTTGTACAACTAAACCAGTTACCAGCGGTACCAGCGATAGGCCGAAACCCAGCACCAGCAAAGCGAGGAGTTTTGAGCCATTAAGCACCCAGTTTGGCGGCGGCAACGAGTCGTTTATGAATGCATAACGTGTAATTTTATCGCGGTGCAGGGTTTCGCCGGTGTAAAATATGATGATGAAGAAGATGAAAAAGGGGAAGACGTCATTGAATATGGCCATCAGCAGTACCGTGCGTGGGAAATAGGCAACCCCATAATCATTCATCCCCAACCAGAATACAAAACCCAGGAAGCCCATTCCGGCCAGCAAAATTATCCAGAAATAATTGTCGCGGATGATGTTGGTAAGTTCTACCCGTGCAAGGTTAAACAAGGTTTTGCGGTTGTAGGAGCCGGTAAAACTAATATCGGACTTTAATACCAATGCCCGTTTTGTTTTTGAAACCACATCGTCAATGGCTGCTTTATCGCGCTTGCCGCTAAAAAATCTTTCGAAGCTGAACCGCACGTAGGTAAATACTAAAATAACCAGGCCAACGCCTGTCCATATCAGCCTGTTGGCCAAAAAAGCCCCGGTAACCGGGAACAGCATCGTGTTTTTATCAGCTGATGTGGTAATGCTTGATACAAAGCGCACCGCACTTAGCCCGAAAGGATCGGCATTGATAATTACTGTGGCGTTACTGGTATGTTGAAGGAAAAAGACGGAAATAAAATAACCTAAAAACAGCAGTATACCACCAGCATAAATCACCTTTACATTCCGTGTAAGCGCTACCAGGCCAAAAAATAACGACGAGGTAAAAAACAGGTTGGGCAATGCCATCACCAAAAACGGGTGCAGGTAATAGATCAGCTTATTAGGCCCATATTCTTTTGCATCTTTCCAGCCCATGGCCGGGCCAAGCTTTGTGCCTATGTAAGCCCCGATAATAATGGAAGTGGCTATAAAAAGCATAAACACAAAGCTGCCCAGGTACCTGCCCCAAAAATAGCCGGCTTTGGTAATAGGGTAGGTGAGGTAATAATCTTTAGTGTTGTTTTCAATATCCCGATAAAGCGGTTCGCCCATGATTGATGAGCTTACCAGCATCATAAACATGGTAATACCCGCGCACCATAATGCCAAAACAAAAGGCGCGTTGATGTGCTCCTTATCGCCCAGCGGTAACGATCCGGTGGCAAATGTCATGATGGTAAATGCAAGGGCGGCGGCAAAATAAAGATAAACCGCGGGCCTTCTGAGGCGGTTTTGCACCTCGAAAATGAATATTTTCCGAAACATAATATTTTGTTTTTAAGCGGGTTAAATGGTGTTTACATCTACGCGGGTGGCAATATTGCTAAAGTATACATCCTCCAGGTTAGGGGTTGCGGCAATAAAGCCGTTGCCCGGTTCGGTATCCTGTATAATGCGGATGTGCAGCTGCCCCGTTTTTAACTGGGTAGAGATAACCGAAAAATCATCTTTGTAAAAATTAAGATCGGTTTTGTTGATGGCTTTGCTGTAGATTTTGCCTTCCAGTTCGTTTACGGCGGTATCGGGCTGGCCGGCATACAGTACTTCGCCCTGGCAAATAATAGCAAAGTTGGCGCACAGGGTGCTCACGTCCTCTACAATATGGGTGCTTAAAATCACAATGGTATTCTCGCCCAGCTGGCTCAGCAGGTTGTAAAAGCGGTTGCGCTCGGCAGGGTCAAGGCCGGCGGTTGGCTCATCAACAATAATGAGTTTGGGGTTGCCTATCAAGGCCTGGGCGATACCAAAACGCTGTTTCATCCCGCCCGAAAAGGTGCCCAGGTGTTTTTTGCGGTCTTTAGATAAGTTCACATTTTCGAGCAGGTTGCCCACCAGTTCTTTACGCTCGGCGGCATTGCCTATGCCTTTAAGCTGCGCAATATGGTCAAGCATACGCTCGGCCGATATTTTGGGGTATACGCCAAACTCCTGCGGCAGGTAGCCAAGCAGCTGCCTTACCTGGGTTTTGTTTTTAAGCACATCCAGGTCATCTAAAAAAATGCTGCCTTTATCGGCTTCCTGCAAGGTTGCAATGGTGCGCATCAGCGATGATTTGCCTGCGCCATTTGGACCCAATAAACCAAACATACCGTTATTTAATGTGAGGGATACATCCTTTAATGCATGTACCCCGTTGGCGTAAGTTTTTGAAAGGGAATTGATTTGTAATTTCATAAGTTACTATTGTTTAAGGTGGATATAGGGTAACAGGCTGTTTTTGGCAGCTCCGTTTATGATGAGCCGGGTGCTATCGCCGGGGCGATAATCCAGCTGATTTATTTTAGCTTCGTTAAGGTTTAGGGTGCTTTTGTTGAGTACCTGTAGTTTGGCTACATTAAAGTGGTTGCTTTTTAAGATAGTAATGTGCGAGCCGCTGAAAGGGCTTAACCCAACGGTAGCGTTTAACAAGCCGATGTTATTATTGGCCAATACAACCTGGCTGCCATAATCCTGGCTTATGATTAAACTATCCTGTTTAAAGCCATTAATCATTAGTTTGCCATAATTCCAGTTGTCGTTTGTTGTAGTATCAATAACGCGTTGCCTATTGATAATCATGAAGGCATTGGCGGTTACACTTGTAAGGCTGGGACAAGATATGATAATGCGGTAATTTTCATCATTGTAAAACCGGTTGGTGTTGTATTGGATGTTCATTTGCAGCAGCCTGCCCTTTTGGGTAAACTGTACGTAATCAAGAATGTTTGGATCGGCCTTCACACCAAAGGCACCCTGTACCACCTCAACACTGGCTTTATGCGCGGCATTTATTTCCAGTGCATCAAAATCCTTGTATGGCAGCTGGGTAAAGTGCGAATAAAAGTTTTTGTACCGGCCGGTTAAAAATTCTTTTTTCAGCAGCAGGTCGTACCCACCGATGCATAACACCAGGAACACTAAAGCGGCTATAAATATTTTTGTACTCGTTTTCATTTGTTTTCGTCTGCTTTAGGCTGGGTTAAGCCGGCCGTGTATTCCTTGTACATGTTCTCCAGGTCTTTGATATCGATATCCAGCAGGTATATATTCCTGAAAAAATCTGGCAGTTGCTGCTGAATAAAACGTTGCTTGCGATAGGCCTTCACCTTTTGCGGCCCATCTGGTGCCACAAACAAGCCCAGCCCGCGTTTATTGATCACCACTTCCTGCGATTGCAAAAACTCGTACGACCGGATAACCGTGTTGGGGTTCACCTCCAGCTCAACGGCCAGATCGCGCGTGGAGGGGATCTTTTCTTCGGGCAGCCATTTGCCTAATAATATATTTTCGCTCACATAAGCTGCTATCTGCAGGTATATGGCATCCTTATCTTTAAATTCCATAATGCATTACACCTGTTTTTCCTTGAGGCGAAAGTAAGCAGCCGTCCATAAAATAAATGCCATAATGATATATACCAACTGGCCTGTCCATACAAAGGCCTCTGCATTTACGCCAAAGTATTTCCCATTCTCCATAAAGCCTACCGAGGTAAAAGGAACTACCTGGATAATATCCCTGTGTATCATATGCGCCATAGCTATATTGTTGAAGATGATGAGTATAGCTATCACGATAAAAAACAACAGCGCAGTTTTTACAAAATGGAGTTTTTTGAAGTAGATAGCCCCCAAAAAGGCGATAGAATGAAACAACGAGTACAAAATAAGGATGATGAACACCACATTGCCGCCAAAACCAAGCACGCGGTAAAAAAGGCTGAATATTTCAAGCGGCGGGCCCGGAAAATGTTTAGCGTGTAATAAAAATAGCATCACCATGTAAAAACAGCCTATTGATACCACCAAAAATACCACGAACGAGTATAGCCAGGCCACCAGGTATTTTTCAAAATGGGTACTTGGTAAGGTTAAGGCACCCAGCGCTTTTTTGTCGTCGCCCAGGTCGGCAAATATGGTGCTGGTAAATATGGTGCCGGTGAACAGTATAACCCAGGCCAATAGTAAAAGCTGCAGCGGCAGCTCCATACGCACATCCATCAAAAACACCAGGAAGCTCCCCCCCAGCAACAGCACACAGGTAAGTACTGTTATTGACATCAGGTAGCTTTTATAATGCTCGGTTGTATGTTTGTAAAACAGCCGGCCAAAACGTTTCAGGTTAAATATCTCGTTCATTTGCTGTTGCTTTTAAGGTTTGTAAAACAGGGTGGTTGCCGGTAATAATGGCATTAAACAGCAGCTCAAGATCTACTTTGCTATACTCGCCGGTAGTGTTTTGCATAATGACGTTTTTGCCGCGCTGGCCTTTTTCTTCGTATAG
>Ga0307515_10018400_pt1 | contig 12649 bp, 9 predicted proteins | sample 17_EM_MG_FD_194513 | JGI IMG/M metagenome (GOLD analysis project Ga0307515, IMG submission 194513) | Populus trichocarpa ectomycorrhiza microbial communities from riparian zone in the Pacific Northwest, United States - 17_EM | ecosystem: Host-associated > Plants > Roots > Unclassified | place... | reverse complement strand
TAAAAAACATGACGTTTTACTTTTAAGAAACAAGAAATATAAGGAAATTATGAAATAGACTGAGAAAAAAAAAATCAGTGTGTTGTAATACTTTAAACGAGACAAATATAATAACATTAAAAAAAAAATTATTAAGGTATTGCTTTTTTTTTTTAGGAAGTGGTATCTTGAAAATTATTTTTTAAATTTTTTCGTATTTATTTGTCATTAAATTGATTAATAAAAATATTTTTCAGTCAAAGAAAATTTTGACTTGATTCCAATAAAATATTTTTAGATGGAAAATGCTTTTTATAAATTGTGAAAATTTAGAAATATCTTGTTATTTATTGATTATATCAAATTTAATTTTTAAATTTTTTATTGTTATATATTTTATTTTGATTTTTTTTTTACTTTCATCCCTAAAAATTTAATTTTTATATCAACTTTAAGTTTTATTTTTATATGATTGTTATTTGTTTTTCTCTTATTATTTTTTTAATTAAAATTTTTTATCTATCAAATTTGATTCTTATTTTTTTATTGTTATTTATTTTATTTGAAATAATTTATAAAATTGTAATTTTTTTTAATTTTATCATCTTTCAACTTTTTTATCTGTTAGATTTGATCTCTATTATTTTGATTGTTATTTATTTTGTTTGATATAATTTATGAAATTAATTTTTTTTTTAATTTTATTATCTTTCAACTTTTTAATTTGTAAGATTTATTTCTTATTATTTTAATAAATTTTTTAAAAAATATTAGCAATTTATTTTCCAACTTATTTTATGTGAAAGTCAAACACTGAAAAGTGTTTTTTAATTTATTTCTTATAATATTATCAAATATTAAAAATAATTTATTTTTTAATAATTTTTTTATATAAAAATTACTTTTAAAAAAATTATTTTTCAACTGGTATAACAGTGACTGGAATATATTTTCATTCGAAAAATAAATAAGCAATTACAATAAAAAGCGAGAAGAAGAAAGGAATATAAGGTGGAGAGATTAGATGGAATGTAGACATAATGTTGATGATGATGTATCAGTTCTTGTACGCATGCATGCAAACTAAAGCAGAGATGGGACATACCATTAATACAAAGTTAAAGTTGAAGTCCTTGCATGCAAGTGAAAACGTTGTACGAAAGCTGAGAGGTAAAGTGACAATAATGCCAATAGCCTCTTGTCGCCACATGTAATGCAGTGTTTGTTTTTCCTATCCAATAGTATTTTTAAAAATATTTGATTTTTTTATTTTAAATTATTTTCTTTTACGTTTTTGGATGGTTTATGCTAAAATGAATTTTAAAAAATAAAATAATATTATTTTAATATATTTCTAAAAAGAAAATATTTTAAAAAACCACGGTAAAAAGATTTCTTTCGCGCACGGGATAAATATAGATAATATTTTGTTGAAAATTGTGAGAAGAGGTTGAGAATATGGGATATGTTGAATAAAACTTTCCAGGTGCTGGGCTGCAGTTTGCCTTTGCTAATGGATTGGAACCCTTTCAAATTGTTACCATACGTGATATGGAGAAAGTTTTCTCAAAGCAATGATATCCATTTCGATCCTACGGATGGAGTTGCATTCCGTTAATATATACGTTGGATCATATATTTACAAGTCTTTTTTTTTTTAGAAATTTGAATAATTGATCATGTATTTAGAAAAACACGCCTTAAATAATTTTTAACCATTAAATATCTATTTAATAGCGTGTTAAAAATTGTTTTTCAAAGTATTTTTTTTTATTTAGAAATACATTAAAAAAATATTTTTTAATTAATTATCAAACCACGTCAAAACAATCCAAAAAAATCTAAAAAATTTAATTTAAAGCTAAAACAATTAATTTTTTTTAAAAAACACTGTTATACCATAATAATGCCAAATAAAGCCAAAAAAGAGAAGAATTTATTAATTAGAAGACACTTTAATTTGCAATAGAATAGCGTATAAATACTAAATGAGTACTGATAATAGTAAAACATAAAATATCCAGCACATAGGAAGGCCTAAATAATTTTGTTGCACCAATTCTGATGAAATACTTGCAAGGATTACCGGGGGAATATTTTGAGTGATTTCGCTGCAGTTCTTTCTTTCCGTTCGCAATCGAAGTTTTGAATCAGAAACTAATGTTGCTAAATAGTATAGAAGTACTAGAGAGATGATAAATTACAAATTGTTTTTCTTTTTTTAGACTCGGTAATGAAAGTTTCTAACCAATGTGCTTATGTGATATCAGCGCACAAAACCCAGCCCAGGACCGAATTGCCGAGCAAAATACGCCACTAATTGGGCATCAGGGGGACCTGGAATGCAGGCTGTTTTCCTAGATTCTGGTAAAAAATCATCTGGGACTGGAGTTTTTCTTCCACAAGGGGCAGGCACCAACATGCAATCTAGGAAGAAGCCAGGTACGGCATCTTTTTGAATCTTCGATAGAATGATGCAAGTGTCTGATCCACAACCATGTCCACGTGTATGCGGGTACTTTTCACATAATCATTTTTAACAGTGAAGTTAACTGAACCACAAAAAAAAAAAAACAAAAAATGGAAATAACAAGGCAGGCAGGCAAGATAAACTGAACTTACATGTAAACCAAAATATCCTGCTAAAATGAAGAGGCACTGAAAATATCAGTACTGATCTGGTGTCTTTCATGATTGTGCAGCTTGCGCTCGTGTTCTCCTTCCTGCACGGGTTGTTCAAGCTCTTAATCTCAACGTGCATGAAATAGGCTTGCACATAACACGCCGGCAAGGTTAGGCTTATTCACTTTTGGTCCTTATCTTGTACATGTATCTTTTTGGCTTTATGATAGATTTGTTGCCGATAATTGTCTTATTGCCAGATGCCAAGAATAAATCGAAAGGCAGAGACTGCAAATCTTTCAAGAATAAAAATAGCAAGGATGTATCAACACAATGTAGTGTTGTATCAAATAACGAGAATTCGTCGCCAGAGACTTTTCTTCCCGAAGAGTGGACTTACTAATTCCCAAAGGGGCTGCCATACCACAGTGCATAAAAGCAAGAGCTCTCGTTATGTTGTGCAGTTAAATATCATGTACAATGTAAATTAAATAATAATAATAATAACAGCACTCTATCTCCTTTATTGTTTATCCAAATTCCAAATCTTCATCGGCATGAGACCGTTTTTATAGCTTGCATATGGGTAAAACATTTAATAGGATAGTTGATTCAGGGTTTAATTTTGAATTTTTTTTTAATGATTTTTTTTTTCCAATAACACGAAGCAAGTTGCTAGTGGGTATTATAGGAGCATGCTATGATTTGATCATCTGCTAAATGGAGAAGATCTAGTAAACAAAAAGGTCAAGAAAACAGTATAAAGCTAACATGCAGCTTTCTAGTAGGATAAAAATATCAAAGGAAACTAACAGACATATATTGATAAATAGATCTATAGAAAAAATCGATCGTAGAGTCAAGGCTGGTGAATAAATAGGTCAGTTACTTACAAGCATTGCTGCATAGGTACATTGTAGTTAGCGTGAAGCATGCTCAGAGGCGGCACAAGAAAATCTGCTCTTCACAATGATGAAAAGACTCACTCTTCAGTTGGGATCTTGGATGCGAGGCCCTTGACTACATGGCGACATTGAAACCTGCAAGAGAAACTCATGTCACTTTATGATGTTGAAATCTTGTGACTCATAAAATCTCATATGGCGTCAAGAAGCCAGCGACACAAACTGCGTCAATTCTCCCCAGCTTCTAGATTATAAAACTTGAACCATTATAACACATTATTATAGAAAAAAAGTCCCTTTTTTTTTTCTGGAATCGCAAAAGGCATAGACCAAATGATCCTGGAATATACTTCCCCCTCCTTCATTTCTGACCATGAAGCTGACAAGACGAAACCTTTACACTGTTCATTTTGGGGTGGTTCACACATTATTGAATTTCATTTTCTGCTCTTCAAATTATTCAACTGCTATGTGTTCTCACCATCAGAGTCAAACGCATTTCAATCATCTACTATATACTTGAAGCTCACAAGGTCAGATAATAGAAAAACTATCAATTATATCAAAACAGCAGTCTGGAAGGCACAATCTGCTCAAAAACAAGAAAGTAATCAAACAAAACAATAATTTGATGTTAATGCATGCTGCTCGTGATGGCGGGGAGTCAGAGCATGAATACAGTAGTGCTCCCACCAATACAACGGATGAGAAGCACTGATATTATGATCTCAGCTATACTGCATTTTGATTAATCCAAAAATTTCATTAATATTTTTTTTTTTTTTTTTTTTTTACGAATGTGTCCTCCAGGCTTCAGTTACAGAACTTGCAGGATATTATACGTAATGTAGAAAGACACACATGAATGGCTACAGAACTTCATGCAATGATGCTCAACAGTTGAAGAAAAGATGTGGTTGAGAGCTGTCAAGGTCAGGATGGCGCATGCATTCAATAAACAGAATGCAGCCAAAATTAGTGTCATTGTATGAAATTCATTGCTACATCAGCATGATTGTCTCTAAGCGAATAGCAAAGATCAAAACAATATTAGCCAATTCAACAGTTAAAAAAGGTGGATTTATAGTTCTGAGCCAAGTAGCATGCTTGATTTTGTTTTGGTAGCGTTAGTGATTGTTTCTTAAAGTGATCTATGATATCTCAGAATGTAAGACTTATGCAACTAAGAATAAATCTTTTTTGCTATTTGTGTAGGCACAATCCATGCCTTTTTACAGTATCTGAAGTCACGTTTTGGAAGAAAATGCAGAGGCAAATTGAAAGAAGCTGGAGCTTTCACCAACAGAAACAATTTAGTAGGACCTACAGAAAAGAACAAACACCGCAAAAATCAGTGTTGACTTTCAGCAGATTAGCTGATAATGACAGGATAAGCTTTACCAGCTACCTGGATAGGAACTGGATCCAGCAACCTTTGAGATCAAGGCACGAGCAACCTGTTGAAAGACATTTAAAGTATTAACCTCTATCAAATATTTTCGAATTTGCCTTTATGAGACCACAAACAAAACACACACACTCTCACAAAACCTTTCTTGAAAGCCCTTCTACAACTTTGCTTTTAGTGAAAATACCATAATCTCCTGCTACAACATTTCCACGCAAAAAACACGATTCATATACATGTCGGGGCTGTATTGGACTAGCTCCAAGCACTAAAATTACTACCTCAAAGCAAAAAACCTCACTAATTATGAGTTGCAACACGCTCTCGAGCCCACCCACTGTGTTCACCAATTTCTCCAGTCTCCTAATCCCACGCTTCGCCCCTCTCATTCTGCTAAGGTGATCTCGTTTAACAGATAACTTAAATTAAGTTTGCGTAATTGCCATCTCCTATAAGTAAAAATTCTTAGGCTTCAAAGAATAATAAAACAATGTCCAGAATCAGATTTATGTAGCAAATAACATACCAGCTCTTTATATTCTGTTTGCAAGGTATCGAATTCAAGACTAATATCCAGCAAAATCCTGTATCATCATGTAACGAAGATTTTTTAGAGCATTTTCTAATTCGATTCTTTTCACCAATACTTTCCATTTTTTTTCCCTAACAAATGCTTTCATATTAACAGATTAATTTCGAAAATTCAAAACAAAACGCAGAGATTAATGACAGAATTTACCTAAAAATTATTTTAGAATAACCTGATCGGGAGTTGAAAGGAAAAAAACTTAGAATTAGGGGAATTAGAAGAGAGATACGAAGGGATTTGCTGATGCATATAGAGAACAAAACCTATAACGCTTTTAGTGACACGGAAGATGACCGAGTTATCCACCGAGTCAGTATTGGTCTCGACCTCTGTAAACTCCATCTCCGATGAGCTTCTTTCTCCTTCCATCACCGTTTGCTTTTACCGAGAGATGTCTCGGGCTTTTTTGAATAGATATATGGGCGGGACGGGTGCGACTGCGAGTAATGGGCTTTTATTATTGGGCTTGGACCAAGTCGCAGAGAAATCCAGTTGCTGAGGTTTACTTTCCAAATCCATGGTTTGGTAAATTAAATTTCTCTAGAAAAGTGATGAAAAAGTGTATTGATAAAATCTCGAAAAATATTTTGATTTTATTTTTAAAAGGAAAACTTAAAAATCAAACCTTGAGAATTTTTTAGGAAAAGATTTTAATAACGTAAATTACCAAACATTTTATATTTTTGACAACAATAGTCACAGCTGCTTCCATAAGCATAAGTTTTGAATTGACGTTAAATCCCACTCATGTCTAAGACATCTTTGTTCTAGAAAATCCAAGAAAACGAAACGTAGTTGAATTTGAATTCACTATGTGCAAGCTACATGGCTTCAGGTTTGGGATTTTAAGGAAAAAATCAATAATAGCACGACATTTTTCAAGGTTGTCAGAGGTTTCATTCAATCCAGCCATCGACTAAGCATCAGCCTCAAGCAGCAACATGAACCAGGCCCTCCCCTTCCATGGCCAGGTAGAATTATGTTTTGTGTCCACCCGTCCATCAAATACCGAGGCTCAGAATCCACTCTTGCATCATTTAATCTGTCTGTATAATAAAAAGACATCTATCTTTTTACTTGCACAACTGAAGTTGGCAGTTCCTGGTGCTTATCCTCCGAGGTGTTGCAAGAAGGAATACCAATCAACAGTTGCCATTTGAAGAGTCTCTGCACCATAGGAAAAATAAATTTATTCATCATGAACCAGCAATTTTTACATGAGGCGGGATTTCCTTTTCTGGGCTAATTTATTATCACCTGAAAAGGTGATTGCCGGCATCATCATGTTACACACCATACCGCCTTAGAGCTTTGCTCAAACTTGGCATAACATTATATGCTTGATAAGATCTCCTTAGTTCAATAATAGAACCCACCTGGACCACCAATAAATGCGAAAACGTTAGGAGAAGTGCAGAATATGACAGTTGTGCAAACCACCATAATTGATAAATTATTTACACAATGACAGCATCCTTTAGGAGTTTTTGTTTCTCTGTCATGCCTCCATGGTGCAATTCCATCATCAAACAGTCTAAAATAACAAAGCCAAGTGAATAATACATAATCATAAGGTGTCATTTGGCACTCACGATAATTAGAACCGATGTAAACCCAATTGCAAATCCCTCATTGATCCGACGCAAGTAATGATCAAGAATGGTTGATGTAGTTGCCAATACACTCAACAATAGACCTCCTGCAGGATCCACCCATTCCAAAAAAAAATTGCAATTTTAAAAAAAAGAAAAGAAAAGGAAAAGGTATAGCTCGAGATTGTAGTTATTCATTAAATAAATAACTTGCAGAGGCAAATGTGTACCCCAGAAACGTGTTGATGCCTGGATCTTTGTGAGGTACTCAATGGTCGCCTTCCCAGGTTTCACATTTGGGATCCTAGCTCCCATTTTGTTCAAGTAATCTGCAATCTCCTTTGGCAAGTTGGCCTGTATAGGATCTCCAATTCAGAAACATGCACAAATAGGAAACAACAAATCATAGCAAGTGCTATGTAAAGAACACACTTAAATAGGAACTTTTGCATTTAGAGTCAAAATGGTCCCATCTAGCTTGACATGTTTTCTTGAATAAATTAATTTCACATTTTCTGCAGATATGATATTGACAAGAAGTGGCTAGAAGGAAATCTTGACGCATAAAATGAGAGGATCACAAGACAACAAACACATATACTAGCAAAAGTTTCCATCACATAGCATGTATGATATAATAATTCAATCAAGGATGAGTAGAAACTTACAATGTCAAATATATTGAATAAAAAGACAAACAAAGCATATATTGAATAGTAAACCCAGGGCTCTGCACCAATAGAAGTTTCGGGGTTCAATATCTCCTTAATACGCTCCCAGAAAGGTGAACCAAGGATACTGCCACAAATGCTGTGTTAGAATCCTTACAAACACAAGATTTGATGAGAAGAGACAAATATATTCATGCTGTTGTCAGCACAAAGGCACTACGCAAACTTGAAAATCTTATAATTCCATGACAAAAGCATATCTGATAAAAAGATACGCAGCAAGTTTAAGAGAATAGATATGAATTTTTGTCCTTAATATTCGAAATGAACAGGTCAATAGGAAACTATATCTAAATCAGTTTAGATGAGGTTACCCAGCAAGAATACTGGGAACAGCCAAGAGATAAGTCGTGGTGAGAAGAGGCTGCATTCCAGATGGATTAATGTTGAAAGGGATATAAGGCTCCACTTCAGTAATTGGGGAATCATCTCTGTCCAATACACAAAGAGAATAATGTCATATAAGCATTACCAACATATTTAAATTGAGTTAATTCATGAGCAAAGGGACATATTCTTCATAATTGCTTAAACTGTAGTGTTTGTGAAAACAATAGGTCGTGTATTTAACCATCCTTTAGATCCACTCAAGAATATCCATCTCCAGAATCAAGCACTTCAAATAACATGGGAAAAAAGATAAAAGATCATAAAAGTGAATTTATGTAATCTGCATTTTGTTCCACCAAAAAGGAGGCTAAAAGTTCTGGAGAACTACAGTATTACCTTGCAGCAGATGCAAGTTTAAAGCCATAGTATTGCAGCTTTATTTTCCTGCAACCCTCGGTCACCACAACTGCCCACATGGTGACAATGGTAAAAACACCCAATACTGCGAACATATAAGGCCACCAACTAGCAGCACTCCCTACAGCATGCAGAAAAAGCTCATCATAAATACTCTGAGCTAGTATGTGGACAAAATAAGCCAAAACACTCAAGAAAGCTTCATGTTGATAAAAGCCCACGCTCCCACTTCATATTTTTAATTAAACACAACAGTTTGGGTTTTGCACCAGGCACACTCATCATGTGATTTTGCAAAGGCTGGTTCAAAGATACAATAATGCAGTATCCTACTCTCTACTTTGCATGTATAAAATTTCAATCCAGTGATCATCAGGGTTTTGGAAGTATAATGTTTGGCTTGAAGTTCAAAATGTTTTACTTACACTCCGCATCAATTTTTACATTTTACCATTTACATACAATTAGATGTTGCTTTTCATTGTCACATGCTCATCAAAGTACAAAAAAAGAAAAGGATTTTGGGCATCAGTTGCATGATCTCCTGTCATGTACCTGAGAGCTGAGACAGCATCTTGTATAATGTTTCAGTGTAACCCGTCAGGATTCCCACACAAATAATTAGAGATGAACCTTGACCTGAAATATGCCGAAGAGTTTAAAGCAAGCTAGACAAAAGAGGATAACAATGAACAAAAATAAGAACAAAATCACAAGGATAGTACCGAATCCAGATTCTGATATCGTGTCACAGATCCATGTCATAGTCATTGCACCGCAGACCAACAAAAGAGCTGTCACCATCACATGCTTGACCCTACAAAACCATGAAGATTTTATAAAACAAGCTACCTCCGGGCATTTATTGGACAGCTATTCTCAAACTTATAAACATCAGAAATGAGGATCACATGCATTAAGAATAAAATATGAGGCAGAAAAGTTTTACCCCAACTCTTGATAGAAACTTGTTCTTTCCAATTTTTGTGGGACAAATTAGAGTCTAAAGTCAAAAGGAATATAGTGGAAACAGCATTATCACTAAATTACCTTTGACTGGCTGCATAAACTGAATAAGGAAGTGAATAGCAAGCAACTATGATTGCCTCAAATATTGCAAAGCCAAGTGATATCCACCATCTGAAATAGATGAAGGAAAAAAAAAAAATACTTGATTTGTAACCTCCAACATAATTGACTGATTCAATATAATATGCAATTTAAGATCCACTAGCAAGGACTCGTCTCACTGCTTGAGAAGAATAACTAGACACACATATAACTCTTAATCTTCTCATGGCCATCCAAGCCTTCTTTCCGCAGCTTTACCAGGGATGGAACAACATGGCAGAGTACCTGAGAGTCCAGTTCATGAGAATTAGAATGATTTTAGTTGTTCAGCCAAGTATATAAATGTACCAGTCTATAAAATGTTTAATGCATGAACTCAAATACTATTAAAATTAGTTAGCATATATATTTTATTATGCTATCACATATCTGAAGTGCCAATACTAAAAGAGCAAAATAGAATTTGTGAGATTTTATTTAGGTAGATAAACATGGGGAGAAAAGAGCATCTGATTTGTTGATTTTATCCTCTTGAAGAAAGGCAGGGGTTTTAACTGTTGGATACCATAGAACTAAAGCAACAAAGATATTTTTAAATAATCTAGCTAGCAGCATCACATTCCATCAAACTTAATTACGGAACAGCGATTTTTAAGCTGGAAGGCCAAATATCTCGGAAACAAAAATTTCCATGAATATCCATCAACTTTCAATAGCCCTCACAATCCCACAAACTTTATGAAGAATCAGCAATCACAAACACCAGAAGCACTTCTTAATCTAATTATGCACCAACAGACAGTGATGATTCATTTACAGAAACTGCTGCATGTAATCTGCTAAAAAAAGAGGATAAGAGAGGATTTCAACAGTCCAATATCTTGGTAAAGAGAGAAGCATTCTTCAGCCTCTGAATACTGCTTCGTATGTGAAAATCCACAAATTGCTTTGAGAAAAAGAGAAGGCAAGGACCATATAGAGTGGTGATGCAGAACAGTCTAATTAAGAAATGTGTTATCTGGCCAAAGAAAAAGCTCAAAACCTGCATGAGTATTGATGCTAATATCTGAGGACTGATTCCAAGCTGAAAGAACGACAGTTTCAGTTCCGTTGAGAAATCCAATTCATCTGCCAAACAGCATAACGAGTAACTCAATCAAACAAAATTAAAAACACTAGCTTTGAAATCCCAGCAGATTTGATCTAAAATGATAGACATGGTTATTTAAGTTTAACTTACCAACAGATCCAGTGACAAAGCTTAGATAATCTCGAGGTATCAACCTTCTATCAAATCCAGGCAAAGGAATATAATATCCAACACGACCAATTACAATTAGGACAGCTGTCACAAATAACCTCCTTCTTATCTCACTCTTGAAAAATGATTCAGCAGCACTATTGATAACAGAATTCATCCGACCAAAATTGAGGAACCTGTTTCGAAACATTTTAGGTGGGGATTGCAAACTATTCAAGTTATTGACATCAAGCAGATTGAGAAGGGCAGCCCCATCATCAGATCTAGGTGGTATGGCTTCATGTAAAGGCGATACATCAGCATTTGCATAACCAGGTCGATGCTGATCTGAAGAATTGATAGAGATTTTTTTGTTTGCTCTAAAAATAATAGGTCTGTTACGTAACAAGAAACGCCTTCGGCCAGATTCTGCTAGATTCATCTTATGAGAAAACTTGTTTTTTGCACATAGGGGATAGCATTCTTCAAGTTTACTTCCAGTCCGTTGGTCTGCATCGGTCACATAATGTGTATTCAACCATCAGAAAGGGAAAAAAATAAAAATAAACAAAGAATGCCATTCATATTGATCAAGTAGCTTAAATTGGAACATTACAACCTATCACAACCTTAACAAGACAAAGGATAGATCACTCAACAATACATTTTAGCTGGAGTACATTTCGATTATTCTTTAATAGGGTGGTAATCAATCAATGGCTGGATTCGTATATCACCCAAATAAACGAGGTCATCGACGTTAACAAAACCAAATGCTACGTGTTTTCACCGAGAAATCCCTCATTTCACATTAAATTTAAGACTGGACACGAAAGGATACTGCTTTCAGAGTACGTAATGATAGCCATCATTTTCCACAGGCTAATTCTTGCCACTGTTCGCTCGGCCATGTTGGTCATCAAGCTATTGCAAGCAATTAATTTCATAATTCGAAATACAAAATATGCTAAAACTCAATACCAAGCTGGTATTCAAAACTGAAAACTGAGGCACACCAAAGCTGAGGTTTGGATTCAAAATATGCTAAAACAGGTATCGTAACCCTAGAATTTATGCACAGCAAAAATTTAAAAAAAATGAAAAAAGAGGAAGAAACAACAGATAATCCCTGACTTAGCTTCACTTTACATTTTCAATCTCTTCGTTACCTCGAAAACTGAGTGGTTTGAATCCAAACACACGAGGCGTGAAGCCAAGAGTTGCTTCCATGAGCCGCGATGCCTGAGTCCCTCTAGTCCCTCGACTTTACTTCACTTCAAGTGTCTCTCCCTAAAACGCGCTCGCTCATTCTCTCTGATAACTCTACTTCAGGAAAAAAACACTTCTTTTTGGCTCCAGGCGGTGCTCTAAATAAATATCAAGATGACTGACGTGTCAGATGTATTGTATGGATAAAGTACATTTTGGCTCCTTTGATTTTCGCTTCTTTCATTTAGTCCCTGCCTTGCCTTAAAAGTGAAACATTTCACCCTATGAAGCAAAATGAAAAATCTATTTGCTATTTTTATTTTGGATCTCCTTGGGAAAAAAATAACTTGTTCTTTCTTTGGATTTTTTTTTGTTTGAAAAAGAATAAATTTGATGAATATTATATTTAAAAAAAACAATGGCTATTGTGAATGGTTTGCTATTATTAAATATGTTCAAATTTAAATATTTTTTTTTGTTACACTGCAATATTAAACATAGTTTAAATCTTGAATTATTAAAAATATTAAATAACAGAATTCAAAATAAATTATTT